>Ga0180732_1001982_pt1 | contig 11595 bp, 17 predicted proteins | sample KR11_01MetaG_FD_148674 | JGI IMG/M metagenome (GOLD analysis project Ga0180732, IMG submission 148674) | Groundwater microbial communities from the Olkiluoto Island deep subsurface site, Finland - KR11_0.1 MetaG | ecosystem: Environmental > Aquatic > Deep subsurface > Groundwater | place...
ATTTATTTCGAAAGGCGCAGATTTAAGTCCTTTCAAAAGCTTTAGTTCATTAGAGGTAAACATATCGAAATCTGTCTTACCAGTCATCGCGTCGTATTTTATAGTTCCCTTTCTTATTTCGTTCTTCTCCTTGTAATTAAGTTCCTTTACAACGAACACGTCTTTTCCGATCTTTACTTCTTTCTCTTTACTTGCAAAACAATCTAGTTCTTTTTCTGTCATATTCATCCCTCGCTTGGGTTTTCTCTTCCTCGCTTAGAAAAGAAAATAATATATCCGTGCCAAATCTTAGCACGGATTGTACTCAAAGCTTTTTAGTTCACTCCTTACTACCAAGGATTCCAGTACGTCGTTTGATCCGTAACAGCAATGCTCGATGTCTGTGGAGTAATAGTCAAAGCCCATTCATTGATTCCTTCGCTGTTTGTTGGCATCGACATATCCGTTATCTTACATCCGCTGAACGTCCAGAACAACTGATCTGATCCCGTTGTTTTAACGCATCTGAATTGCGTATTGAATGTTGCGCTTCCTAAGAAGTAAGTTGCGTATAAGGTCTTTCCCCACGTGCTGTTTCCGTGAACTGTAGTTGTAATCTCATAGTCTCTGCTGGTTGGAATAGGTTCTCCTATCGCTCTATCAGTTCCTACATAGTGCGTTACTTCTAAGGTGTTGTTAACATTAATTGCAATATCCTTCATCTTAGTTAATGACGTTCCGCTTGGAAGATCAAAGTAACACTCTTGCCATAAGTAAGGCGTAGATGTAGATGCAGTTACCGACCACGGTGCTCCAGATGAGAAAGTAACATCATGCGCAGTGTATCCAATCTCAAAGTTCAATGGCTCTCCTTCAGTTGCGTTCAATGTGAATGTGTTAACAGTGCATCCGTCAATTGTTCTGATCATGTTAACGCCAGATCCAGCTACAAGTGTCTGTTGTGCATCTTGTAATTGGAAGCTAGTAAAGTTAGCTAAGTTGAACGGATCAACATTGTCGCTATCCGTCTCAAGAATTGCATGCGTTGATATTGCTCCAGACGTATCTACTGTGCTACCCAATACGAACTTTAGCATTCTCCAACTCTGTGGAATAACTGTTAAAGTCCCATTGAATCCAGTGACGCCGTCAATGAATTGTCCTACGTTTCTACTGTCAGTACCGCAGTACCGCTGGTTAATTATACCCATGTCCTCTGTTAGATCGTGACTAGTCACCATTCCAGGCCAGACTGCTGGGCTACCTGCTGCGGGGTACACTGATACTCCTGAGCCGTATGCGCCACTTTCGTGAGCCCACACTACTCGATTTTGGTCTGCTACAAAAACTCCCATTTTAGTTTACCTCTTCGTCTTTTTTAGACTTTGATTCTTTCTTCTCTTCTACGCTTATAAAATCCGGACTCTCTAAGAAGCGCTCCGCTATATCTTTTTGCAAATTCTTTATCTCTCCCTTGATCCAATCGTATTCCGGAATACGGTAATCTTTTGCTTTCAAGTGTTCTCCTATATATTTTATCTTTACCATTTTATCCTCAATCTGCTATAAATTTGTACGAAAACTCCGCTATCTTTCTATGTATCTTTTCTTGTCCTACATCTTCTGATAGATCAAAAGCATTAACAAGAGTAAGATCATAAAGATTCTCTGCGATAGTTCCAGTTCCTAATTGATTAGATCTTAAAGCATAAAGCACACTGTCAAATAATTCATCCCGTTGCTTTGTGCTTTTGCTCCAAATAGATATTTGAATAACGTTTCTTATCTCCATTGCTTCACTAGCCATTCCTAATCCAACTCCGCTATCCATACTTGTTTTTATTGTTATTAGTGGATATTCTGCTACTCTCATTGGAAAGCTAGTCATAATAAACTTAGAAGACGATGAGCGAGAACCAACAATAGGATCAGTAACATTAGCTTGTAACAAGCCTTTAAGGTATACTGTGATGTCGTGTAATACTGTGGAATTTCCTATTGGACTCATTTTCGCCTCACTTGGCTAGACTTAGGTCTCGCTTGACCTGAGAAACATACGCGTTCTTTTATTAAAAGGATTACGACGATACTTGCTTTTATTAATACTCGCGAATGTACCCCGTGTAGAATATTGTAACTCCGGAAGCGGTATGCGGCTGCATTCCCGCCGGAAGGAGTTCCCATGTCTTCGCTCCGATGTAAAACCTTATTTTGGAATTGGATGGTTGGTAGTCGAGAAGCGATCCAGTCACGAATATCTTCCTGTCGTCGAATCGTATTATTCCCTCTTGCATGAACTTATAATCTACTCCCGCCGTGTCCCTGCTCAGAGGCTGTATAACTGCAACTCCAGATACGTTCGCCCCGCTCTGCTGCCAAGCAACATAGCTTACGTCGTCGTACTCAGATCCTGTTGTTGTTATCCCGCTACAAGCATAGAACTTAACTATGAGTGGCGCTCCGACTTCGGAAAGCACTCTGTCAAAGTCCGTAATCATATCGCTCGTATTTACCATATTTAAATAAAGGACTATCCGTTGCTCTTACACCAGCTAGCCCCTCTCCCGATTCCCTTCATGCACATATTGAAATCGTCCATTAAAAACTTTACTTGCTGAAATTCTGGGCTGCTAGAAGCTCCTTTACTTACAGAAAATTCTCCGAGACTCCAGTTATAATCTACGCCTACGTTTGCCATCTTTCCGAGCGCAAAGGCGGCTGTTAGGTCTATCATCGGAGTCTGATAGGTCGGAGATATTCCGCTGGTGCTTAGGCTGGTTCCCAATATTGCGTTGATCTTGTTCCTTGCCATCTCTGCGTAGGTTGCCATTGCTCCAGATACTGCATCCGGAACACTATCTAGGAGCAATAATGCTGTACTTGCTACGCTTCCTGTAGTTATATCTGAGTCTGACATTTTACCTTACGTAAGATATTAGCACGTTGATTCCAGTGAATAATACGCCTAATGCTCCAGTGATCGCGACTACCTTCCAATGTACTCGCTTCTCTAGTGTTTCGCAGCTCTTTCTGAAAGTGGTGTTCTCCTGAACTGATCCGTTTAGAGCTTTTAGGTGATCCTTAATCTCCTTAGTGTCGCATTTAAGAGCGTCAACCTTACCCAGTAGATGCCCTATCTTCTCGCTTACAACATCTATCTGTGTCATATTACCAAGTAAACCAATTAGGCGAACCGCACATTATTCTCTTGGAATCTCCTTGCGTAGCTATTGAAATACTACCTAGTAAATCTATATTTCCTGCTTGCGGAATTATCCAAATAGAGTTCGTCCCACTTGCGTTTCCTCCTTCATCTTTTACTATTACTACTCTTCCTTCTGTCATAGTCAAGGAGCCTAGGGAGATTATTGCCCCAGATGTGTTGGTTAATCCGACATAATAATCACTACCTGTGGTTGTATAGGTTCCTGACGTAGCAGTAGTAGTTCTATTTGCTATTAATCCTCCGCCTCGCGTCTCAGTTGCAAATTCGTCTATGTTCCATCCGCCACCATAACGGAACGGATATGTCCATCCAGAATTATCTGAAACATGGAATCCATAAGTCATATTTGTTGTTCCCGCTAGCTCATTATTCAGATAAATTCCATTACTATTAGCTATTGTGCTCGGTCTGAAATCGAAATAAAAACCATAAACTGCTGCTGAGCCAGGATTACCAATGAGTCTAGCGTAAGCACCCATAACATTATTATTTCCTGCTGAATTTAGATTAGACCTCCACCCACATACTTCTCCAGTTGTACCTAAATGAGTAACTGTAGAAGCAAAGCAATTAAATTGACCAGTTCCGCTATGATAAGTTGGTGAAACATTAAATCCAGTATAATTACCGTCTCCAGTAATTCCTGGAACTGCGTTAAACGCAACTCCACCTTGATTTGGAACAAAGGTTTGATTAACATTTATTCTTTTATTAAATGGCAAATTAAAATCAGACTGGTTCAAAAAAGTTGATGTTCCACTAACAATCAAACTCCCTGCAGTTCCTATTGCGCCCGTAGCATTAACAGTACTCAATACTGTAACTGCTCCGCTTGATACTAAAGAATTAATAGCAACAAGTCCACTAGTTACAATAGAATCAAAGTGCGCGTTGTTTGCGTTATTTATGTCTTTTAGATTCATATTAAGATCTGTCTTTGCGTCCCCAGTCCATCCTCCTGCAGATTTGATACTCATCTTATTATCTCAAAAACTCAACATTAATATTAACATCTCCTGCTTTTGATCCTAATGAAGTATAGTAAATATTTAACGTAGTTCCGGATGTTATTGACATAGGTACAGTTAAATCTACTCCAACTGGAATAGTATCTAATCTTAAATTCTCTGTAATCCTTGTTCCTGGAGATCCAATATACGCGTTTATTATATCAGAAGTTTGAGTATAACCATTAAATGCTATGCTTTTTACATAACCATCAAAACTTGCTGCGTAAGTTCCGCTAAACGTTGCTCCGCTAGCTATTGTTCCAGAAACCGTGCAATTTATTCCTATTGGATATGTTCTAGTCATCCCTGTTGGATAATATGCAGTATTTACGTTTCCGCTAGCTACATAAGCGCTAGTTACACTACTAACCCCTACGTTTCCGGATGTCAAAAACATATTACCGCTTACTACGTAAACAGTTCCGCTAGTTTGGTACTCATCAAATTGTGGTTGGTCTATTCCTCCTATTGCCATTTTCTTTTACCTCCTAAATATAATATACCCTAACATCGGCGGTTGTTCCATAGCTTGCGCTACCTACGTTGCAGTACAGGTTACCCCTAACCACGAAGTTGTCCCAGTAGTTTGCTGCTGTGGCTTGAGATCCCGCATTGTTGCATATTATATTTCTTGGATAGTAAATCCTGTCTGTTCCGCTTGTGTTATATACGGCCAGAATGGTGTCATTCGGCTCGTCGGCTGTTATTACAACGTATCCTGGATTGGTTCCGCTAGTCCAGTCTATCTGAACTGCGTGAATCTCTCCATTGATAGAATGTGATGAAGTTCCGGATGCATATGCTGTTAATGCTACTCCAGAAGTCACTGATAGAACGTAACTATGCGTAGTCCCGCTCCACGTGCATATTTTTAATCTATTGTCTCTAACCATTTTCTCTCCTTATCAACGATTCCTCGTCGAGCCCTTTTCGGGATTTTCTATAATAAAAATAATAAAAAAGTCTACCTAAAATAGGTAGACTGGTACGGACTGTCCTGAACCGCAACCTCTTAGCGTAGCTCCTCTCCAGTTTGCCGCACTTCCAGCAACTAGATTAAAGCTATTTTGCGCAGTGCTATATCCGGCGTGTGGTACAATTGGGACTCCACTTACTATATCTTGCCACGTTTTCAAATAAGTAACTCCCTTAACCAAAACAGGTACATAGTTACCGCTAGCCGTGTCTGTTGTGCATACTCCTAAGGCGTATATTGGTGCGTCGCCAGTTCCTGATGCAGTTATAGCTATTGGATCAGCTCCTGAAACTCCGTCACAATAGACCCACATGCCTCCGCTAATTGTCTGATTCGTCTTGAAGCATTGTAGTATCTCTCCGCAATATGGGCTACCTGCTGCTCTTCCGAAGGTTAGCTTCTGGTCAATAGCTACATCTCCGCCAGATAGTAACGTTGCTCGTGCTGTTCCACCTATCTGCGCTGTTGAACCAGCTAAGGTTCCGCCAGATATAGTAGTCGTTCCTAAAACTGTTGGTGATTGCACATAAGTTCCACCTAGTATAGCTCCGCCTGACACCATGTTACTAGCTATACATTGACTACATGCCACTCCTGCACTTACAAACACATCAGTTCCAGAGAACCATCTTGCGTATGAATAACTTCCTGCCTGTACATCTCCTGTAGCATATACGTTAAGTCCACTAATAATATTACTAGCAAATACTGACCCCGTGTTTACAATACCACCAGAGATTGTTGGTCCCCAGACTGTGTTACCTCGGACATATACATCAGCTAGAACATATCCTCCACTGTGCGTAAGTCCCAATACGTCACCTGTTGAATATACGTTAGCTCCGCTTATTGCTCCACCTGCTTTTATTGTAGTACCAATAGTTGCAGTTCCACCAGATAAGCAATTAGCTGCATAAACATCCGCGCCTGAAACTGACGTAGTTCCAACTATACTTGGCGCTTGCACAGCAGTGCCTAGGAACGCATTTGCTCCAGAGAAGTTATTGTTTGTAGCGTTTATCTGTCCTGTCGCAGTTATTGTTCCCGCAGAATATATTGCTGCTCCAGAAATCATCGTATCGCCCAGTACATTGTCTCCCTGTATAGTTCCTGTAGAGTAAACATTTGCTCCACTAACTGCACCTTGTGCCGTAACTACTCCTGCGCTGTAAATGTTAGCTCCTGAAACTACTGTTCCATAAACTGTTGCACCTTGTGCTAAAGTTTTTGCGAATACATTAGTTCCGCTTAGAGTTGTAGCTGTAATCGTTGGAGTCTGAACAGAAGTCCCAGCATACACGTTTGCACCAGATATGTCCCCACCAGCAGTTATGTTGCTCTCAGTCGTAACGCTACCAGTTAACCAAACGTCAGCTACTTGTGATCCTGGCTGGGCTAGCTCTTCGTAGCCCATTCCGTCCCTTGTACTTCTTAAACTTGCCATTTTTAGTTCCTCATATTAAGATTAACTAGCTCATTTAAGAGCTAGTTATCTTTGCCACTGCCGTCGATCTAATCAGCGAAACTGCAAGTCTTTGGGTAACCACAGATCCGTGTAAGTCCTGAGCAACTGCGTCGTAGTTCTCCACGGTTATTGGTCTCTTTTCCGCGATTGCGTAGCCCTGCGAGTTGTCGAAGATGTAGACGTACTTCGCGTAGGTCGTACTTGGAGCTGCGTTCCTTGAGAACCTGTACACGTTCATGGCGAACAGAGTACCGATCATGTTCCTTCTTAGGAACGAGTCGCTTCCAGCCTTGTTTACTTCAACGAAAGTATCTATTTCTCTTAGGTCTGCGTATGCTTCTCCGCCAATAAGCATAGTTGTAGGCGTGTAGTCTTGGTTTTCTACGTAAAGTACTGCTGTGTTAATGTCAGTAAGTGTAACGTTTGCTCCCCCAGCTACTGTTCCAGCAGTCGCGCCGTCCAAAGCTGTTATGATAAGGTTAGTCTCGTTCTCAGCTAGTCTCTTTGCAGCAAGTTTAGTACATACGTCCATCAGCTTGAACTTTCCGTCCTCGCTCATCTCGGTCGTTGAAACGATTCGAGTCGCGTATTTCTTCGGTTTTATGTTCGTATTTGTGAATGTAGGTGCGCTTAATGGAATGGTAGATCCCTCAGCAACTACGTGAACCTTCATTGTGTCTGGAGTGACTAAGTTCAAATCTATGCTTGATCCTGGAATGTCAGACGGTCCTAAGTATATTGCCGCTTCCGTTCTCGGTATTAAGTTCTTCTCTACTTCCTCGATAAGCGTTTCGTAGATCTTCTTCTCGATAAGAAGAGAACCTTCCGTTCCCGCATCAGTTGTTAATTGACCTTGTATCTCTTGAATATATTTGTATGCCATTTTTTTCACCTTAAAGATCTAAGCTCAGTATCGTGCATCCGCTTGATCCTGATCCAGTGTTAGTCCATGCGCGCCCAACTACGTTGTTATAGGCTACTGCAGTCTGCACAGAGTCCGAGTATATTTCCACGTTCATATCAGTCTCTGGGTCTACTGCTCCGCCAGCAGTTACTAAGAAAAGTCCCTTAGTCGCGTAAGGCACGTAAGCGTTTGTTCCTGAAGCAACATTCTTCAGCGCGATACCTAGCACGTTAGCTCCGCTAGCTCCAGTTACTGCGATTATGTCGCCGTTCGTGTAGCTGCTGATGTCGTGCGTGACTGGTGCGTTACCTGACACAATCGTAAGGAACTGTCCGCCACTGATGTCTCCACCTGCTTTGGCTGTCCAAGTGGATGGTATCGTCTTGTCGTCTAAAATTACTAATCCATTCGTATTTAGTACCATTTTTACCTCTATAAGTTTAAGTAACTCCCTTTCGAATCAGGCGTTCGATAGAACATTATCTTTCCACCGACCATCCTTTCAACAAGAAGATCGTTCTTTTCTTCGGCTTTTGTTTCAATCTTTACTTCGCCTTTTGTCTCTGCCTTGACTTCAGCAACCTTAATAGACTTTAAAGTCTCTATTAAAGCCGAAACTGTCTCTTTGGATAGCTTGCTTACGTCTGTAGCAGTGACATTTTTCTCTTTCGCTAGACTTGAGTACTCAGCTATTAACGAATCAAACTTAGCCTTTTCAATTAGTTCTAATTTCTCGTTCAATTGCTTAATTGCTGCATCCTTCTCATCTAGCTTAGTCTTGTATTCTTCTACTATCTTTTCATCCATTTTAATTACCTCGCTAGTATCGAGATCATTCTTCTTTAAATCAGCCTTAGCTGTTTCTTGTTTCTTTTTTGCAGTTTTTACGTCTTTCAATTTCTCTTCCGTATCTTCCGGAAGGTCGTCAGTGTCAACGTCTTCTTCATCGATATTAGATTTTATCATTTGCTCCTCTTTTATCTTATAAGATTCGGATAGCGCTTGTGTCAATGTTGCGGCTGCGTCTCCTGGAACTGGTGTAAGGGACAATTCAAGAAACTCTATTCCCTCGGCCTTCAGAACGTTGCTTCCTTCGCTCTCCTCTGAGATCAAGTCCTTTACCCTAGCACCAATAGATACGTTGGTTATCCTTCCGTCCTTTATCATATCCTTTGTCTTCTCGTCCATGATCTTTCCGCGGAACTTCAGTGCCTTAGCGCTCTTGTCGAAAACGCTCTCGGTAGTCCTACCGACTATCGCGTCAACCTCGTTCCTGTGATCCTTTAGAATAGGCTTGTTGATTAGCGACGGGCTTGCTTTCTCCAGCTCCTCTGCGACGTACTTTACGTTGTTTCTTGTGATAGTCTCGTTTATTGCTACGCCTTCAATATACAAAGACGAATCCAGTTTAGAGTCCGTCTTTTCGCTGATATTCGAGTTCTCCACTACGTCTATGTTTGTAACGTACTCTATCCTTCTCCAGTCTCGCAAGTTCTCTTTGGACACCCATTTGTCGCCTTCTCCTTTTTTGTATTTGCTTTTAACGGCAGCCCAAGCTACCTTCATACACCGCTCTTCGTCTCCATCGTATTCTTTGAAAGCTGCGTTGAATGCGCTCCTGAATATTGTTTGGGCGTGATCTGGAAGAACACCTTTTACACTATCTGGTAAGTCAGAATTTGAATTATATGGCATGTTAAATCACTCTATGAATATATAGGGTGTATTTTAATAAAAAGATTACGACGCAGCTATCGCTTTTATTAATACAAAGCTAGTGCTTTAAATGACGTTTTATGCTTTCAGATCGATGTACGTGGATCGCTTTCTGGTTCTATGGGTGTCCGCATTAGCTCCTCTACGTGTCAGAGCCATCGGAAGATCCTCTCCTTCTATCGCTGCCCTAGTTCCCTGAAGCTTGTTTCCCTCTCCTTGCCTTAGGGCGTTCCTGACGATCACAGTGTTGCCGCTATCGTCGACATAATCGCCTAGCCTAAGAACATCCTCGTTGTCCAGCGTTGGGTTACCACTGGAACATTCATGCACAAAATCGCTATCAGTTAAAGGATTATAGCTGAACCTTTGGTTGCATCTTGGACAAATTCTTAACATTATTCGTTCCTCAGATCTTCGAATATCAGATTAATTTCGGATCGCTCTTTCTCCTTTCTCTTCTTGTCGAACTTCTCGAAGCAGTCGCTACATAAGAACTCTCCATACACGCCTATAAATCCTTGCTTCTTTCCGCATACTCTGCAGTTTGGCTTGACTATAGTATCATGTATTATCGGCATTATCGCATCACCTTCTTTCCGCACTTGTTGCATACGAACATCTTTGCGAATCTAAAAATGCTCTTAGATTCAACGTACTTTCCTCCGCACTCGCAGTCAGGAAAAATTGCTTTTGTTTGTCCAAGATCGGACGCAACTGTATTCGACTTCTTCTCGTCTATCTTACCCATTTTAATTCACCTATTTAATCACTCGTGATCGGCAAAAAGCAGCAGCGGCAAAGGCAATGTTTTGGAATTAACCCGTGCGCCTCGCCTAAGCTAAACACTCTTCCGTTCATGTCCATACAATCAATACAAGTACGGTCACTCACTGCTGCGCTCCATTGAACTCTCTCTATGTTCATGTTATTTTTATAGTTCTTTAATGATCCTTCAGCCGACGCCTTTATTGTCTCCGTCCTAGCCATCAGTTCAGCTCTGAGGTTTCCTGGTATCATCCTCGAATATCCCCGCCTTATTAGCTTCCCGTCTGCGTCATATTCTGGGGAGATCTCTATGTCTAAGTCTGGAATGTTGTGAGACCTTATCCTTGCAGCTATTTGGCGTATGCTTTCACCCTTCTTGAAGGATATTGAAAGCTCTGTTCTCAAAGCTGCGATCTTTGAATCTGATAATCCCTCTATTCCATCGAATCCTTTAGATTTTATCCATTCAATTGTTTCGTCTAAAAAGTCCGTATAAGAGTATCCGATCCACTCCCTTAGAGTGTGGTCGTTGTAGTGTAGCAACTTATTCAGGTGCTTCTCGCATATTTTATACGACATTACTTTACCTCTTTAGGTTTAGATTTATTCACTGGAATTGGTGGAGTTATTTCTGCAGGAGGCACCTTTGGCTGAGGCTCTGTTGCTTCCCTTTCCTTCTCTTCATCTGGAGTCTCTATCTCCTCGAATCCCAAAAGCTCGGCTATCCTTGTCTCCGCGCTAGTTCTTAGGTCTCCGAATACGTTGTATCTCGAGTCAAGAATGCTCATGAGCATATTCACCTCTTCCCTCTTGTCCTCGTCCGATGGCTGTCCCCATTCAAATTCTACCTTTACGTTGAATAATCCCTGCGCTTCCAAGTATGGCTTGAATAAGTTGGTCTCAAGAACTGACTCCACCTCGGCCTGTATGGACTGAATCCTCATCTTGAACCCGTCCATCTGCGCAATAGCTATACCCTCATTGAGCTGACCAGAACTAAGTAGAACCTCTGGAACCTGAGCTCCCGCCATTATGTCGTTGTTTATTATCCTGAGCGGCTCCGTGAACTTCTCGCCAAGCTTGCCGAAGTCAAGGATGCTTAACTCTACCAGATGGTTGGTAGCCCACTCGTTCTTGTTTGTGAGAGACTCCATATCCTTTCCGAAACTTGTAACGTCTCCGTCCGGAACTGGCTCTTCCTTCGTACCGAGCTTTGCAACTATCGGAGTGTTAGCCTTCCTGTGCATAAGGTACAGCATGTCCCACAGAAGTTTTGCCTTTCGGCTCAAATCATAGGTGAGCGGCTGGATCACTCCGTCTCCGTATGGTGAGTCTCCTATCTTTCGGTGCGAGAAGTGCGCTATCTCTTTTGGAGTGAAAGGTATTATCTTGCTGCGTCCTCCGAACCACTGGGTGTAGCCTTCCACATTTCCCTTGTTGTCAATGTTAACGTACATGTACTTGGAATTGTGAACCTTTAAGTCCGTGTCGGATATTTCTATATATCCGTCGCCGTAGATCAGTCCGTTCCTTACGAACTCCCTAAGTACGCAG
>Ga0180732_1001983_pt1 | contig 11587 bp, 19 predicted proteins | sample KR11_01MetaG_FD_148674 | JGI IMG/M metagenome (GOLD analysis project Ga0180732, IMG submission 148674) | Groundwater microbial communities from the Olkiluoto Island deep subsurface site, Finland - KR11_0.1 MetaG | ecosystem: Environmental > Aquatic > Deep subsurface > Groundwater | place...
ATTTATGACCGGACCGAAGGAATTATAGCGGATAAGGATGTATTTGAAATACACCCTTTCTTAAAGCTATGGTAAACAAAACAAATAATATACTTGAACATTTTTGCCAATATCTTTGCGATTTTCATAAAAAAGAGCTTCGCTCTCATCTGGACTGTTTAAATTGTAGCCAACCACACCAAGAGTTTTCAATATACATTTCTTGCGTCCATATCAAGTCAAAAATTGATCCGAAAAGTAATGTAATTCTGTTAAAAAATTTTGAACTTGAATTTGGTGATTTTGTAAAGAGAGATTCAGGTGGTGATAAATATTCTAACTCCAAACCCTTTACCTTTGAAGGAAAAAAGATATTAATTGAAAGAACTGGGGGCGGATTGGGAGATTTATTAACTATAACTGTGGCCATAAAAGAATTGAAAAGAAGATTTCCCTCTGCTTATATAATATTTAAGGTATCTCCGCAATATAAACCTGTCTTGGAGCACAATCCATATATAGACGATATTATTGACCTAGACCAGAATATTGAGAGAGATATCTTTATTTCCTATTCAGACCCTTGTCCTGCCGGTATGTATGAATCTTCTCATAACCGCAATATCTTCAAAAGCAGAATAGATATATTTTCTGAGTATCTTGGGCTTTCTCCAAAGGATAAAACACCAGTTTTTTGCCTGACGGATGAAGAAAAAAACCAGGGTCTGAAGTTTTTTGAGGAGTGTGGTGCATTAGCCAAAAAAAGGATAGGAATTGCCATGTTTGCTGCGGAAATTTGGAAAAGTTGGACAAGAGAAGGGAATCTAAAGCTCATAAACATGCTTGTAGAAAGAAATTATGTCCCTGTTGTTTTTACTATGCAATCTCAAGAGATGGTTAATATTAAAGGGGTTATAGATGTCCATGATGAGCCAATAAGAAAAGTCGCTTCTATTCTTAAATATTGCGATATTATTATTACTCAAGATGGGGGAATGCTGCATTTGGCCGGTGCCTTGGAAGTGCCACAAATTTGCCTTTTAGGTCCAACTGACCCGAAATATAGGGTAAAAATGTATAAAGGGGGACATTGGATAGTCAGGCATAATGGAATATGCCCATTGAAATATAATGATAATAAATTTTGTTGGTATTATTCGCAATGCACCGTAGATGAACACCATAAGGATGGAAGAACCGACATCGTTCCCCCATGCCTTAAGGCAATAAAAGCAGAGGAAGTTTTGCATAAAATAGAGAAGATCATAATATAAAATGCCCTGTCCTTATAATGCGAAGGAAGAAGCAGACAAAATTTTAGAAGAATATGATAATATCTGTAAGGAATTAAATATTGTATGTTTTCTTCTTTTCGGAACTTGTTTAGGTTTGTTTAGAGATAAAGACTATATCGAAGGTGATAATGATATTGATGTGGGGGCAGTATGCTCTAACGATAATTTTAAAAGACTAGCTGATAGGATGGTAAAAAATGGGTTTATCCAAGAAAGCAAAGACTCGCAACATTTTTATAAATATGGTATTTTATTGGATATATGGCGTATATCTAAAAAACCATTATCGTTAGAGACTATCATTTATAATGGAAAAATCTATAAAGTTCCCTCTCCTATTGAGGAATATCTGGAAAAGACATATTATGGAGATTGGAAAAATAAGAAATATGTGAAAGGTAGCGATGAAGTCTTCAAAAATATGTTTAGAGAAGAGGAGACATTGAATGCCTAAAATTGCTTTTATCGCTCCGGCATCAAATCAGGAGTTATGTAACCACGGCAAAGCCTGGCTTGAGCATTCAATTGCGGGAACAGCTTATTTGTTGGATGCCGACTTTTGGACTGGAACCTATTGCGTCAACTATCCGGCCATGGAACAGTATGATTATATACTGATCAATGAGAATTGGGAGATGTATCAGCTGACCATTGATTTAAGGCAAAAATTGCCTCCCAAGACCAAGGTAATCGGTTATGCTGACGGTGCCCACCAAGACCTCACCCGCTTTCCTTTTATACCCCAGGGGATGCTATTTATCAAGATGTTAAAGGCCGTAGACGGATTTGTAACACTGGTAGAGGATGCTGTGGGATACTATAGCCTGTTTACCGATAAGCCAGTTTCATATTTGGGCATGCCCTTTCCCTATGAGAAAGTCAGGCAATTTCAGATTCCTCCAGAGCAAAAACAAGAAAAGTGGATAGGAGTGGCTGGCCGGTTGATCCATACTCCTATGAAAAACTGCATAGGAAATCTCTTTTTGGCCAAAAAGGCCGAAAAGGTAAAGATACTTTTTTTAGAGCCGGAATACAACCAAGTAAAAAGCTTTCTGGATGAAAATGGCTTTATATTTGAGACCCACCATTACATTACTCAAGATGAGTTTTTTAAAAAGTATTCTAGATGCTATCTGGGCCTAAATCTTGACCCTTTAGGCAGTTTGGGCAGGTTCTCTCTGGACCTAGCGGGGATGGGCATACCAGTGATTGGTAGCTTTGTCCAAGAGCACCAGAAAAAACTATTTCCTATGTTGACCTTTGACCCATTTTTGGAAGTACCAAGGGCGATTTCTGCTTACCAAAAGTTGTTTAGCGATTATAATTTTTACAATGAATGCAGGAATTATGCCCTAAAAATAATAGAGACAGAATATGCTCATGAGAAATTTTTGTTACGCTGGGACAAATTAAGAAACTTAATTAATGGAGGTTAATATGTCTAAAATTGCCTTTATCGCTCCGGCATCGAATCAGGAAATAAAAAAATATGGTAAGTCTCCGCTTGAGCATTCAATTGGAGGGGTAGCACACCTGTTAGATGCAGATACATATTTCGGAGATCGTTGTAGCAATTATAAAGAGCTGGAGCAGTATGATTATGTGTTTGTCAATCAAGCTACCACTATGTATCAGCTGACTATTGACTTAAGGCGGAATTTGCCCGCTAGAGTTAAGATAATCGCCTTTGCCGATGGTGCACATCAAGACCTCACCCGCATACCTTTTGTTCCGGATGGGATATTATTTATCAAGGCATTGCAGGTATCGGACGGATTTGCTAGCATTGTAGAGGATGCTGTGGGCTATTACAATTTGTTTACCGATAAACCTTGTTGTTTCATAGGTATACCTTTCCCCTATGAGGAAGTAAAAAGGTTTCAAATTCCTCCGCAACAGAAGTTACAGGTCAAATGGGTAGGCATAAATGGCCAACTGACGCATGTCCCGGCGAGAAACTCTATCGGCAGCCTATTCTTAACCAAGAAGGCCGAAACAGTCCGAATACTTCTTTGTGAACCCCAAAAGGACAAAGTAATGTCTTTCTTAAATGAAAATAATTTTCTTGTAGAGGTGCATGATAGTCTTGGCTATACTACTTTTTATGAGAAATATTCTCAATGCTACTTAGGTATAAATCTTGATCCTTTAGGTAGTTGGGGAAGATTTTCTTTAGATGTGGCTGCAATGGGTATTCCAGTTATCGGCACTTTTGCCCAGCATACGCAGAAAAAGCTGTTTCCTATGCTGACCTTTGACCCGTTTTTGGAAGTGCCCAAAATTATTGCCACATATCAAAGGTTGTTTTCCGATTTCAAGTTTTACAATGAATGCAGAGATTATGCCCTGCATATAATAGAGACAGAGTTTACTAACGAAAAACTTATCTCTAGGTGGGATAACTTAAGGAGGTTAATAGATGGAACTTAATAGAGAAACCTTAATGAAGTTTGGTAAAGAATATTTTGAGGATTATGCCAAAGGGTTGCAGAAAACTGATATGAAGTCATACGGTCTATGGCAACATCAATATTATAAATGTTTGGATAATGTTTATCAGTTTAAAGGCAAGAAGGTGGTAGATATAGGCTGTGCCTTTGGAGGGTTTGTGCTTTCCTGTTTGCTCAATGGTGCAGATGCCTATGGATGCGATATTTCCACCTATTCTACGGCAGAGGAAAACTTAATCTATCCTATGTTAAAGGGGAGGCTTTTCCCCTGTCCGGCACATGATATGCACTGCTTCAAAGATAATGAGTTCGATATAGTTATCTCCGAACAGGTATTAGAGCATGTTCCGCCTGAATTTTCCGAAAAAAGCGTCAGTGAAATTATGCGTATCACCAAGCCCGGTGGCCATATCCGCTGTAGTGGAATATTCGGGGCAAAACCGCCAGCAGATTATGTAGATGACCCGACCCATGTAAATATCCAGCCAATGCAGTATTGGAAAGATTTGTTTGAAAAATATGGGGGCATAGATGAGTATGTCTTTTATTATTTTCGGATTTTAGATTCTAAATACAATGGTGTATCCATGCAGGCAGATTACAATTGGCCGCTTTTACTTTATACAAAGAGGTAAAAATGGGCAGAGCACTTGGTCATCCTGAATATTTAGAGGCAACTAATAAGGCAATTGAGATGCTGAAAAATGACAGGATAAGAATATTAAAAACAGATATTTTTAATGAAATTACCTTAAGGCATCCTACGCCCGGGGGGATACTGCTTAATCTTAAAAGGGATCCAGCCACCATGGAACTACATGCCATTGAATACGACGAGAAAAAGGTATTTATTGCTTGGTATATGCAGATGGAGCACTTTGTCAAGGTTACACGGGGAGATATGCGAAATCTGCCCTATGAAGACAAATATTTTGACTTGGTGCTTGATTTATCAACTTTAGACCATATCCGGATAGAAGATATAGAACAAGTTTTTCTACAATATAATAAGGTTTTAAAAGATAAGGGATTATTGGTCTTGTTCTCTTGGTGTGCAGATTTTTATACATACGGATACGCCGGCCCGGGAATAGATATGTGGCATTTTGATAACCAGTATTGGTTTCCGCCAGACCAAGTAAGAGAGAAGCTTCAGTGTTACTTTAATATCCTGGAAGAAGAAAAGGGTTATGTTTATATGTGGGAAAAAATGAATCTTATAGGCCCTCAAAACAATAATTACTTTATGTATAGGTTCTTGGGAGAAAAAAAGTGAATAAAGATATTTATTCATATCTTGAGAACGAAGAATTGGATTTAAGGTTTAAAAAGGCTCTTGAAATGATTGGCTCAGTCAGTGGTAAAGTTATCCTTGATTTAAACTGCGGTTCAGCAAGGATGCTTCAATATCTGCCAGGGGAATTTTCAGAATATATTGCTAATGATATAAATGAAAAATTGTTAGAAATAGCTAAAAAATGGCCAGCAAAGGGCAAGATGCAGTTTGTCCTTTGTAGAGATGATGAGATTATAAATTATCTAAACAAGGTAGATATTTTTATGCACTTTGGCATAAATGCTGGAGTAAATGAAGGCTATGAAAGTAAGACAGAATTTGAGACTTTTAAAAAAATAGTTGAGAAGTTTTTGCCAGAAACTGTAGTATGCGAAACCTGGTTTTATTATGAGGAAAATTATAAAATAATTTCTCAAAGAGGCGATTTTTTAAAACCCTCCGGCTATAAAGAAATTGGTTCTTTCGTAATGAAACATGTAATGGAAAGGATTTTGGTAGTCTATAAAAGGAGCTAAAGTGCATGTAGATTTAGGGTGTGCCGGAAGATTCCGTGGAGATATAAACATTGATATGGTCCCATTGCCAGGGGCACCAGGAGCAATAGGTTGCTATCTGGGTTTTGAACGCATCCCTTTAGAGGACAATATGGCGGATAAAGTATCTGCTCATTGCTTTATTGAACATGTGCCTTTTTACATCTATCTTAATAAAGCCGGAGAAAAGTATTCGCCAATGAAATTCCTGTTTTATGAGGTTACTAGGATATTAAAACTTGGAGGGATTTTTCTGATTGAAGTTCCGCAGACCCCATCCACGGCCGTATGGCAAGATCCTTCGCATGTGAGTTTCTGGACAAAATTTACAGCTCCATATCTTGTAGGCCCGCAGATATGGGAGGATAAGAATATAGGGGAGCTGGAGTTAATACAGAATAAGGAAATTGATGTTGCTTTCCTAGAAATAATTTTTAGAAAAAAATGAAAAAACCGATTATAGTATATTGTGCTGGTATTTTTGATATTTTACATATCGGACACTTAAATTTTTTAGAAAAAGCGAAGTCTTATGGAGATATATTGATAGTTGGGGTAGTTTCAGATAAAGGCATAGAAAGATATAAATTTAAAAAATCAATTATTCCTTTTGAGCAACGATATAGGATAATTAAGTCATTAAAAGTTGTAGATTATGCGGTTAAACAAGACGATACTGACCCTACCGAAACCTTAAAAGATTTATATAAATATCATCCTCATTTAATTCCAAATATATTAATAAGGGCAAATGATTATAAGGGTATCCCTCCGGGAGCTGTTTTTATAGAATCTGTAAGGGGTAAATTAATAAAAGTTCCTTATACAAAAGGCATATCCACTACCTTAATAAAACAAAAAATTATAAAGAGAAAATAAATAAAAAAAAGACCCAAAGGCTTAAAATATAATATACAGACGGTTAATAAAGGTTGGTTTAAAAAAGGTAACTTACCAAAGAAGATTGAATGATTGGCAAAGATTATGTTCTATATGTCATGCCAACTATCATAAAAATTGGGAGGCAAGATGGCAAAGTGCTTAATTATGGGCGGTTGTGGTTTCGTCGGTTCGCACTTAGTGGACAAGCTAGTTAAGGATGGCCACAATGTAAGGGTCTACGATCTCTTGGAGTCGCAGGTCCACAGAGGGAAGAAGCCGAGTTATCTGAATGAGGGGGCGGAATACATCTTTGCCGACATAAGAAACCCCACCAAGCTTAAAAAGGCATTAAGCAACATAGATATAGTGTTCCATCTGGCAGCCCAAGTAGGCGTAGGCCAATCCATGTATCAGATAGAAAAATATGTAAGCCATAATTCGCTGGGAACGGCTATATTATTAGACTTAATTATAAACACTAAAAACAATATAAAGAAACTCCTTGTGGCAAGCTCTATGAGCATTTATGGAGAGGGAGCTTATAGCTGTAAAAATTGCGGAATAAGTTACCCTCAATTAAGAGAAATTGAACAACTTAAACAAAAACAATGGGAAATGAGATGTCCTAAATGCAAAGAAGAATTAGATGCTATGGCTACTTCTGAAGATAAGCCTTTATCTCCGACCTCCGTTTATGCCATTACGAAACGATCCCAGGAAGAGTTGTGTCTTGGGATAGGCAGAGCTTATAAGATTCCTATTGTTGCTTTGAGATATTTTAATGTCTATGGTCCTCGCCAGTCTTTAAACAATCCTTATACAGGGGTAGCAGCGATATTTTTATCCAGAGTGAAAAACAACAGGCAGCCCTTGGTCTTTGAGGATGGCAGGCAATCCCGGGACTTTATATATGTTTCAGATATTATCGAGGCAAATATTTTGGCTATGAATGAAGAGGCAAATTATGATTTCTTTAATGTAGGTACGCAAATCCCCTGTTCAGTTTTGGATGTAGCCGAGACCATAATCTCTCTTTATAAAAAGAACTTAACCCCTAAAATATTGGACAAATTCAGGGCAGGAGATATTAGGCACTGCTATGCAAATACTTCAAAAATTGCGGGAAAATTGGGATTTAAACCCAAGGTTTCCTTTAAAGAGGGGATGAAGAAACTGATTGAATGGTCCGAGACCCAAGAGGCTCATGATTTTGGTGAAGAGGCCAAACTTGAATTAGAAGAAAGGAAGTTAATAGGATGACACCGGAAAGATTACAAGACATAATATTTGCATCTTTCAGTTTTCATGCACTACAGGAGATTTCATGGCTTTGTAATATCTTGGAGAAATCAAAGCTAAAGAATGTGCTTGAGATAGGAACGGCCTTTGGAGCTTCCCTGATGGTATGGGACCGCTTATTAGAGCCAGACGGAACTCTCGTAGGAATGGATGTTGATAGTAAGATGTGTGTGGCATTGCAAGAACTTATCAGAAAAAGCCACAAAAATATCAAAATTATTTTGGGCGATTCTCAAGCCCCAGAAACCATTGAAAAAATAAAGGAATGTTTCCCTGGCAGAATAATTGACTTTTTATTCATAGATGGGTGGCATAGCTATGAGGCCATAGAACAAGATTACCTGAATTATGGTCCCTTGGTGAGACCGGGTGGGATAATCGCCATTCATGATATTATGCACTTTGATACTGGCGTAGGGCCTTTCTGGAAAGACTTAAAAATGAAGGAAAGTTTACAGATAGAGGAGTTTAAAGACCATAATGGCGTTGGCGTAATACATGTTGAGAAATAGATGAAGATATTATTTTTATCCTTTCCTTGGACTATAGATATATTAGGCACAGGATACCTTTCCGCTGTCTTGAAAAAAGAAAGCTATACTGTAGATATAACCAGGCCCGATACTATGTGGAAGGACTTAGCCAATATGAAACCAGATATACTGGCCATATCTACTACTACCGGCAGGCATGTAAAATATTTAGAATTAGTTAGGCAGATAAAGAAGCGTTATCCTTGCATATTTGTTGTGTTTGGCGGTCCACACCCGACATACTTCCCTGAGATAGCTAAAGAGGATTGCGTAGACTTTATAATCAGAGGCGAAGGGGAGTTCTCGTTTTTAAAACTTGTCAAGAGCATAGAAAGCGGCTATCTATCCTGCGAGAAAGAAAGGACAATCGAGCCCTTGATACAGAATTTAGATACTATTCCCTTTCCGGATAGGGAGCTCATTTATAAATACCCGAAGAACTATAATAATCCGATAAAGAATGTTTTTACCAGCAGGAGTTGCCTTTTTTCTTGCTCTTTCTGCTATATGTCTATTTTTAGGGAGCTTTATAAAGGGCAGACCGTGCTGAGGTATCGCTTTATAGATAGTGTTATCAATGAGTGCATAGAACTGAAAGAGAAATATCCGACCAAGTTTATCTTTTTTGCCGATGATGAGTTTACCGTAAGCGGAGAGAGGTTGGAGGAGTTTAGGGATAAATATAAAAAATATGTAGAGTTGCCTTTTCATTGCCAGTTGAGGATAGACTATTTGACCGAGGAAAAGGTAATGTTGCTGAAAGAATCCGGTTGCTTCAGCGTAACCTTTGCCGTAGAAACTGGCGATGAGGTGACAAGATGGGATATGCTGAACAAAAAGCTGACCAATAGGCAGATTATAAAAGGGTGCGACATTCTAAAAAGATACAATATCCCCTTTCGGATAGAGAATATGATCGGTTTGCCAAGGGAGACCATAGATGGTGCCCTTAAGACCTTGGATTTCAATATAAAACTTAAGCCAACCGTTAGCTGGGTCTCATTATATCAGCCCTACCCCGGAACTGTCTTGGGTGAGCTATGCAAGCGTTCAGGCCTATTCAAAGGCGATTCATCCAAATTTAAAGAGGATTTTTTTGAAGATACGGTTTTACCCTTAAATAAGAAAGGAGAATTTATAAACTTGCAACGTTTGTTTAGTTTAGCGGTAGACTTTCCTATTTTAAAGTATATAATAAAGCTGCTGATTAAACTGCCTCCGAATAGACTATATTGGTGGGTTTCTAAAATTCATAAGAAGTTTCTCTATGATCATAAACTTTATAAGATAAAATGAATGAAGAGAAAGATAAAAAACTGATCTTGCAATTAGGCAAATATCAGAAAGGCAAAGGCCGGCCCTTTAAGATAGTACTCTCTAAATCCAAGGATGGAGATACGAAGATAACTTTAGAAGGCTCTGATCCTTTCGCCACAGCCCTCCTCTATGGCTCATTAGAAGTAGTGAAGGAAGGGGCTAAAAGACTAATCCAGAAAATAGATGAAATTAGCAAAAAGGTGGTCCCAAAATGACAGTAATGAACCTTATCAATGAACTTAGGCATATAAATGGTAAAGAACCGTTAATAAACTGGAATCAGGTATTGAATGACCACTGCCTCAGCCATACCCTGGCCATGATTAACTCAGGCGAAGTTGACCATGCACATAAAGATTATCTACAGGATTATGGTGAGATTGTATGGCGTTGTAATTTCATGAATACTTGGGATGAAACTTTTAGATATCTAATTTTTGAATTAATCGGCAAAAGCGAAGAGCATAAAAAGATTTTGCTGGAAAGTCAAGAGTTGGGTTATGGAATAATGAGTGATCAGGGAAAGATTTATATTACTATCCGGGGAAAATAAATGGCATTTACTTTTGAGGACTGTAATGGGGATATATTTATTCCAATATCCTCAAAAATAGGCTGTTTTATGACTACCAGGTCTTCTAAGTTGGACTTTTATGGGTTAGAAAGGGGTTTGCTATGGCTGGAACATATAGTGAGGCATTTTGTCCTGTTTGTGGTCGTGGAATAAGCGAGAAACACACCGATCACATGTTAGATATGCGTAATGATGAAAAGCACTTTGGCATTAGCAAGGAGACTGGCAAAGCTGGATTTAAGAACTTTGAGTATATTGATATAAAAGATACTCCGGGTTTTTATGCAAAGCTCAAGATGCTATTTTTGGCCGCAATCGCCGTATGGATAGAAAAAGGATGGATAAAAAAAGAGGAACTTACAAACTTTATAAAATAATCCCGTTTCGACGGAGATTTGCCATTATACCCTGTTTACTGTATACAGTAATATACAGTTGGACTAAATGATTATTGAGTCTTATGTTTGGGCATAAAAGAAGGCAATATGATAGAGGAAAGGAGGTGAGAGAATGAAGATAATAGGCGACCACGTAATTTATGTTGACCCTAAAGGAGTCGAGTATAATGCTCTGGTGCAGCATATTTGGAGTGAAACATGTATCAATCTGGTCCATCTCAGCGATAATATCGCTGAAGAGGATAATTATGGTAGACAGATTAAGCATGCCACTTCTGTTCAGCATCAAACGATAATGGCCGGAGTACCGGGCTTTTATTGGAAGGGTTAGCATAAAGGTTCCCGTGCAAACCGAGTAGGGATGCTAAAGCGGGAATAAGATCGCTAAATTTATTCTCTCATGGATTAATGAACAAGGATGTTAAGGCGGTAGCTTATTTAGAGCCCAACCTCATTTGAGAATAGTTGGAGATCCAAGTTAAGTGCTTGGCCGCCCATAAACAAAGAGGAAAGAATGAAATGCTCCTGTGGCAAAGATATAGACAGCACCTCCGCAACTATATATAGCCAAGGCTGGTTTAATGATAAAGGGGATTTAATAGGTGGCATTTGTGTTCATGGTATTAAATTCGGTAAAACCCTTGAAGAATATACAGAGGAACTTCAAAAAGAAATCCCTTGACAAATGATTAAGTATGTGGTAGACTTAATCACAATGGATAATTTAATAAAGGAATTAGAAAAGATAAAAAAAACAAAAGAATTAACTTATGAAAGTATCGCTCAAGATTTAGGTATAAGTTTTAATACTGTTTATCGTTGGCTTAAAGGAAAAAATAATCCTTCACATTTAGCAGAAGATAAGATAAGGGACTTTATAAGTAGGTCCTAATTTTTTTAACCTTTATTGATTAAACAACTGTATAAATAAAATTTAATAAGATTAAAGTTAAATTGAGTCAAGGAGGAAATTATGGCAAAACATACACAGGGAGAGTGGTTAATAGAAAGAAATCCCAAAAATTGGTAT
>Ga0180732_1001985_pt1 | contig 11579 bp, 14 predicted proteins | sample KR11_01MetaG_FD_148674 | JGI IMG/M metagenome (GOLD analysis project Ga0180732, IMG submission 148674) | Groundwater microbial communities from the Olkiluoto Island deep subsurface site, Finland - KR11_0.1 MetaG | ecosystem: Environmental > Aquatic > Deep subsurface > Groundwater | place...
CTCTCTCATATATTGAACACCTGAAATATCAGGGATATGCATATGAACCCATTAATGGGGAGATAAGATATGCTTTTTGATTATGTGAGCATGTTAAACCTAAAATTGCCCCGATAGGGGCTTTCTTGAATATATGCAAACAAACAAACAAGGCTGCCGTCCGTGTTGTGGGGGTCAGAGGTCGGCAGGGGCAGCCCGCAGGGTTCGCCGGGCTCTGACTTGCGAAGCCCCCACGTTCCTTATTGATGCCGACTTCTTCGATAGGTTAGCCATGCGCGCCCATGTTTAGTGAACAACTTTAAACCTGAAGATCTGTATGCTTTCCCAATACCGGCGGTTGTCGGAGCAGAGCGACGACTACCGCCCTTGCAACAGGCGAATTACCGCAAGCCCAGAGGCGTGCCTGAGTGAGCGAGCGCTCGCAGCGAACGAAGGATGCGGTTATTCGCCGTAAGCTCATCCCGGGCAGTTACGCCCGGAGGGCGCGCCGGTCATGTCGTCGTAGTGGTTTAATGAATGCTCCTTACGATAGATCGCGCAAATACATGGTAGATTGAAGGAAAGTGAGTAGAGATTGTATTCGTGATAATAAGGGGGCAGTGCCCCTTATTATGACCGGGATATAATTTTTACTCTATACAGAAGAGACCCTGAGCGAACGCAGCCATAAGGAGTGAGCGAAGGATTCAGTGATTGAAGCACGCACTCATTCCTATCCGACAGTGATTTTTCTGAACCCCATTCCAGGAAGTTCATGTCATGACCGTCTGTTACTTCCTTCCATACATTGTAATGTTCTTTTTTCAAGATCATCTAATCTTTCATTGATAACATCTATTTCGGTATTACATCTGGTAAGCCCTAATCGATATTTTTCCTCAGCCTTATCATAGTCCTCTGGAATCCTGCTGTCAGGTTTCGAGTAACGATACATATCTCCCCAGCCGATATAGCCCCAAACATTGTCCGGAAACTTCGTTGTCAATCCATGGAACAATTTATCTGCTGTTTCTATATCGCCCAGAGCTGCATATGATTCTGCTTCTGCTCTGAGCATGTTGTGTATTATCGACTCATCTGAACGAGGAAAAGTTCGACAGAAATCCTGACAGTATTTTATCCTCTTTACATAAAAAGAGTCTTCTTCCGACCCCGCATTACCTGATTCCATTTCAAAATCCTGGCACCAATTAAAGATACTTTGTGTTAGATGAGGAATGAATTCATCGGCTGCCCTAATGGATTTTAGATTCGAAGGAACAATTGTTCGTATCATATTCCACGCTTTTTCCCACTTTTCCATTCCAGCTCTGTAATTGCTTTTCCCAATATCTTCATAGCCTTCTTGCATTAGGTCATCAATCATTTCTATATTGCATCTTTCTGGAATTATCCGGTTCCATAATTCGATTATTGCTAACCAGATGAAATCTTCATCGTGATCTTGAGCATGAAAATTCTGCGTATAATAGAGATCTTCTGCTAACTGAATTGCGGAGATATAATTTTGAGCCTGTTCTTTGAATTGTTCTATTTCAAAATCGATATGCATGGATTTTAATTTATTAATTATTTCTGAAGAACTCATCTTTTTTAATTTATTTAGATTCCAGCTCTGTAGAATGAAATCTTTGAAACTTATATCTCTTCTTTTGAAGTGTTTTTCAGTTTCTCTAGTCATACTTTCCAATTGTTTGGGATTGTCGAGCAATCTCTGTTCAAATCTCATGATCGCTAACCGACCGATAGCTGGTCCTTCAGATTTTGAAATGGTTTTATTTATGGTGACGCTTTTGTTATTTAAACAACATCGTTTATATTTTACACCAGAACCGCATGGGCATGGATCGTTTCTGCCAATTTTCTTCGACATCTTGTTTGCCATTTTGTTTCTTCTCATAATAATGTTTCGTCTTTCATCTCAGGATTCATACGGAAATTCTGTAGATGAATGCTTTGACCATTTTTGGGTACACACCTTAACTGCATGTCTACTTTGAGGGGCGCACTCCATATTGGGAAATAGGGAGGCGAATTGTTGAGTCTGAACAGGTTGGGGCGAAGCGCGCTGAATATGGTAAGAAGCTGTTGAAAAAGCTGAGTGTCGATTTGAAAGCCCGATTTGGGCGGGGATTCTCTGAACGTAATCTTGAACAGATGCGGCTTTTTTACGTTGGTTGGCCAATTTCGCAGACACTGTCTGCGAAATCTAATAGCACTGTAGATGAAGGCCGGGGTTATAACAAGTTACTCGAAAAATCGCAGACGATGTCTGCGGAATTTGACAAGAACATTATATTAAAGCGCTTTCCTTTGCCCTGGTCACATTACGTTCGTCTCCTCTCGGTGAGTAATTCAGACATACGCGCATTTTATGAGTCAGAAGCCCTGCGTGGTGGCTGGTCGGTGCGCCAGCTTGATAGACAGGTTTCGACACTCTTTTATGAGCGTACGCTGCTTTCCGAAAACAAGGCAGCAATGCTTAAGAAAGGAACAGAGGCAAAGCTGGAGGATGCTGTAACACCTGAGGAAGAGATAAAGGACCCGTTTGTCCTGGAGTTCCTGAACCTTAAGGATGAATATTCAGAAAATGATCTGGAAGAAGCACTCGTACAGCATTTGGAGAAATTCCTGATTGAACTGGGCAAATTCACCCATGCTGATGCTGGACAGATGCACCTTTATCTCAATTATGCCCGTGAGAACTGGACACATAAGGATGAGAACCCGCCGGTAGGGTTGATTCTCTGCGCGGAGAAAGATGCGGCTGTTGCCCGATATGCTCTTGAGGGGCTGCCAAACAAAGTTCTGGCAGCGGAATACCGCATGGCCTTGCCGGATGAGAAGGTACTTGCGGCAGAGCTTGAGCATACACGCAGGATGCTGGAGGGGCGCACGATGAAGGCGGAGTAATAAATTCGCCAGGGGGGATACCATTGCGACAGGGGATGCATAGAGGAAGGTTTTGATCTTAACAGAATTTTAACCTCTCAACAAAACCAACTTTAAGACCGATCTTCCATCCGAATTCATCTTTTCTGGTGTAGATGCATCCTTCTTCTTTCAGCCTGGCTATCACTGCTGGAGCATCTACTGCACTCACACCAGTTTCATCGCAGAAATGATAGATGTCATGGAAGTAACGATACTTCTCCCCTGTCCTCTCATAGTGCTGCACCAGTACTCCTACTACTACTCGTTCAGGTTCAGTGATATCTGAACGATTGGTGAAAACTGTCAGGTTCAGTTGATGCGATTTTTTGGGACTGTCTAAAGTTCGTGTTGTATTCGTGTTGTATTCGTGTTGCCATTATTATTATTAATACTTATTATTAAGAAACCAAAAGGTGAAGCCTTCCAGCCCCATCGTTCTTTTCTCTCAAATATACCCTTTTTTTCTCCTCTTGGAAGAATTACATTTAAAACCTTAATTGATATTCCCGTCCTATCAGCAATTTCCCTTGTAGTCATTCCTCCGCTATTGGAAAGAATACCGAGGATATCTATGGTTTTACCTCTGAACTTGCAGGGATTTGAAATAAAATTAGTAGGAGTAGGAGTAATGCTGGTAATGTTGGGAACTTTCCTATCCTGATCGTTCTGATCTTCAGACATATCTCACAACCCCCTCAAGATTCCTGTCTTTGTGGTAAGTCTGGATATTCCTGATTCCCTGGTTGAAAAGCACGATTTATTCCAAAAAGCGGTATCTAACGCTAAACATGGGACGCCCCGTCCTGAACCCGGGAATCCATCAGTTCACTTGCTTCGATGATTTCCTGGCATATCTGCCTCAAAAGCGGATTATCTGCCTTCAGCCACCTTCTGATATCATCGCCCTGCAGCTGCATGGTCTTTTTTGCAAAAGACTTAAAATTTTGTGAGTAACTATTACTCATGCGCATCACCTGTGCTCATTGATTGGTGCTGTGCTGCCTGCGGTCAAATCCTGGCCTTAGCGGCTAGAGGGACAGCTATTATGGTATTCCCTTTTCGCGTGAAGTCTAATACGTCCCCTGCTTTAAGATCCAGGTCTTCAACGATTTCCTTCGGTACAAAACAATATATGCTTTTATGGTTTTTTTGCAACTTTCGTCTCATTATAAAGTCACCGAATAATAACATGAAGTACGTATCATATATATTATATCGTTATAAAAAAATAATATATGTAGTATAATACGCACCCTGAATGGGCAGCGGTTAGAATGGAATGGGAGGTGAGGTCAGACTTGTCCTTTCGTGGCAAGGGCGATAGTGATAAGTTGCATTTGCTTTTTCAGTTCATAGAAATCTTTGTCCTTTTCATCCAACCTTGATTTCAGATTTTCGTTCTCTTCAGCAAGCTTTGATAACTGCATTGCTGCGTCAACGATTTTTAGAGGCTCTGGCTGCTTTATATTGGTTATTAATCTTGGTTTTACATCTACCCCTTCTTTTTCAAGCGTGGCATCGATAACGTCCTCATCAATCAAATGCAAATATCTTGAGGGTACGGTACTGTTTGCGCTCCAACCGTATTTTTTCCGGATAATGTCCTCGTTATACCCTTTCAGGCACGCATACGTAGCAGAGGCATGCCGGAATTTGTGGGGTGATATTGGTTTATCTATCCCTGCTTTTTCCGCAAATCTGCTTAACATTATCCTGACCCATTCATCACCCACACCAAAGAGTAAATCGTTTTTATCCTTTGCGGAATAGCTTATATGATTTCGTATGTATGTAGCGGAATAAACCAGGAGTGTTCTCCTATATCCTGCATCGGTCTTTGTGGTAGGGATATTTACAATCATGCCTTTGTCTGTTTCCTGAATATCTTTTACTTTAATAACGACCGCTTCTCCTATCCTGCACCCTGATTCAAACAAGAATGCAATAAGAGCCTTCCATAACCGACTATCAGTTACACCTATCAACTTATCAATATCCTCAACTGTGAGTAAATCATCACGTTTAAGATTATTTTTTGGCATTCTTGCCTTAAGATGTGCTACTGATTCATTTTTACCAGCCCATGTTAAGAATTTCTTTATCACTCCCTTCTTAAGCTCTATTGAGCTTTGCTTATTCTTGCCATTCAGAGACAGGAAATAGGCATTAACATCATTCCTGCTCCATACAGGGAGGTTTTTAAACGTGTTTGCGTCTTTCAAGACCGAAGTGTAATATTCAATCGTGGATTTACTTGTACCGTTAATCTTAAGTTCATTTAGATATGAACTGATATTCATGGAATCTGAATTTACTTTAGCCATAGTTTCGCAGTATAGCCTTATGAACACCAATGGATATAAAACCAATTGTTAAGGTTTTATCCATTACAAAACCAATCCCGCCCCTATGCCAACAGTGATGGAGCTTTACCAGCTCCTGCCAAAGACCAACTGCAAGAAATGCGGCGAATCCACATGCATGGCTTTTTCCGTAGCGATACTGTCAAGAAAAAAGAAAGTATCAGAATGCACGCCGATCCTGGAAGAGAGCTTCAAAAAGCAAAAAGAGAAACTCGAATCGCTGCTCCTTCCATCTGCAGGCGCCGAGGAGACGGGGATGATAGTACACCCGGAACTGTGCACCGGCTGCGGCAACTGCGTTGTAGCATGTCCGGTGGACGTAGCCAACGACCCTCATGGCGCCGGTATAGGCTGCGCTCCCACGAACGATAAGGTGATATTCAAAGTCGTTGATGGAAAGGTAAAGGCAATGAACATCAAGGAATGCCGCCGCTTCGGGAAGAACAGGGTGCTGTGCTATGCCTGCATCGATCCGTGCCCTGTCGGCGCAATAGAGTTCGTGTAGGTGGTAAATATGACAACATGCACAGGATGCTCGCTGCTTTGTGAAGATATTGAAGTGATTCTTGAGAACGGCAGGATAAAAGAGACCATGAATGCATGCAGGCGAGGCGCTGCAAGGTTCAGGGGCTGCAAGAACTGGCTCACACCTTCCGTCAACAGGAAGCAGACCGATATTGATACTGCCATAAAGAAAGCCGCCGATATCCTGAAAAACGCAAAATCGCCCATGCTGTTCGGTTGGAGCAATTCAACATGTGAAGCACAGGTAAAAGGCATCCAGCTTGCAAAAAAACTGAACGCAGCCATAGATGACACCTCATCTTTCTGCCAGGGGCTGCTTATCGAAAGAGCACTCCAGAAAAAGTTCAGGACATGCTCTCTTGAAGAGGTCAGGAACAAAGCTGACGTACTTGTGTACTGGGGCTCTGATGCGCAGGACTCGCAGCCGCGCCATCTCTCCCGCTTTTCTGTATTCCCGCGCGGCGAATCGCGCCAGCGCGGTTATGAAGAGGACAGACTTGCCATAGCAATAGACGTGCGGGAATCCAATACTGCAAAGATATGCAAGGGACATTTCTACAGGATACCATTAAAGGGCGACAGGGAATTCATTCTCGCCCTGATGGATGCACTTTCCGGGAAAGTGCCAAAGTATGATGCAAAAAGGATACTGGAACTTGCAGGCTTATTGAAAAAAGCAGAATTCGGAGTGATCTTTGCAGGCATCGGGCTCACATATTCGATAAAGGATGATATTGATATCCTCGTTTCACTTGCAGATATGCTTCCCAATTTCCATATCATGCCGATGGTTGGGCATTACAATATGCGCGGGTTCAATGAGGCGCTGTTCAAAGAAACGGGTTTTGTGAACCGTGTGAAATTTGGGGTTAAACCAGTTCATGATAACAAATATGCCATCGTAGAGGCGCTAAAGGCAAAGAGCATAGATGCGCTTCTTGTTGTGGGCTCAGACCCGATTTCAAGCCTTCCCCGTTCTGTGACATCTCATCTTGCATCGATACCTGTCATCTGCATCGACCCTTGCGTTACTCTTACCTCAACAATTGCTGAGGTGACCATTCCCGCCGCAGCATCCGGAATAGAATCTGGTGGAAGCGCTGTGAGGATGGACGGGAAAGTGATCGAAATCTCAAAGGTCGTTGAAAATACCTATCTGAGCGATGTGGAGATCATGAACAGGCTGATGGAGGGACTCTGATGGGAATGGATATCGGGAAATTCCTTAAGAGCCCGGAATACGAGATAAAGCTCACGACCTGCAGGGATATTTTCCAGGCAGAAACGCTTGAGAACGACAGGTTCGGGGATGAGTATAAGAAACACTCTGCCGCTGTTGTTATGGGTAAGGATGACTCGAAGAAATTCGGGTTAAAGTCTGGCGACAGGGTCAGGTTGACCAACAGTTACGGGACTGTTGTTGTTGAAGTTCGGGAGTCAAAGAGAGAGGAACCGGGAGGGCTTGCGTTCATGGTGAACAGTCCCTGGTCTAACGCGCTTGTTTCTGATGATACGGGAGAAAAAGGGATACCCGATTTCAAAAGCATAAATGCAAGGATCTCTCTGACAAAAGATGATATTACCACAATAGAAAGTTTGATTGGAAGATGATATCATTGCATAAGTAATTTGCCTGTTGTACTCATTATTTCATTATCATGGTATTTGCAAATTCTTAAATAGCTCGCAGGATAATTAAAAGGAAATGTATCGCTTTAATTATTCGGAGATGAATCAGTATGAGCCATATGAATCATGATCACTGGGCTGGTAAACCAATTTCTCCCATGTCCATTGAAAGTGGTATGACCATAACCGAGTTAGTGGACGATGTGTTCGATGGGATGGGGTATAACGCGAAAAGGCTGGCTGAGGCGTGCCATCTTTTCAGGAGAATGATAGATGAGAACTCCACGGTCTGCCTGACCCTTGCTGGCGCGATGACGCCTGTGGGCATGGGCGGGGGAATTATCACGATGATGGAGAAAGGCTTTATCGACTGGATCGTGACAACAGGCGCGAACACATACCATGATATGCATTTTGCGTACGGGCTGCCGGTGCATCAGGGTGATTACAATGCGGACGATAATGAACTTGCAAAGAACGACGTCGTGCGGATATATGATGTCTATATAGATATGGAGCACACGCTTATTACCCAGGATAAGATAGTACAGACCCTAACCCGGAAAGCACATGAAAAGAAGAAATTTCCTGAAAAATTTTCAACTGCACATTATTATAAAGTAATTGGCGATGGCGTGATCGAGACAGCAAAAAATCCTGAGAACTCATTCATAGCAGCGGCTGCAAAATTCGATGTGCCTGTGTTCGTGCCTGCATTCGCTGATTCTTCCATAGGGATGGACATAAGTTATCTACCTATAATCGAAGCCGCAAAAAGAGGCGCGAAAGAACTCTCACCGGCTGATTTCGTGGACCCAAGCCCCACAATGGACGCTCTTGAGAGCGCAGCGATCGTGCACCACAGCATGATAAATGATATCAAGCGCGGGGTGCTTGAAGTCGGGGGCGGGGTGCCAAAGAACTTCCTGCAGCAGACTGGTCCGATGATTTCCCAGATACTCGGAATGGAATGTCCTGGTGAGAATTATGTCATTCAGATAACCGTAGACCGTCCGGATACTGGAGGACTATCTGGCGCAACAATAAACGAGGGAAAATCGTGGGGAAAGATACCGAAAGCAGGTGAAGGTAATGTTATTCCATACCTTGATGCTACTGTGGGCGTGCCAATAATGTTTGCATACGCGCTTGAGAACTGCAAACCCAGGACACATAAAAAATACGGCAGGAAATTACCTGACATAACCAGGGAGCTGGTCGAAACCGCGATGTTAAATGTCGAAGTGTAACGAAAAAAGGAATATCATTTCTCTTCTTTCGTTATCCAGTAAACCGCTTTATACTTCTCAGCAAAACCGTAGATGTTCTTTGCCATCACAGATTTTCCGTATTCCCTGAGATCCCCTCCCTGGTCGAGAATATAAGTGTTCTCACCCAGTTTAGTCACTTTGAATACTTCTTCTTTATCTTCCGTACCCACATGCAGTACATCTCCGATTTTTAAATCTTTGAGTTTTGGTCTGATCTTTGTCTTTTCCACCATAGTATCACTTCATGTTTCCGTGCTTTAATAACTAATATAACTTACCTTATCTGACCGTACAGCCGATCCCATTAAGAAGCGTCTCCACATCCCCAAGGACAAGAGTGACATTGCTATCCCCAAATATTGTGATGCGATATGTAACACTTGTATTATTTTGTTTATTAAATACATCAATAATACCTACTGAAACCACGCCACCTACGCTAAGTAAAACGGTTTTTAGTATTTCCGGGTCAGAACCAGGTGGGATAAAAACAGATACATCGCGCGTCACATTTCTTAAGGCAATGGTTTTCCATGCCCTCAGTTCCTGTTCATCCAGCAGCCTGACATTCTCTATTAAAAGTTCGGTAGTTTTTCCCCCTCTCTCTAAAATAACAGACCTGGGGGCTACTTTTTTTACGATCCCATAGTGTACGACGCCGGAATAAATGTGCTTGAGCGCACGCTCCCTGCCTGTAGAGCGTACAAGCTCATCATGTTCGGCTATCTTGGTGCCTATAAGCTTTTCAGACCTTCGCAGCGCCGATTCAGTATCCCCGAAATGTGCCGAAGCTTTTTTCATCATAGTCACGAATCCTTCGATATCCCTGTTCTTTACCATCTCTGCCATCCGGTTGCACTGGCAGATATAGGCCCTGTGCACCTTGGCGACCTCCGGATTCATCTGTATCATGGCGTAGAGATACGGATTCTGTGCCAGTATCCGTCCCACCAGATCAAGCATGATATCATACATCGGGCTCATGAATCGACGGGAGTTCGCGACGTCAAATTCAAGTTCCATAAATACCGAGCCAATGGAAATGTAAGCGAAATGCGTGAGTCCCTGAACAACTGCCATCATCCTGTCGTGCTCAACAGCATCCAATATCTCTATATGCGCGCCATTTTCCTCATACAGGCTCCTGATGACCGGGAACCACCGTGCGCTTCTCCCCTCGATCGGTGTAAAAATGACTATCTGCCCCCGTATGTCTGGTATCGAGGGTCCGAACATGGGATGTGTCCCCAGTATCTCCACATCAACAGGCGCATACTTTCGCATGGCTTCCACAGGTCCTGTTTTCACCGATGTTATATCCATGAGCAGGCTTCCTGCGGGCATTTTTGGAGCAATATCCTGGATCGTCTTTTCCGTGATATTTATGGGAACCGATATCATGACTATATCACTGGTTTTTATCTCACAGTCAAGGTCGTCAGCAAACCGTACGCCCAGGGACTCTGCTATGTCTTTTCTCGTATTGATGCCCCATATCGCAACTTCAAAGCCGTGCTTTTTATAAAATTTTACGAACCATCTGCCCGTCTCGCCTGTCCCGCCGATTATCAGTATTTTCATACCAGTTTCTCCCTTACGGCTTTTTCCATAATATCAACAGGCGGCATTCTTCCAGTCCATATCCTGAATGACTCAGCGCCCTGGAACACGAGCATCTTTACGCCATCTATAGTGGTTGCGCCCGCCTTTTTTGCCTCTTTAAGCAGCATTGTGTCTTGCGGGTTATATACAATATCGAATACTACCTGGTCTTTGTGCATCATATCAGATGTTGCTATGGTCCCTGATATTTTCGGATACATGCCGACCGATGTTGAGTTTATCAGGATGTCACTATCATGTATCAAATCCTTCAGGTCATCATAACCCGAAGCTTGCGCTTTTCCGATCTTCATTACGTCTTTCGCAAGCGCTTCTGCCCTCTCAAGCGTGCGGTTGGCTATAGTGACGCTTGCGCCATCCTTTGCAAGCTGGAATGCTATAGCCCGCGCTGCACCGCCCGCGCCCAGAAGAAGCACGTTTTTTCCTTTTATTTCAATGCCTGCGCTGGAAAGCGCCATTTTTGCACCGATGCCGTCCGTATTATATCCTGCCATGCCCTGCTTGAAATCAACAGTATTCACGGCGCCTATCTGTTTTGCAAGCTCAGATGGCTGTACGATCTCCAGGGCTTTTTCTTTCAAAGGTATAGTCAGGTTAAGCCCCCCGAATCCCAGCGCATGGGCGCCATGCAGGGCTTTTTCCAGATTTTCAGGGCTGACCCTGAAAGCATGATATTCGCAATCCATCCCAATGGCTTTGAATGCTGCATTATGCATAACAGGAGAAAGACTATGTGATACAGGGTCACCAAGCACGCCGAATAACTTCATGTATCTTAATTATTGGTGGTGGTTAAAAAGTTTTTTGAATGGCGAAAAAATGAGGCTGGTTAAATCCCTGACAGGGCTTTAAGGAGTGGATGGGGAAGGTCATGCCGCTGGTAATTCCCGCTTTCGATGGCAGGATCTAAATGTGTCCTCACCTTGAATGCATTCTCCACCTTCGTAAGGATCTTCCTTGCTTTCGTTGAATAATACTCTTCCTCGCATTCACAGCACTTTACGAAAGGCTGCGACCCCTTGTGGACAAAAACATGGAAATAGAACAGGTTTATGTCCCTGTTGCCACAAACCTCGCATGGCACGAATTCCTGTAATACTTCACGAATTTTCATGATGTTTAAAAATGTTCAAGGGGTATATATAATTTATTATTTAGATAATATAAATACGCATGATAATAATAATTACAACTGAAACCGCTTCAAGCAAGTTCATAGTAGATTATTCAAAAT
>Ga0180732_1001986_pt1 | contig 11573 bp, 22 predicted proteins | sample KR11_01MetaG_FD_148674 | JGI IMG/M metagenome (GOLD analysis project Ga0180732, IMG submission 148674) | Groundwater microbial communities from the Olkiluoto Island deep subsurface site, Finland - KR11_0.1 MetaG | ecosystem: Environmental > Aquatic > Deep subsurface > Groundwater | place...
GAGCAACTCCAGCTATTGAACAATATAAATCATCATCAGCACTCTCATAAAACCCACTATCACCATCACCAAAAGCCAAAGCAGGGGTAGCAGGGGTATTAGATAGCGGTAATATCGTCTGATGTGCAATTACATCTGTCTTAAAATCTGTTGCATTCTCCCACTTCCAGTTAGTCCCATCACACGAAAAGATACCACTCATCCCAGGCCCCAGAGTAGCTTTAGTAGCCGCTGCCGCATTCTTAACGACCAAATCTTCACCTGCACCGTCAGCAGTATTCAAAATGATAAACAGCAGGTTTGTTGAGCTGGCTTCTGCTGGGAGTACTACATCTCTATCTGCTCCGCCAGGATCAAGCCATTGAAGAACATAATCGGAAACAGTAAGGGTTTTGTTGCCTGACAGCGTCTGTACATTGACCGCACCTCTCAAATTAGAAAGGGTGAGTTTTCCGACTTCGAACTCATCAGGATAAGGAAGCGAGACGGGTATTTTCATGTTTCGACCTCAATAAATGTAAAGCTTTTTCAGTGTCAATGCTTGCGCTGTATCCAGATTCACAACAGCGAGCTTGAATTTTACCATGGCGAATGCGTCCACAGGTGCGCCGAGTTTGCTTTTAGTTCCTGCTGCAACAAATGAAGGGGCGAGCGCAGTCACGAAAGCGTCAGTGCATTCAGTACTCCCATCTGGTTGAATAGGGATAATGTCCACCCTGCATCCGAGGGTTGCGGCAGCATGATAAGTAACTTCTGCAAAAACCTTGAATTCATTCTTGAAATGCGGAAGCGTGATTATTCCGGATTTGTACGTTCCGCTCGCCGCTATGCTTTCGCCTGTATCATCATATGCCTTTTCGGGATATCCTAAATATGCCATTGATGCCTCAATGTCCTATTGCCATCCAGTATCCTGCATCGCCTGATGTGCAGACTATCGTGATCGCATTGCCTGCTATGGGGAGAGTTTCGTTGACTACGGCGACTGCCGCTTCGACTGCTGAACCGAGGTGTGTAAGCATTACGCTTTCAGCTATTATCAGACCGGTATCAATATCTCCACCGGTTACGCCTGTGCCGTCCCATGCGCCCCAGTGCATGCGCTTATTTCCTGCTACGGTTCTTCCCGCTATTGTACTTGTGAATGCCATTATTCATCATCTCCTTTATATGCTCCTCTCTTTTTTCCTTTTCCTGCCAGTTTCCCTGTTACTTTTTCAACAACATCAACTACGGCATCCGCTGCCGTTTTCGTGGCCGCTTCGACTATTCCCTCTATCTTCCAGGGGTTTGCCGGGTTAGCTGATTTGTTCCTGAAAAACTGCTCATCTTCCGGTTTCACTGCCTGCGGAACTCCAGGGAAAAAGACATAAGGGGTTCTGGACGGTGCGCTGCGGTATGCCAGAGAACTACCTCCAGTATAAACTACTTTCATGGTTTCGTTTCCTCCAAAAAAAGATAGGTGGACATAAGATCCACCTTACTTGATGTCCCTGACCTTGCCCTGTCCTGGGAATTTGGTACAGACTACCTGACCTTCCATGTACCAGACCCCTTCCTGACTGAATTTGTCGAGAGCCTGGAAATCATCGCTTACGAGCAATGTCGGCGGGGTGAGCGTCCCAATGTGCAGGTTATCGAGATCGGCGAGGTATATCCTGCTCAGGGTATCCTGTACACAGTGCTCATCCGGGATGATCGGGACGCCATTATAGGCTGCCACTTCAACACCGACATCTACGCCGCTGACTGACTGGACGCCGTTGACGCCGAACTGCACCCGCTTCATGGGAATGTTGACCCGCTCCTCTGCTTTGTGGAGCTGGGAGATCCTCATTGCAGTATCGTCACCGGTAATGATGACTTTGTTTGAGTACATCCTGTTTTCCCAGTACGGACGGCAATTTGTGAACACTGCGTCAAGGTATGGGAGTTCAAAAGTGTGATCGCCTGAACCGAAAGCCAGACCGTTCACATATGCATCATAGACTGATGCCGCTGCGTCCCTGTCTTTGCTATAGATATCCAGATCGTTCGCATCATACACTGCCGTATCGTCAATCTTTCCGTATGCGATTTCAGCATAAGAAGCGATGATCCTGTCGAGGGACTGCAAGCCATATGTTATTACGGTGTCAGTATCCTGCATGAACATACGGTTGAGCCGGTTTTTGAACTCGTCCGCCATGTATCCGGCCCACTCTTCCCATGAAACACCATCGTTCTTCGGATTGACTTTCAAAGCAGTTGAGTCCATTTCGAAAGATGCCGCATTCAGGGCTGGAGTAATATCAATTGCTGCCGCCGTGGGTTTTATTGTCGCAGGTATTGCTGCGCCAAGTGCTATTCCCGAAGTTGTGGTCGCTGCGGCTGCAGTGACTGTTCTGTATCCATTGAGATCCCAGGGTTTGAAACCGACCGCTCCGAGCGCATTATACCCGGTCGTGATCGCCCGGTGCAGTTTCGCCCCATAAATATTATTTGTGAATCCAGTCGTATCGACTGATACAGCCGCATCCTTCGCCAGCCTGCTGTCACTCAGGACAAATCCATAGGTAGCAAGTTCAAGGTCCGCCATCGTTTTGATATGCCCGCCCCGCCATGCTTTCGCAAGTCTGCGGTGAACGTTTGATTCTCCAATGAGTTTCTTTAGTGTTTCATTATCAATAGCCATGTTCATGACCTCCCCGTCAATTCAGAAAGTTCCTGGAAGCTCATCTTATCGAGCATGGATGGGTCTCTTATGATCGCTGACATTGGGCTGTTGATATCGCCTGCAAGTTGTTCTTTCATGATCGGTCTCGGCGTCTGACCTGATGCCAGTACCTTGAACTTCTCGTCAAACAACTTCTCAAGGTCAGCTTTTGTGATCGCTGCAGGAGCCGGAGCAATTTCCGCAGGAGCTTTTGCAACTTCCGCAGGTGCTGGAGGGGCTGCCGCTTTTCCCATGCCACCCATCATCTGACCGAGCATCTCAATTACCTTGTCCAGTTTTGCGCCTATTCCGCCATCTGTACCGCCGCCCACGTTCGCTTCAGGTGGTTCAGCTTCATCTTGTTTCTTTGCCTCCGCCGCAGGAGGCGTGATTTTGGTTTCCGTCATATTCGTTAGTACCTCCTCCGATTTTTTTACGGAGGCTACTTCATTTACATTATTTTTAGGGGTTGCGATACTGATATAATTATATTCTATCAGTTCTTCTTTTTGGATTACTGAAAAATGTGCTGCCTGATTCATACCATTCTCGCAGATAGTGACGGCATGCAGGTCAAGTTTCGAGATGTCCCGGTAGCATCCTGAAGTATCGCATACCTTTTGAACATCAAGAGCCTCTCCCGATATCGAATAAGAACGTAATTTCTTATCTATGATTCCTTGCTGTGTTTCCCTGCCAGCTCGAGTGTCTCCCCAGATTTCCCCAACGACCATGAGTTTGTCATCGATCACTCCGGTTTTGTACATCTTGCCTTCGCTTTCGAAGGAGGGGAGGATCTCGCCAACAAGGATATCCTCATGATTCCTGCTGAATCTGCCGCGCTTGAGGAGCTGCGGAAGTGCTACCTGCAGGGCTGCCGCACGGATCTTGTCGCCTTCTCTGTCTCTGACCTCCACCGAAGCAGGACCGTATATGATGAACCTGCCATCAGCTTTCAGGATTCGCATATTACATGAACATTCTGTTACCATGCAAGAAAAAGGGGTTGCGATACTTAAATAATGTTAGACAACCCGCACAATAGAATCGCGCTCATATGGATGACCTATCCAGTTCTCCCATCCAGACCATGTGCCACCCATTCCTGAGTTTTCTGGATCGCCCTTGATGTATGGCTTCTGCGATTCGGTTTTGTATATCTGCTTGAGCCTGTCCAGAGATACTGCGCCGCCTTCTCTATCCACCGCGGCTTTTATCCGTTTTGATATTGGAGCTGTTCTGTGGTCATTCGTGATGACAGCCTTATATTTGAATTGCTCACCGCGTGCATCTTCCATCCTTCGCCACCCAACTTCCCGCGCTTTCATTGCCACACCTGTTGATTCCGTGCGTGCGATCATCCTGGCTTTTTCGTAATCCAGTCCGAGTGCCTGCATCTTTTCGATCATTTCTTTTAGGCTCATGCGGTGCGATATGAAAGCATCTTTGATAATTTCATGAATCCCAGGGATTAGATCAGGACTGACATCAGCATAGAATGAGTACAGGGCGCCCTGCCGGATTGCTTTGATAGCATCCGCAGCAAAATCTTTTATGAGCTGGTCGCCGACGTACTCATCGAGTTCATCCGGTTCTTCTTTTTTTATATCAGACTTCCCCACAGCGGCTATAGCAGCTGTATCTGGTTCGCCTGACGCTCGTGGAGCTTCGATCTGTGCTGGCCCGGGCGCCGGCATACCCCCGAACATTCCCGCAGGTTCTGCTTTTTTCGCTACTCCCGAAAAAGTGAACTTGTTATTCTCGAACTTAACATCATAGCCCATATCCAGCATAAGTTTGGCATTTTGTGCGTCCTGATTGAATCTGACCTTTTCCGCCATCTCGTCCTGCTCCTCTGACGGCAGCAAATGGAGTACAAAATCGGTTATCCCGCATTGCGAGACCATCCAGTAATACAGGCCGCCTTTGTAATTGTTCTGTTCCCTGCCATTGAAGGGGTTTTGCAGAAATTCAACGCTGCGATTCGTTACGGTGATCTGGAGTCCTTCGTTGTTCAGGCCTCCGGATGCAGAGGTATCAGCCTGGAATATCATACTTACGCCGAACATGCTACCCATGCGCTCACGCAAATCTTTCTTGACCTCGAGCATCTCGGCGCCCGGGTCGCTCATCAATTTTACGAATGTCGCCACACCTTTTCCATTACCCGGATCAAATCCCAAAGCCTGGACATTATCCGGATCTTCTTGAGCCTGCGCCAACAGTGCGTTCCATTGCGTATTCAATGAGTCCAGATTCGATGTCGGGAAGGCAAGGAATCCGGGAGGTCTGCCTTTTTTGTGGTAATTGTATGTCCGCAATTCCATGTAGTGGTAGGCATACGCATCATACAACATCCGCAGGATCGGGGGATAGCCGCCTGAGATTGATGGATAATATATTGATGTATTGAATATTTCATCTTTAATATAATAATTGGTTTTTCCCTGGCTGCTGATCACACCGCGATTGTCGTAAAAACCTGCGCCAGCTGTTTTGTAAAGAACTTCATGCATCTCATGACCGCAGACCTTGCAGATGCCGGGATGTTCTGCATACTCTCCCCGATGTATCGCACATACCCATACCTTCCCGCCAAGTAATCCGTTTTTCTGTCTGATAGGAATGATCTCCCGTGGGTCCAATGTGAGAAATTCAACCGGGGTTGCTACTAGTTGTTCTTCGATCCCATTCGAAATATAAGCATAATTTTTGATGCAGAGAACATAACCGCTATCGCCCACAATCCAATGCCGTACCATCTCGCCGCTTATGGTTTCAAGGTTTTGGTCATTCAGGTTAGCAGTATCAACGAAGCTCTCCCCGCGCGGGTTCTTGAACTTGTTGATTTGTGTTCTATCCGGTTTCCTGAGCTGCGTTGAGCCGCAGTCACATTGTGTTTTCTCTTCAGTGTACTCTGTCCCGCAGAGCAGACACTTGATCGCAAAGCGAGGCTTCCAGACAAGACCACGTCGGATGACTTCTTGTTTCAGCGTGAGAACGATATCCGCAAAAACAGAAACATTATTCTCAAGAAAATATGCAAGCCCCAGGGATGGCAGCATGTTGTCCGGGCTGCCTTCCCGAATAGGACGCAGGGTCTGTGAAGCAGATTGTTTTGAAAGTCGGATGAATGGAAATGCTTTACGGAGTTCAAGATTCATATTATTTTTAGGGGTTGCGATACTGATATATATTTATTGCTTTCATTTTTTTAGCCAGCCCATGAAGCAGCGATTCAAGAAATGTTTTGAGTGCTTTTCAAATAACAAATCTCTCACCCATTCATCCTTGATCCGTGCACACAGGCTTTTCCATATTTGTTTTAGCCCCCGCATCCCGGATGATTCATCATATTTCATGGTCCTACCTCATCTATTTTGATAAAAAACAATCCTTCGTTATTCGGCAGCCCGGTATCTGTGCGTTCTTTCATTATTGCGAGTGCCTGAAAATACACATCTGAAAATTCCCTGAAGTATTCTGTCATGGTTGAGCCTGTTCTGTAATCTTCTTTGCCACCCTTCGAAGCGTTCGATGGATGGTCGCAACATCACATTGGAATCCACGAGATAGGGCGACCATCCCATAGTTTGCTGCCAGCTTTTGCATTAATTCAAATTCATCCTCTGATAGTTCACAGGATATCTGGATTGGTGTGCCGCTCTCGCTGATCTTATTCGGGCGTTTGAACGGTGCGCGCCAGTCATCGATGGTCATTAACTTCTCCCATGATCGATGAGCCATGTCCTCAGGGGAGTTGGGCGACCGCAGCGGGAACAGAAATCAGTGTATAACAACATCTGGTTCCCACATGCGCAGGCATACGGAAGCGGCATAACTTTTCTGTAATCCACATTTGGGTCAAGGTCGGTAATGTCCATGCGGCCGAGGGGGCGGCGTCTGCCTTTGATCATTGAACCTGGCAGCGGGATGTTGTCAGGATATACGCGCCGGGCATTGTTCCAGCGCCATTCGCCTTTGCGGCCCCATTTACTATTTGCCATTTATCCCCCGCCACCAACGTTTTTTATCGTCATAAACATCTCTTTTATTTTCTCAGGCGTTTCCTCTAACTTCTTTTTATCTCCTTCGGTGGGAACTACAACGAACTGTTTCAAATCGTCCGATAGAGGGACGAAATATATTCGCCCGGGGGGACAGTCAGAATCTACAACTATCTTCATAACTCCACCTTACCCAATCCACGCATGACAAGGAAGCCGGGCTGTCGCTGTAATCCCATGCAGGCGTACCGGCAACTGTCCTGGAGGTGATCATTGAACTTAACCGGCTCTTCCAGGACATTACCGTTCCTGTCCTCTTTCCGTTTATACCCTGCGATTTCTTTAATGTACTCCACGCAGCGAGGATGGATGATTTGCCTGTACTTCTTGACTACATTGATTCCCTCAATGACGTTCTTGTTTGCCTCGCGCACGTTCAGTCCTGCGCGTTTCATTTCTTCAATCCGGGCAGGCTCCGCAGTATCACAAAACATTTCAGGATTTTTAATAGCGTATGAATCAAGTTTTCCCTGTATCATTTTTATCAACTCAGTATTGATTAGCTTGCGTTTATATATCTCATCTATAATATATATTGTTTTCTCTTTCACTCCGATGATTATCAACGTGGATGGATTCTCAAAACCGAAATCTACACCGCAGACAATATTATCGTAATAATCAAGCGGATGCTCAAACAGTTCAATAACATAATTCGTGTATATCTGATTTTCTAATGTTCCCCATTCGCCCAGGGCATAGACATTGTACAGTATCAGGTCTTCGTGCCGCAAGTTGATCAACTCCGTGACCGCCTCGCTATCGATATACTTGTTATCGAGATATGTATATTTCTGTTTGTCACCCCGGTCAGTCTCGAAGTAGTATTTGAACAGCCAGTGATTTTTATCGATGGGGTTGAAGGTCAGGATGCGCTGCCGGTATCCCTGTTTGAGTTCTTCCCCGCGCAGGCGCAGGCGAGTAAGTTGAAACTCATCATAACTTAACTCGGTCGGCTCCTCATACCAAACCGTGTGCAAATCTGTAAGGGATTTGATCCGCTCCCCCGGTTCTCCGGACGTGTTCACAATAGGGATAAAAAGGATATCGCTGCCGTTCGCAAAAGTAATAGTCATGTCGCCCCGGTTCACTTTTGCAGGGACCTGGTAATTTGATAAGATCTTCAAGATCATCGTGAAACAGGTCAAGCGCAATGAGGGGCTATATTTCCTGATAACTACTGTGCGCTCTCCGGGATATTTCAGGGATTTGGCGATTACCTTGCGGGCTGCGCATTCTGATTTACCAGCAGCGGCACCGCCGTATAGAACCAAGTCACGCGCCCTGCTGTTGATGGCGCGATGGAAGGATGGCTGCACGAAATCAGCGAGATTAAGATTGATTTGTTTGATCATTAGACGTCTACCTGGTTGCTTACTATGATGTTGATTATGGTTTGATCGCCGGTATCTTTGTCGCCATAGATACCTTTCTTCATGTCAAGCGCTATGCGGATCGCCTCAGCCAGTTCTTTTGTATCCGGTGCCTGCTTTGTCTTGACCCAGAGCAGGGAATATAATTCTATTATGACATTGACAAGCCCTTCTTCACCTTTGTCAAAAATGTTTTGGAAGAATTCCTGTACTTCCGCCTTCTGGGACTTGATATAACAGGGATACCGCCCCAGCTTATCTGGCGGCAGCGTGAGACTCATCGTCATGAATGAGCAGCGGTCTTTTCTGATGCAGCGCTTGTTACAGTATTTTTGTTTGTGGAATGACAGCCCCGGCTTGGGTATGCCTTTCGCGAGATGACCACATTCAGCACCGCGTTCAGGGGTGCGGATCACTTTCAGGTTTTCAGGCATTGGTCTGGGCATTTATTGCCTCGATGATGATTTTACCAATAATTTTCTTATCCTGTGTTGCTTTCAGTTTTTCTAATGCTTTTGTTGTTTCCTCAGATTTTTCTATTGAAAAACTGATTGACCCGATCTGGATAAATATCTTGTTCGCTGACCCGAAATATGCACCGCCCGCATCGTCTTTGTCGGTGAGGTGGTCAAGTTTGATCTCAGTAGCGGCCATGTTCAGATTTAACCCTTTAAGAAAATCGAAATTGGTTAGGTCTATTGTCTGGATTTCGAGTTTGAGCATGTCCTTAGTCCATGTTGATTCATCAGTAAGATAGTTGTCTGCTATCCTGAATGCTCGTATCTGTTCATCATCCAGGTGCGTAATCTGGATTGTCGGAACTTCAGTTATGCCAAGTTTTTCAGCCGCTTTCAACCTTCCGTGCCCTGTGATGATTATGTTATTTTCATCAACGAGGATAGGAACTATGAACCCAAATTCTTTAATACTTTTCTTGAGCATATCTATCTGGCTCCGTGTATGCTTCCGAGGATTGTTCTGATATGGGTTAAGTTCTGTGATTTTCTTAATCTCGATATTCATATCATGTCCCGCAGTTTTTTCAAATCAACGTTATCGTATTTGCATCCGATTTCTTCTTCGATTGCAATAAGTTTGTCTATTCTATCGATGCCGACAGGATCGTTAAGAAGTTTCATAAAGTCTATGGGAGAACCCAACAAACACGGATAACACCCCACGCGGCTATGCCCTTCTTTATACAGGTTGTTTACATCCATCTTTTTCGATTTGATGTACTCAAATATTTCCTGAACGGACATATCGACAACAGGAAACCGCATCCTTACTTGTTTCAAATCGTAAGTGAAGGATGTATAGAACATCCTGACAGGGTACTCCATATTTGGTTTTACCTCAAGATATTTTTTGCGGCGTGCTATACTTTCAGCTTTCCGCACCCCTACCCAGTTTGTACATCCGCAGAGGTTATTTTCTTTCAACCAGTTCTGAAACGGGGTTTGTTTTAATTCATCCGTGCAGAAACGAAATTTTGGATGTGGGAATCGCTTCATCTTTCGGATCAAGTCAGGAAGATCGATATAATCCTTGGGCTTGATGTGCTGTATTTTGATATCAAGCGTGGATTCGAGATAATTGAGATAATCGTATGTACATGGATGCTCCCACCCAGTATCATTGAATATGACAATCAGTCGCTCCTTTTCATATTCTTCCAGCGCCTTAAGCAAGGTCGCTGTACTGTCCTTGCCGCCTGATACTGATATAACCTGCTGGCGACTTCGATCCACATCATGTGCGATGTGTTTCATCGATCAGCCTCCAACAATGGTTCGACTTTATCCAGGATCGTTTCGATCAGGTCTGAATAATTATCCTCACCTTCTGCCGCCTTGAGTTTATCCAGCCGCGCGACTACGCGGTCTTTTACAGGTATGTTTTTACTCATACCTGTTCCTCTGGTTTTGGTTTTAAAGGATAATCGCCCATGAGTTTATAGACTCTCGGCAGACTCTCCGGTGTGTGATTTTTCGATGTATGTGAGATACCATACTCGTGGATCATCTTGAATGCTTTTGCCTGCTGCTCTTGCAGCGAAGCAATGACCGCGTTACATTCCTGTTCCGCGCGCCCATATTTCTCGATAATCTTCATGTTGTCACTTCGTTCTTTCCTGAAGATCATTTTATCCCTTGCCGTTTCCACATGCTTGATTGCATGTTGCATACGATTTATGGCGTATGCCCATTCATATTTCCAACACATATTTATTTTCCTATCCTGCTATTGATTCTATTCAGGATGCTTATAATTTCTTCATATGTCTGTTCAATTTCTTTGTTCATTTCTGTTTCAGTCATATTTATTTCTCCTTTTTATAATAATTCTTAACGAGAAACTTGATGGTTTCTGCCAGGTTCGGCAGGTTCTTTTCTGCCTGTAAGCGATACAGAAGACCCCGGGCCTCGGGGTCTATGTTGTGAATGTTGAGGTTCATTTTTGGACTCCAAAAAAATATACTATGATTGGTTTATCTCCGGTTTAGCCTTTTCCACACACTGTCCGAAAGCGTTTTGAATGCTTCCTGGTTGTCATGGACTGCCATTAGAAAGACTAAAACTTTTCCATTCTGGTATTGTTCATTTGTGAGTCCTTCTGTATTGGCAACCTCATTTAGCCTCGTCATCATTGCCTGAGCGTGTTCATCCGTGCTCAAGATTTCCTGGATTTTTTCGTATGCTTCCATTTTCTTGTCCTCCTTTTGTTGCATTGCAACATTGCTATCCATGGTTAGCATGGTATATATAGTTATCCCATGTTTCCGGTGCTGTTTATCATATTTCTAACCATGTTATTATATAGTATTTATATACTATCATTTTTATCTTTATTTATCTGGTAATATCTCTCCCAATATTTTCTGGCATGTTCCTGGGCGGCCTTGCGCTTAGCGAGCTGGATAGCTTCTTTGAGTTTCATTCCCACTCCATCGCTTGAAGTGCCCTTTCATCCTCGTTTTTAGGTATTGCTCTTGCCTCAAATCCTCTGCAGCCCCTTTTACATGGATCAAGAAGTTTAGAGCAGTCCGTCATAATTCCATCTGATCCATAGCTATGTCTACATTTATCTATTATTTTCATAATTTCTCCTTGTTCTTATTCTTCCGCTTGATATTATCGTCATGCTATCGTTCGCAGGATTGCCGAGACAGGTTGCCTGGATGCAGCGCGCATACATTCTGCCATACCGATGGTTGATCTGCGTGCATCCTCCTTTTAGGGGCCTGTGAATACATTTTATGTTGTTCATGATTTGTATATAGTTTTATGATATGATTATGTGAGTGATCTCTGACGGGTAAAAGGTGACGGGGTGGTTAAAAAAAAACCGCTATCGGGTGATGGGTGGGTTTGCCCGTCACCTGACCCGTCACCGTCTGCCGCTATTGAAATCTTCGAAGGTGACGGGGTGACGGGG
>Ga0180732_1001987_pt1 | contig 11570 bp, 7 predicted proteins | sample KR11_01MetaG_FD_148674 | JGI IMG/M metagenome (GOLD analysis project Ga0180732, IMG submission 148674) | Groundwater microbial communities from the Olkiluoto Island deep subsurface site, Finland - KR11_0.1 MetaG | ecosystem: Environmental > Aquatic > Deep subsurface > Groundwater | place...
CGGCAACAAGATTCATTTGGGTCTACCGTACACTTCTACTGTCGAGCCGATGAAGATTCACGCCGGGAGCCAGATTGGAACGGCGCGGGGAAAGAAACAGAAGATCAGTAAATTGACAGCTTGTTTTAATGATACGGTAGGCGGAAAGGCCGGACCCGACAAAGATAACCTGAGAGAAATACCGTTTGGAACGGGCGGACAACCGGAGCTTTTTACGGGAGATGTTGACCTTGTTTTTCCGGGTGATTGGGGAAATTCGGCAACGATAACAATCGTTCAGGACAGCCCACTTCCTATGTGCGTGATAGGTTTAGTTCCCTATGTCGATCTCAACGAAGCCTGAAATAGTTCAGTTTGAGAAGATCCATGCTTACGACATTCTTTCAAGGAATGTTAGAGAAAACGAAGCGTGGATTTCAGGGCATGGGGATTTTGAAGAGTTTGTAAAGGCATGGGCTTATGGTGGGCCAGCTTATACGTTAATTATTGACGGTGAGATAATTCTTTCCGGTGGAGTGGTCAGGATCGGTTGGAACAGGGGGGAAGCGTGGGCGCTTTTATCGATCTTGTTTTATAAACATATACGAACCAGCTTTAAGGCTATCATGTTCAAGTTGGAAGAAATAATCTTTACCGAGAAATTCAAGCGGGTTCAGGCGACAGTTCCACCGGAGTTTACAGAAGGGATCAGGTTTCTTGAGCATTTGGGTTTTGATTGGGAAGGAACGATGCGCTCATTTGGGCCTCGAAACGAAGATATGGTGATGTTTTCAAGGATATGCCAATGAAATTCTTTAGGTTTTTAAAAAAGACGCTTTCAAACGAAAGCGGATATGCTGCAATTCCCTATATTATTGCTGCGGTAGGGGTTGGAGTGTCTGCCTATGGTCAGTATCAATCAGGACAAGCCCAGGAAAAAGCGTATAAGTTTAACGCTGCGATTGCCGAACAGGACGCTACAGCTGAAAGAAAGAAAGCCCTATATGAAGAAAGCCAAGCCCGGTTCAGGCTGAAACAGTTAATGGGAACCCAACGGACATTATACGCCAAAGCCGGTGTTGATCTTTCTTCCGGGAGTCCATTGATGGTGCTTGCCGATACCGCAGCAAGGGGCGAGGAAGACATTCAGATGATTCGATACGGCGGGGACGTTGCAGTAGCCCAACAAAGGAATAGAGCGTCTCTGGCGCGATTCTACGGGAGCCAGGCAGGCAAGGCGGGAACGATAGGTGCTTTTGGGTCTGCGGCTTCCGGATTTTCTGATGTTTACATGAGCGGTAAAAAAGCTAAGTGGGGATACGGTTGATGCCAAGAATACCAGTATTTCAGCCAAGTAGACTTCCACCGGGGACAGCCGGGGGCGTTCCGATGTCGCCGGGTGCCGCCGCTGCTGTTCCACAAGCCATTGCGGGTGTAGGGCAACAGATAGAACGGTCTGCCCTGTATGCGGGGCGAGTGTTTGAACAGATTGCCGAAAAGGAAGCTCTTGCCGCCGATACGATAGAATCCGGCAGGCTTGAAACTCTGATAAAAAATAAGTCCCTTGAAGTTTCCGAGGGATACATGACACGGACGGACTATCAGAACTTTGATAAAAGCCTTGAGGACACACTTAAAAAACTAAAGGACGAAATTTCCCCGACGGATGCAAGCCCAAGACTTCAGGCGGCATTTGAAAAGGCGTTTGAGACTCAATCGTACAGCCTTCGCCATACCATTAAAGCCAAGAAATACGATGTCATGGAAAAACAAGGGAAGATTGTTTTTGGTGACATCTATCAGCAGGCATTGAATGATTGGGCCAATGAGGGCGACCAAGAAAAGAAAGACATGATTAAGCGGGAATTGTTTATGAAGGGGCAGACGCTTCAGGTTAACAATGCCGTTGACCCTTTATGGATAGAGGGGATGCTTGATAAATTTGATGAAGCTGCGAAAGCGACCGCGATAAACCAGGCAGATGTTATCGCTGATAAGCTGATCGAAAACAACCCGGCAGGGGCAGCGGATATTCTGAGAGACAAGGAATTTCTCCCGGCACTTCCCGAAAAGGTAAGACAAGACAAGGTTGAGAAGGCGACAGCGGCAAAGAAGGTATTCGACAACGAACTTGAATCAAAGCGCAAGGAAGCCCTGAAGGTGGCCCATAACGATGAAGAAAGAGCGGTGGGCGATCTTTACATGAAGGGGGAATATTCAAAGGCGTTTGCGGTAGCCCAAAACTCCAAACTGCTTACCGGCGACGAGAAAAAGATCTGGGCGAATTCGATTAAAGAAGCGTCTAAGGAAGCCGATCCGTTCAAAAAGACGGACTATGAATATTTTTGGGAACAGCTGAAATTGGCTCAGGCGGGTGAAATATCAAACCCGGATGCGATTATCCCGCTACCAAACAAGTTGAGCCGGGAAGATGCCAATACGCTAAGGGAAACGGCAAACCGTGCGCTTGATCCTGTAAACAAAACGGCAAATGAGATGGAACGGAAAGCCTTGTCTGCTGTAGAGGAAATGGCAAAAGAAGGAAGTTCATTCTTCGGGTATACAACAGAGGACAAAGAAGCTGCCTATAACGCATGGTCGGCACTCAAACTTGTGTTAGACGATGTTAAAGACCCCGGCAAAAAGATAGACATGCTGAACCCGAAAAGTCCTAATTATATCGTTATGAAAACTGTTGCTCCATATATCAAAGACAAGAACAACATGAACAATGCTCAGTTTTTTATTGATGTGCTAAGGGGAGTTGACAAGAAGGTTCCACCGCCAGTTAAAGAAGGCGAGGCCGTATATGAACACTATGAATATAATCCAACGACAAAAGTTCGCAAGGGATGGGACGGGGAAAAATGGGTAGTAGTTCCCAACAAATAGAAACATTCGATCCAGAAGGCATTGGGTACGACTATAAAAACGCGATTGAATCTGGCGGTTCTCCAGAGATTAATCCTGAAGACAACCTTCCTCATTGGGGCAGCCTTGACCCAAGAACGGGAATGGTGTTGAAGGGTAAATCCCATGAAACGTGGGGTAAAATGGTTGCAGCAGAAACAACCCTGGGTAACAGAATAATCAAAAAAGGGGATAGATACTATTCAGTAAAAATAGAACCTGAACCAGGTTTTGTTTTAGAGAAAAGAAACGGTGATAAATCAAAGAAACCTATTGCCGAATCCGGTTTTGTCTTAGAAAAACAAGTGGACGAAGAGCCCATGCGAAAGGAAGTTGAGCGCCTTGCCAATGACGATGTTGTTATCGAGCAGGACAAGCCCCCTTCACTTTGGGATAAGGTTTTAAGGGTGTTTGAACCGTCTTGGGAAGCACAACGGGCGAAAGCTGCCATATCAATGACCAAGGCGAAAGAAACAGGCAGAGCGCCGCATGAGTTTGAACCGACCAGTTTAGAAGCGGTTAATACTGGATTTCAGAGTTCTGTAACGGGATTGATTTATAAAGGAAAAAAGCCGGACGGATTAACGCCGGCACAAATGGAAGAATTGCCAATAGCACAACGGATATTAATGCAGGGGGCAACACTTGCGGGCGATTTTCCGTTTATGGTTGCCGGGGCGGTTGCAGGTGGTGGTGTTGGACCTATGGCGCTTGGCGGAGCTTTTGCGCTTCCTGCCGGTATCCGCAAAGTAATGATGGATAAGTACGAAAAGGGCGAGATTGATTCTTTTGGGGAGTTCTGGCGCAGGTTGATGGGAGCCGCTGACGAAACCATGAAGGGTATGGCAACGGGTGTGGCGACACAGGCAGCCGGTGCGGTTGCTGGACTTCCTGCCGAGATAGCGGCGATGGTTGCGGTCGGGAACGCCCTTGAGGGTACGGTGCCGGAACCGACTGACTTTCTCGATGCTGCGATATTGATTGGCGGGCTGAAAATGTCAAACAAGGTTGCCGGGAAACTTAGGACTATTTACAAGGAAAACGGCAAGACCCCTCAACAGGTGATGATGGACATTGAGGAAGACCCCTATATCCGAAAAGAAATATTGAGTGACAGCAAGGAGGTTCCAGAGGCTTACAAAAAACCTATACCAGAGGTCACGGAAAAAAAGATCGTCGCTCCCACGGCCCCTGGCGAAGTCGCAGCGGCAAGGATAGAGCCAGTAAGGGTTGAGGAAGCCACGATAGCGGAGACCGGGCAGAGGGTTAAGATTAAGACACAGGAGCCCAAGGCGAAAGAGCCGACTACATTCAAGATGGTGGAAGAAGGACTTGGAAAGGAAATTGATGCAGTTGCCAATGAGGTTTCTCAGCGGGGTTTATTCACAATAAAAGAAGGCGTTGAGCCAACAGGGGAAGTGTTCAAGTTTGGCAACGCAGAAATTGAAAGCCGCATACAGGCATCTCAGGGAGTCAGACAGCAAGCACTATGGGACAGCATAAAAGACAAGTTTGAATCCATATCAAACAAGATAACAAGGGAATATGAGAACCTTCCCAAGACGGAGGAATTTTCTCAATTAGGTTTTGATTTAAGACGGCTTGCCAAACAGAAGGGCGTGTCTGCCGACAAGTCTTTGAGGGCGATACGGGGGATTACTCTGCCACTTGACAAGAACGAGTATAACCTATTCTGGCGAAAAGTGTTACTCGACGACCTTGCCGAAACCGCAAAAGAGGGGAAAGCGTTACCATTCGGATTTGACAAGAACACACTCAACCAGGAACTTACACGGTTGAACGAAACCGTTCAGGGCAGCCCCAAGGTAACGAGCGCACTCGAAACAAGACAACGTGTTTGGACAGCGTTAAAGACCGACTATACCGCTGCAATGAAAGAGATCGGGTTTGACGTTTCCGAAAAGATGGGACGCGAGAATTATTTCCGGCATCAGGTTCTTGATTATATGGAACTGAAAAATATAACCGGAACCGGCAAGAAACTCAAAACGCCTACGGGCAGAGGATTCCTAAAAGAGCGCAAGGGCAGCGAACTCGATATTAACACTGATTATATTCAAGCAGAACACGAAGTTATGGCGCAGATGCTTTATGACGTTGAGGTTGCCAAGACCATAAGCGCAGTTGATAAAAATTATAATATCGCTAAACAGGTACGAAAAGAAGCCAAGGCGAAAGAGTTGGAAAACTGGAAAGACGCTATTCCTGAAGGGTATACGACATGGCAGCCGAGAGATGGGAATGTATTCTATCTTGCTGATTCAATCCCTGCCAAACTTGCTGAGAAATTAACTTCCGGGGCGCTTGAAGAAATAGGGTTGACAGCCGAACAAGTAAAGCAAGTTATGGCTGTTGGCGGCAAGAGAAAAGAGTTTGTCATTAAGAACGAAATAGCCGCTACGCTCGATTCGCTTGTAACCGAAAAGAGCAATAATATATTTTCCACATCACACAAAAAGATTCTTAGGACATGGAAGATTTGGCAGCTTATATCTCCGAGAAGGTTCATAAAGTATAACGCTCGAAACCTGACGGGCGATGCCGATGCCGTGTTTGCCGGAAGGCCGTCCGTGTTTACAGAAGTACCTAAAGCCATTGGAGAACTATGGGAGGTACACGGACAGGGCAAGACCATGAAGGGCGACTTGCTTGATTGGTTTGAACGCGGGGGAATGGAGTCGAATCTTCAGGCACAGGAGATGGGGGAACTTAATAAGTTAAAGATATTCATGCACCTTCAGGAACAAAAGACCGGACTGAAAGAAATACCACTGAAGGTTTGGAACCAATACTGGAAAACAGCAAGGCTTTCGACAGACGTTAGAGAGGCGATTTTAAGGTTCTCTGCCTACAAGAAATTCTTAAAGGAGATGACCGAATCCAAAGACGGTATGCCAAAAGATTTTGCAGCGTCTATCCCTGAAGAAGTCAGAGGACTGAGTGACCCAAAAGACCGGGCGTACATGATGGCAAACGATCTATTAGGTGCATACGACAGGGTTGGGGTTATGGGGCAAGCCCTAAGAGAACACCTGTATCCGTTCTGGTCTTGGAAAGAAGCCAACTTTAAACGATATGTAAGGCTATTTAGAAACGCTGCTTCATCAGATCAGCTTGCCGAAACAGTTGGCAGAAAAGCCCTTGGAACGCTTGCCAAAACTCCATACCAGGCCGCAAGGGTAGGAAAGTTCCTTTTGAAAGCTACGGCATTTTGGTCGGCTTTACAGGTATGGAACAACACAAAATACTCAGAAGAAGAAAACATGCTTCCTCCTGAAGTCAGGTTCAGGCCGCATGTGATTCTTGGGAAAGACGAAAACGGGGAGATTTTAGCGTTCACCAGAATAGGAGCCCTTGGCGATTTTCTTGAATGGTTTGGACTTGATGCTGCCCCGCAGTATATTGATGCGCTATTTCAAGGCAAAATGACACCCAAAGAAATTGCTATTGATATGGCAAAAAGCGCACCGAACATTATCGTTCAGGGCGGGGAACCGTTTGTTAAGTTGGGGGCGGAACTTCTTTCGAGACGAGCAATGTTCCCGGACATATTTAATCTTAGAACTGTCAGGGATAGGGCGCTTCATACAATGAGGGGTTTTGGTCTTGAGAATGAATATATCGCCCTAACCGGAAAGCCGTCTAAGGGGTACTTAGAGTCGCTGACAGGGTTTTTATTTTACAAATACGATCCGATTCAAACGGCATACGGCGATCTAATGCTTTTAAAGAACAAGTTTCGAGAAAGTAAGGGAAAAGGTGCAGAGGGCTTCTGGCTGACCCCAAGAGGAAACGCCCTATACGATGCCCGCCTTGCCCTTAGATATAAGGATGACGAGGCTGCTATCAATGCAATGGCGAAATATTTTGAGATGGGCGGAACCCCTAAAGACTTGAAAAAGTCAATCGAAAGTATGCAACCATTGGCAGGACTAACCAAGCAAGAACGGGCCGAGTTTGTTCAGTCTTTAAGCAAAGAAGATGTCAGAACCCTAATAAAAGCGCAGTTGTTTTATATGGAGTTACAGACCGGCGAAGACATAAGCAAGATTTTATATGGAGATAACAAATGACAGTAGCAATATCAACATCAAGGATTCAGTATAATTGTAATGGTTCGGTTGTGGCCTTTGCCTTTGGCTTCGGCGTAGGGGCGACCGACGAAATACAGGTCATTCTCACGGACTCAGCCGGTGTGGAAACAACGCTGACCGAGACGACCCACTACGTTATATCGGCAACTAACGATGATTACGAGTCGGGGGGAACGGTTACGACCGTGGCGACTTATGCCGCTGGTAATACTATCACGATTTTAAGGGATGTTCCCGTCACCCAAGAGTCTGATTTCACCGAAAACATGCCGACGCTGTATGAAACATTCGAGGACGGGCTTGATAAACTCACAAGGATTAATCAGCAACAGGATGAAGAAATTGAACGGACAATAAAATTAAAAAAGAGTTACGATCCCGCATTGTATGATTTGGAAATTAATCCGGTAGCAAGCAGAGCGATTGGGTTTGACGCCGTCGGAACTGCTCTGACAACCTATGAAACGACCACTATTCTGGACGCCAATTTTGATAGCATTCAAAACTATTCAAACAATCTTTCTACGGCGGTAACGGCAATTGGTGGGGCATCAAAAACCCTTATAATTGATGTTGCGACATCGTTGAGTGGGAACACAACCGTTCCTTCGACACTAAACCTAATGATGTTGAAAAGCGGATTGATTACTATTGAAACTGGTGTAACGTTGACCATCAGTGGCCCTTTCTCGGCTGGATTGTATCAAGTGTTTAGCGGTACAGGACTTGTTGTTCTTGGGGATTTGATTTATACAGCATACCCTGAATGGTGGGGGATAGACGGTATATTGGATGAAGTCCAAATTAACCAAGCAATTACAGCTCTAACAAGTGGTACTGTTTTACTTGGACCAAGTTATATTACCGCTGCTACTATTAATATGAAAACAAAGGTCAACCTTACTGGTCTGTCTGGGGGGGATAGTGCCACTACAGCTATCACTTACCCTGGTTCTGGCAGTGTAATAGAATTTTCAGGCATATCTGGTTCACTTTTAGAAAATGTTTATGTTGTAACAACTCATGACGATGCAAATGGAATAAAGGCTGGCAATACTTGCCGAAGAATAAACATCGAAAATGTACTTGCTAGTGGAACGGGGACTTTAACAAATACCGGAGCGGCATTCTTATTAGCTGCTGAAACTGGTTGGAGTGGAGGTATTAGCATTAAGGACAGTTACGGTATTGGGTATAAGTATGGCGTTTTGATGACAGGAGTAAACATTAACACCGATACTTGGACAACTGTTGATATGACAAACCTCTGGTTAGTAGGTCGATCTGCTGGTGCTGTTGTTGGAGGTGCCGGAATCTACATGGACGCGAAAACAAATGGGATAGGAACATATCTCAGGGGTGGAACTATAGAATCTTTCAACTATGGAGTATATGTAGAGAATGGTGGCTATGGCGGTGAGTTTGTTTGTGACATGGAAGGGAATACCATTCTTTACACAGTAGGATTATCTTTTAATGGAACAATAAGGATCCCGGCATCGAATGAATATTATAACTCTGGAAGTAATGGAATTGCAAACATCTGGTATAAAGAAAAGAATTTGAATGGTACATGGTTGTCAGAATCGTACTACAATAAACTTCATAATATATTAGAAGGAGTAAGTAATGTCTTACGCTGGGGTGTCACACGGGGAGCAAGCGAAATTGACGGCGGATCACCTACAGATAAATTTGTTGTAACTCTTGGTGGGGTTGCTGATGTAGCCCCGCAAAATAACAATATTAAATTACTAACAAATAAGATTGCATATAGTAATGTAGTGCCTGCTGCGGGTGCTTGGGTAAAAGGCGATGTTGTTTTCAACACGCAAACATCAACTGTTACTCCTGTTTTGTGGAGTTGTGTAAACTCAGGGACTCCAGGGGTTTGGATAGGCCTAGTCCCTACCAGTTTCAATGCTTCGGGTTCGTGGACACCCGGTTCTATAAGTGCCGGAGCAACAGTAACGACAACCATTAGTATTGGTGGATATGGTTTTAATATTGGAGATTTTGTTATGGTAGGTCCGCCAAGTCTTCCAGCTGCCGGACTAATTTTGCAGGCATATTGGTCTGCCAGTACAGTATGTACTCTTAGTCTAACCAACATAACGGCGGGCGCATTAACCGGGCCTGATGGAACATACAACATTCAAGCGCAGATGTATTAAAGAACAAAAAACATGCCTGCGAATGCAAAGGGAACGGTTACGACCGTGGCGACTTATGCCGGTGGAAATACCATCACGATTCTAAGGGACATACCAAAGCAATTAGTGGCGCAAGATAATATTTTACAGATAAAGGAGAAATAAAATGTCAAGTTATGTACCAAAATTAGACAGGGTAGGCGAGGACGTTGTTCTCACCTACTTAATCACGGCAACCGTAACGACTGGAGCCGTTACGGACATTAGCACCGTCACCGATTCTTTTAACGGAGAGACGTTCACCCAACACATTATGGGGAAATCTCTCAAGGTTGTAGAGGCATACCCCACGGCAGGAGGTACGGCTCCTGACGCAGCGGATGTAACGGTAAAGCAGAATGGGCTTGATTTATTGGGCGGGTTTGGCGTTAATTTGATTCACGCTACAGCCACAAAATCGACATACCCAAGGATTGACGGTCAGGCTGTAACGTATCCGATTAAGGACACTCTGACCATCGGAGTTACTAATAACATTGCAAGTCTGGCTAATTTTACAATCAGATTAACCTTTATTTAAGGTGCTGAAATGAAAGAAAACTTTCTGGGTCTTCTCGACCCTCATAATTTTGGGCGCGATCCGTCCGAGATATTTTCGTTTAATGCAAAGAACAATCTTGTCAGGGATTATATAAGCGGAACGGATTGGACCCAAACCTACGCCGGGACGAACCGCACCCGGATCAATTCCGCTGGCCTGCTTGAAGCGGTTGGAGCGAACACGCCTGTAATCGACCACGTTGGCGCAAGCCTTGAACCGGCACTGAGGCTCGAACCCGCAGCGGCGAACCTGCTTTTCGGCACACGGACGTTTACGGCAGCGGCGGGGTGGGATTTATTTGATTCCACATCTGTAAAAGATGCTGTTGGGGTAGATGGGGTTGCTAATAGTGCTACAACATTAACTGATACTAGCGCAGGCGTTCTTGGCATGATTAGACGAGTGCTATCAAAAAGTGCTTCTGATTCTACTACTTATTTTTTAAGCACTATACACATCGCAAAAACGAGCGGTGCAACCACATTCCCCGGCACTGGGGTTATTTTTTATGGGGTTGCAGTAAAAACAGCTTATTTTACTGTTAATACAAATACAGGGGTTTTGACGGCCTATAGTGCAAATGATGCCGCAAATATTGGGAGTGAAATTAAAAGTGCCGGATTATTTTGGCGGGTTAGTGTATGGGCGCAAGACAACGGAGCAAATGCTACTTTTAATCATCGTGTTTATTCTTCAGTAAATACCGATGCTTCTGGAACATGGAGTAACACTCCCCAAGGCTCCTGCGTAATCGACGCTGCCATGCTCACAACCGGCTCCATCCCCTCGAGCTACTTTGCAGGCGCAGCGGCAATAGGGGCTGAGTTGATAGCGGCACAAGTTGATAGGGATTTTTCAGGCGCTTCCGCTTGGGCGAATGTTGATTTGAATGCCTATGATGAAACCACAGACCTGACCATTACAGCCAACGCAGCGGGACAATATTGTACCTTGCCCGAAGCCAATGCGCCGATGACGGTAGGTAAAGTTTACCGGATAACATTTGCGCTTGCTAATATTGTGGGGAGTTGGACGGTAGGCGACTTTGACGGTAATGTAATCGGAACAGCGGCGGCAAACGGAACCTATTATTTCTATTGGATATGCACAGCTACGGGCGGAGGGTTGAGATTAACGGCTGTTACGGCAACTTCAAGTGGGGACTTTGATAATTTTAGCGTCAAGGAACACGGCACAGTGCGGCTCTCAGAAGCCAACACCACCACTTTGGCGATCCCTGCGGATGTTGCAGCGGCTCTGGCATCTACCGGAACCATCGTCATCAAGGACAGATTCGCTTTCGCAAGGGCGGCGGGAGTTGTCACGAATATCCTGGCATCAGCAGCAGCTACCAATAGCCTCATCTACACCACCACCGCAGCGGGGAACATAACCAGCAATGATGGAACAACTATTGCTGAAAATACCGGGGCTTACACCGCCAACACCGATTGGAAGATTGCCCTGAAGTTTCCGAGCGATACAGACAAATACAGGATAGGAATTGATGTTGCCGGGGCCGGGATTGCTTGGGGAACAGAAGTGGCTTTCGATGGAGCTTTTACGGCGACGGCTAATTTGATATTGGGGTATGTTCTGCATGGAGCAACGTGGATAAAATATATTAAGATATTCGACAAGGTTTTAACAGACGCACAGATTGATGCAATGAGCTAACTGAAAGGCGTGTCAAATGACCAAAGGATTGTACGATGCAAAAGTAACATGGCTGACCTACCTCGTTTACATTCTCCTTGCCTTTCTAACCCTGATTACTGGCTGGCAACAAATTATGGTGACATCGTTGCAGAC
>Ga0180732_1001988_pt1 | contig 11569 bp, 10 predicted proteins | sample KR11_01MetaG_FD_148674 | JGI IMG/M metagenome (GOLD analysis project Ga0180732, IMG submission 148674) | Groundwater microbial communities from the Olkiluoto Island deep subsurface site, Finland - KR11_0.1 MetaG | ecosystem: Environmental > Aquatic > Deep subsurface > Groundwater | place...
AACGCTATAATTATAGTCGCTCATTTGCCAACTGCCCAAGGTAAGACATTTTGCAGTTGTTGACGTAATATAAATAAGCGTTCCTACGATGCAGCTTTGTGGGTAACTGCAAGATGCAGAACATACAGCTCCTGGGCTGTATGTTCTGCCATTCCAAGTGCAGGGCTGGATTGCCGCCGCAGGACCTTGTTGACCTACAGGACCTTGGGGGCCTTGAGGACCTGTGGCGCATATGCCTGGAGCACCATCTTCACCAACAGGACCAACAGGACCAACAGGACCAACAGGACCAACAGGACCAACAGGACACGAATCAGGACAATTAGTAGCCGGGCATGCTGCCCAATAAGCTAAGCCAGCCGTATCTTTAGAAAGCAGACATTGGCCAGCGGTGCCACTGCCGTTTCTAATTTTAATTGCCCCATTAATATCTAAATTAGTTGTCGGAGTTGTTGTCATCCCGATACCTAAATTTCCTGATTTGCTTTGCGCTGCTGAACCAACATTTAAAGGAGCTGGAACATTATTGTTCGGCGGAGAACTTGTTGGCGAATTCCATGCGAACGCAAGAGAAATAATTGCGAAACAAATAACTAATATGCTGAAAATTATATAAGCTGATTTTTCTAATGAATTTTTTTTCATATTTTTTACCCCGATTAAATAAAATCCGCAGATTTTAATTTTCGACAAAACCGAAAATTATTTAACAGGGTGAATTTTTATAATATTATATTATTTTACTCCTTTCTATTTTAAAGGTAAAGTGTCAAGTGTGGATAACTATTAATATTTATTTTTTCTGGTATTTGTATTTGCCAGAGAAAATAAAATTTTCGGAATTAAAAAATTTTAAAAAAAGAGGACTTGCTAAAATAATAGCAAGTCCTATGCGAGAAATGTCTTCTCAGTATGTACTCTCATCGGCTCCAATATCAAAGCCTGAGCCAAACGGCCTTGAATCGCCTTCAAAATCTTCTGTTACTCCGTCAATGGGGCAACCAGCATCAATGCAAGCCGAATCTGGTTTGAGATGAAAATCTCCATTTGCCGGGTCACCGAAATTAGGATCAGAGGAGATATTTCCTTCGCCGCCACCTGTCCAATCCTGGATGCAACAATAAGTGGGCATAGAACAAGAATCATTGAGCTGAGCACCGTTAGGAGCGGAATTACTCCAGACAATATTATTTTCAATATTACCACATAAATAGAGCCCGCCGCCTTCACGGGTAGCTGAATTATTTACGATTGTATTGTTCCAGATACCACCGTCTTCCCAACCACATCTAAAGAGACCGGCACCATATATAGAGGAGTTCTCTGTGATGATGTTGTTTTGGATAGTACCATAGCAATCGCCAAGTCCGCCAGCCGAACCGCCATGGTTTTTAGATATGATATTGTTTTGGATGGTGCCATTACACAGTACCAGACCACCCCCGCCCCCAGCCGAATTGCTCGTGATGATGTTGTTTTGGATAGTACCATAGCAATAGCCAAGTCCGCCACCATAAGCATCAGCCGAATTGCTCGTGATGATGTTGTTTTCAATAGTGCCATCGCAATAATAAAATCCGCCTCCGTACAGTTGGGATGAGTTGTTATTGACTGTGTTGTTTCGGATAGTACCTATGCAATAGCCAAGTCCGCCGCCAGAATAATCAGCCGAATTGCTCGTGATGACGTTATTTTCAATCGTCGCTTCTGCATAATTACCAATAATTCCGCCGCCAATTTCCGCTTTTCCATTTCTGATGGTGAATCCAGAAAGTACGCAATCAGATGTTTCTGTTCCAGAAAATGTAACAACCGGACCAGAATTAGTGCCGTCAATAATTGTGTTAGCAACTACGTCTGGATTAGTAGGGTCAGTAGAACGCAAAACAATATTTTTTCCGCCGAAATTGATGTTTTCTGGGTAGACGCCTTCTGGAATAATAATCTCAGCGCCGTCATTGGCGGCATCAATTGCTTCTTGAATTATTCGCGCCACTCTGACTGTCCGTGCCACTTCAACAGCATAATTACCATTGGCGTCTACTACATTGTAGCGGACAATGTAGGTGCCAACCACTGCTGTGTTCACAGGATTGGTCGCGACAATGTCAGCCGTGATGTCGCCGTCAAGATTATCCCAAGCTGTAGCTCCCGCGTCAACATAAACCGCGCCGACTTCAATGGTTATTTCCGGCTCGCCCAGCAGGGTGATAACCGGAGGCGTGGTGTCAACGACGTGAACAACCCTGACTACCTTCACAGCTTTATTGCCGTGGGTATCAGTGACATTAAATATTACGTGGTAAATGCCAACCACTGCTGTGTTTACATGGTTGGTCACGACAATGTCAGCCGTGATGTTGCCATCGTAATTGTCCCAGGCAGTTGCTCCGGCGTCAACATAAGCTGTGCCGGCTCCGATGGTCACTTCCGCTTCGCCCAGCAAAGTGATGACCGGGGGAATAGTGTCTGTTGCCGCACAGCCGTAGACTGCCAAAACCAACATACTCAACATTGCCACAAACATTATCTTTCTTGTTTTCTCCATTTTCTTTTCCTCATTTCTTTTCTAGAAGTTTGAAATATTTTGTTTTCAAAGCTGAAATTTTCAAATTTCAGCGCACAGATTTCATTGGTTTTATACTACCAAACTCATACAATTTGTCAACCCTTCACCAATTTTTGCGATGATTCTTGTAATACCATTAATGACAGGCGAAGGTCTTCACCTTTTGGAAAAAGGTGAAGACCGAAGCCGCTTCGCTCTTGACCTTGATGATACAAAGAACATTTTTGAAATTAGTGAAGGGTCAACCCTTCACCATACTGATAGTATTTTTATTTAAGAATATACAAACCTTATAGTTTTTAATATTTGTTTGATAAATGGCATCGGCGGAATGGTGAAGGGTCAATTTGTAACCTTGAATTGCAGAAATTATGGCGAAGGATCAAGTTTTTTTAATTTTTAATCCAAAGCCAAAAGTATTATTATCTGGTTAAATGATAACTAATTAACTAAAACTATCAACTAATAACTTTCAACTAACCCAAGGCTTGCATTAAACAAAATTATTTGTTATATTAAATAAAATTACATAACACATAACATAGAACACATAACAAAAACGTCGTCGTTTGTTTCATGTTCCATGTTTTATGTTTCATAAAAGGTGGCCGTTCCAAGACATAGTCATACAAGATCAAAAGTGGGCAAGACACGAATGCACAAGAACATAAAGTGCGTGCGTTTGAATATCTGCCCAAAATGCAAAAAACCTGTTTTGTCGCATACGGTTTGTTTAAACTGCGGTTCTTATAATGGGAAAGAAATTATAAATGTTTTAGCAAACCTTACCAAAAAAGACAAAAAAATAAGGGAAAAAGAAATTAGGGCTGCGGAAGCCAAACCAAAATCAAATTTAGAATTTCAAAAATGAGATGATTTCAAGACACGACGACGAGACGACGCATAAAATTTTATGCGTCGAGGAGGAGTAACGCAGAAATCAGCAATTTTTGAAATTCCTGCAGGCGGGCGAATTAAAATAATCTTCTTCGTTAATCGTCGCTCACGATGCGCAAAGGCATCAGCTCGCTCCTCGCGCCTCGAATATTATTTTAATTCGCTTCGCTAAATTGATTCTAGTTTGGTTCCGCAACCCAAGCAAGCGGAGAAGGAGACAAAAAAAAGAAAGTCCATTAACCCTTCACCCTTAGGTTGTTGTAAATGTGCAGTTGAAAATATTTTTATTGCCTGCCATATTTTTATTCCTAAGGGTGAAGGGTTAACAATGGAAGAAATGTCAAAAAAATAATTTTTAATTTGAAATTTTTAATTTTTAATCAATTTGAAATTATTTAATTTGAAATGTTCAAAACACGTTTTCAAATTTTAAAATTAATTCATTAAAAATTGATTTCAAATTTCAAATTTTAAATTTCAAATTATGGCTTCTCGGCACTTATCACGTTCAATAGTTCTGCAAAGTTTATACGAGTGGGATTTTTACGACAAAAAACCGGTTTTAAAAAATATTATTGAAAGAAATATCAAAAATTTTGGGCCCGGTTTGGAAGAACTGGATTTTATTTGGCAATTGATTGAAGGAATTGAAAAACATATGCACGAATTAGATAAAATTATTGAAAAAGCGGCTCCGGAGTGGCCGATTGCCCAAATATCAATGGTTGACAGAAATGTTTTAAGGATTGGCTTATACGAACTTTTATACGCCAACAAAGAAGAAGTTCCGCCAAAAGTTGCCATAAATGAAGCAATTGAATTGGCAAAAACATTTTCCGGACAAACATCGGGAAAATTTATCAACGGAGTTTTGGGTACGGTATACAAACAATTAGAACAATAGGCTACGAATTCCCACTAATCACGAATTCTGAAATTACGAATTTTCACAAATCACGAATTATTTTATTCGCGATTCGTGAAGATTCGTCCCAAGTAAAAATTCGTGATTCGTGAGAATTAGTTCGCAAAAATGATGGATTTAGAGATTTTAGAGAAAAAGTTAGGATTAAAATTTAAAAATAAAGCTCTTTTAAAGCAGGCATTCATTCACAGATCGTATTTAAACGAAAATCCGGATTTGAAATTAGAGCACAATGAAAGATTAGAATTTTTAGGAGACGCGGTTATAGAATTGATTGTGACAGAAGAGCTTTACAAAGAATATCCTGAAAAAACAGAAGGGGATTTGACTAATTGGAGAGCGGCCTTAGTTAATGCTAAAATGCTTACTAGCGTTGCCGAAGAATTAGGGTTTAATGATTTTCTTTTGCTTTCAAGAGGAGAAACCAAAGAGATGGGCAAGGCAAGGGCATATATTTTAGCCAATGTGTTTGAAGCATTGCTTGGAGCGCTCTATTTAGATTCTGGATATAATCTTTGCGATGAGTTTATAAAAAAACATTTAATGAAAAATTTAGCAGATATTATTCAGGACGGTTCCTACAAAGACGCAAAATCAAAGTTCCAGGAAGAAGCGCAGGAAAGAGTTTCTATCACACCAAGCTATAATGTTATAAAAGAATCTGGTCCAGACCATGAAAAAAATTTCGTAGTCGGAGTATACTTGGATGAAGAATTGGTTGCAGAAGGAAAAGGTTCGTCCAAGCGCGAGGCGGAAGAGGCGGCAGCACAGCTGGCGCTGGAAGTAAAAAAATGGAATTAAAATAAAACGAATTTCCACTAATCACGAATTTAAAAATTTACGAATTTCCACTAATCACGAATTACTATATTCGCGATTCGCGAAGATTCGTCCTGAACAAAGATTCGTGATTTGTGCGAATTAGTCCGTAAAATGTTAACAATAAGATTAACCCGTAAAGGAAAAAAGAATCAGCCATTTTTTAAAGTGGTTGTTATTGATAAAAGACGTTCGTCAAAAGGCGGAAAAGCCGTTGAAGATTTAGGTTATATTGACCCTTTGACAAAAAAGAAAAGTTTTAAAAAAGAAAGAGTTTTATATTGGATTTCTAAAGGAGCAAAACCGACCCCAACAATACATAACTATTTGGTTGCAGAAAAGATTATAGATGCTAAAAAAATCAATGTCTCAAAAAAATCCAAAAAATCCGACGTGTTAGCAACACCAACACCAACACCCGATGTTAACGAAACTTCAACATCGGGTGTTAACGTGGCTCCGGCGCCGGAAGTCAAACCCACTGGAGTTCCGGCTACGGCCCCAGCGCCAGCATCGGAAGTAAAACCAGCTGAGGAAGTAAAACTCCCTAAGTCGCCAGAGGAGGAGGCGACCGGGACCCCGGCCGCCGAAAGTGGCCTAGGGGCAACAAAACCAGCAGAACCAGCTCCGGTAGAAACTCCGAAAGACTTGCCTGCGCCGACAGAGGAATTAAAACTCGCCGAACCAGCTATAATAGAAGCGCCGAAAGAGGAAGTAGAAAAAGAACCAGCGCCAGTTGAAGAAGTAAAACCAGTTGAGGAAGCCAAGCCAACAGGGGAGACAAAGCTCCCTAAGCCCCGCGACGGGGCCGGGACCCCGGCCGAAGGACTAGGGGCAGAAGAGCAACCTCCAGTAGCATAAATTTGTTAAAAAGCGCCCCGACGTCTGACGTCGGGGCGCTTTTAGTTGGTATGAAATAATAGTTGACAGACCGACTCGCGCGAGTCGGTCTGTCAAAGGGTTATTTTATTGTGCGACATCAATCCCTTATTCGCGCGAATAAGGGATGTATTGGTTGATGGATGTGTGGTATAAAATAGCCAGCTATTGAGCCTTCACCATACGGGTTGTATTTTTATTTGAGAATGTATAAACCTTTAATTCTTTGTGTTAATTCATAAAAAAGTATTGGCAGGATGGTGAAGGCTTGACAAGGCGTCTCGATAGTGCTATGATTAATATATAGAGGTAAATTGAAAAATTGAGGCTTTATGCTGGGGCATTTAGGAGATTTCTCTATCCGCCGATTTCGCGGTTCCGACTGCGAAACGCGAGGATAAAGTCTAATAAAAAATTCTATGAATTTTTTAAGGACGAAGAGAGATCCCCCAAGCGCCTCATAATCTTGATTTTAACAATTTTTTGTCTTTCCTTTCTTTCAAATCATTATCTGTAATAACAGGGAATAACCGAATATCAGATTTCATTCTTGATTTTCCAGAATTAATAAATTTTCCTTGTCCTAAGTGTATTCAAAGGATTTAGTGATTTGAAAGAAGGGAAAAATTATAGTTTTACACACAAAATAAGGTAAATTTTTGAAAGGAGAGAGAGCCATGAAAGTCATTAATTTGACACCGCACAACGTGAACGTGTGGTTTGGTGAAGACCATACAATGAGTTTTCCAAGATCTGATAATCCGGCCAGAATTGCCGTGACGGCTGAGCCAATCATTTCCATCCCAACTCAGTTGGGAGATATTCCTGTGGTGAGGAATGTATACGGGGATATCCATAATCTACCGGCACCGGAAGATGGGGTGGTTTACCTCGTCTCTATTGTGGTGCTGACTCAGTGTGCCGGTCGGTGCGATGTATTCGCTCCCGACACAAGTCCCGACGGAGTCATTCGAGACTCTGAGGGAAAAATTGTGGCGGTGAAACGTTTTGTCGCTGCCGATTGATTAAAAGAGATTTTTGGGAAACTGCGATGCTTTCGCAGTTTCCCTCCATTTTTTAGAATAAAAATTTAATAATTTATATTTTGAAAAATGGAAATGATTTTTTGCCAGCTAAAAATATCTTAAGATATTTTTAGCATGCAGCGAATTGACCGGGTAGTAGAATTTTGGAAAACTATTTTTATGAGTTTGCGAGCAAACTCATGCCAAAATTTCACTACCCGGTTGACAAGTTTTATCAAAGGAGTAGAATGAAATTAATAATCAGAAAGGTCGAAAAAGAAAAAAAGATCAGAACGTTTAAAGCGATTAAAACGATTAAAGCGATTATAACGTTCGAAAAGGTACAATGGCAAAAGAAAATGACAAAGAATTTCTTGAGTACGTTGTCAAGGAGTTAGTTGATAATCCTAAAGATGTCAAAGTTGACAGAAAAGTTGACGAAATGGGAGTATTACTTTCTTTGAAAGTAAACCCAGAAGACATGGGCCAAATAATTGGTCGCGAAGGATCAACTGCCAAGGCAATCAGGAACTTAGTCCGAATTGTCGGATTGAAGAACCACGCCAGAGTGAACCTCAAAATTGAGGAACCAGAAGGCGGTCGTGCTCCAAGAGCTGAGAGAAAAGAAGTCTCAGAAGATATTGAAAATATCAGTTTGTAAACCTTAATTTTACGAACTTTCGGAAGCCGTGCTATTATAAATGTAGTGCGGCTTTCGTTTTTATCAGGCTACTAATTTACTAATTTTTTACTGATATACAAATTACGAATTTGTAGGATTAGTACATTTGTAGCAGATTTGTAAATTCGTAGCCTGTGAAAAATTGCAATAAAAATGATCAAGTTTGATATCATCACAATTTTCCCGGAAATTTTTAAGTCCTATTTGGGAGAGAGTTTGATTGCAAGAGCGCAGAAAAAAAAATTGATAAAAATAAAATTGCACGATTTGAGAAAATGGACAAAAGACCGCCACAAAACAATTGACGACAGGCCATACGGGGGCGGTTTAGGGATGGTTTTGAAGGTTGAACCGATATATAAAGCTGTATCAGCTTTAAAGAAACCAAAAACTGCGAAAGTGATACTTTTTACTCCACGCGGAAAAAAGTTTAACCAGCAAATAGCCTATAAATTATCAAAATTAGACCAAATTATTTTTATTTGCGGAAGATACGAAGGAGTTGACGAAAGGGTTGCAAAAAAAATTGCGGATATGGAATTATCAATTGGAGATTTTGATTTGATGGGAGGAGAATTAGCGGCGATGGTGGCGATAGAAACAATTTCAAGATTAATTCCCGGAGTTTTAGGAAAGCCCGCGTTGTTAAAAGAGAGAATTTCAAAAACCGGCGGATTTTTAGAGTACGCGCAATATACCCGTCCCGAAGTGTTTAAAGTTGCTGGAAAAAATTGGCGGGTGCCGAAAGTTTTATTATCCGGCGACCACAAAAAAATTGACGAATGGAAAAAAAATCACGGCAAGGTTATTGAATAACGACGATTTTTGTGTTATAAAAATAAATTACGGGCGTGTGGCTGAGCAGCAAAGGCATTAGACTGTAAATCTAACGGGGTTTCCCCTTCGCAGGTGCAAGTCCTGCCGCGCCCACAGCATTGGCCGATGTAGCTCAGGTAGCAGAGCACGTCTTTGGTAAAGACGAGGTCCGCAGTGCAAATCTGCGCATCGGCTCATAATATTAAAATCCTAAATCCGAAATCCTAAATCCTAAACAAATCCCAAATTCTAAATCACAAAGTCCAAAATGTATTTAGAATTTAGAGTTTAGTATTTAGAGTTTCTTTTACGAAGTAAAAGTATTATGCCAGTAAAAAAACCATTCATAAAGTTTCAGTGCAGTATCTGCAAAAAAACGAACTATTTTATAAAGAAAACAAAAGCAACGGCCGAGAAAAAACTCGAGCTGAAAAAATTCTGTTCAACCTGCCGAAAACACACTCCACACAAAGAAGGCAAGAAATAATTTTATTGTGCCAGGTAGTGAAATTTTGACAGGCTTTCAGCCAATGCATTTTGCAGAGCAAAATGGATGTCAAAATTTCACTACCTGGTGTGCGATATTAAACCCGAATTTACGTTCGGGTTTTTAGTTGAAAAATTATGTTTTTTGTGGTATATTTATAGAACATACTGATATATTGAAAATAGAACCGCTCGTTCCGCTCGCTGTTCCAATTTTATCGAGAATGCTCGACGAAGTCGGCATAATTCTGCGGAATTAAATAAAAATTTAAAATTTAAAATTCCGCCACAGGGCGGCTTAGGGGTATGGTTCAGTGGCAGAACGACGGTCTCCAAAACCGTAGACTAGGGTTCGATTCCCTGTACCCCTGCTATATATACATAAAATTAATGGTTCGTCGCGGGTCATACGACCCAACGTTCAGCCGAATGGCCGGATGATTCCTGCATCCCCGCCGCGTAATAAATTTTTCAACAAAAAAATTTATTACGCGGCTATCGCGTTTAATTTTCGCAGAAAATAATCGAAAAAATATGAATGCCAAAATTATTGCTTTGTCTGTTTTTGTCATAGCGTATCTGCTTTTTATAGTTTTTAATAAAAAAAGAGCCCACATCGCTGTAATCAGCGCGATTTTATTAGTTCTAACTGGAACTTTGTCCATAAGGCAGGTCTTTTGGGCAATTAATTGGAACGTGATGGGAATTTTTGTCGGCACATTGCTTGTGGCTGATATTTTTATGAAAAGCAAGGTGCCAGCTTATCTGGCAGAAAAAATAATTTTAAAATCTAGAAATACGGCTTGGGCTATTTTATTTATATGTATTCTAACCGGATTTATTTCTGCTTTCGTTGAAAATGTAGCTACGGTTCTGATTGTGGCTCCGATAGCCATAGCCTTGGCCAAAAAATTGGATTTCAGTCCCTTAAAAATGATGATTGCTATTGCTGTTTCCAGCAATTTGCAAGGAGCGGCTACTTTAATCGGCGATCCGCCAAGTATGCTTTTGGGTGGATTTGCTAAAATGAATTTTTTTGACTTTTTCTTTTATAAAAGTCGGCCCAGCATTTTTTTTGCCGTAGAAATAGGGGCATTTTTTTCTTTTTTTGTTCTTTATTTTATTTTTAGAAAACACAAAGAAAAAGTCCAGATTTTTCCTGTCGTCAATGTAGTCTCTTGGGCGCCAACTATTATTTTAATAGTTCTTATATTTTTATTAGCTCTGAGCTCGTTTGTTGACCCGGGTTTTTCTTATACAGCCGGAATTCTATGCATGGCATTTGGGATAATTTCTTTAGTTTGGGAGAAACTAAAATACAAAGGATCGATATTGGGGACATTCAAGTTTTTAGATTGGGAGACAACACTATTCTTAATGGGTATATTTGTTTTAGTAGGGAGCATTGCTTCAACCGGTTGGATAGATACAATTGCTAATTCTTTATCTGGTTTAGTGGGAAAAAACTTATTTTTGGGTTATACTTTAATTGTATTCATTTCAGTCGCTATTTCTGCTTTTGTTGACAATGTGCCGTTTTTAGCCACAATGCTTCCCGTAGTGATGGTAATGTCTAATAATTTGCAAATTAGTCCTTCGTTGTTTCTTTTTGGGTTATTGATTGGAGCCAGTTTGGGCGGCAATATCACTCCGATTGGAGCCTCAGCAAATATAGTTGCCTGCGGCTTATTGAAGAAAGAGGGGCAAGAGGTAAAGTTTAAAGATTTCATTAAAATAGGTTTGCCCTTTACTTTAGTTGCTGTTTTATCGGCTTATTTATTCGTTTGGTTTATTTGGGGATATTAAAAAATATGTAATATTTTTATGTCTAAAAAAATAATAAAAAGCTCAAATTTTTTTTCGGCAAAGTCGCGGATCCGTGACGAAGACAGACGCAATATAGGGACTGTCAATGACCTGATTTTGTTTTGTATACACTCAATTATTTCTAATTCTGAACAGTGCAGTTTTGAGAGATTGGTGAAAGAGTGTTTTTCGTTGTTTCCGGACACGCTAAAATTTCCAAGATACCCAATTTGGCCGGATTCTCGAAAATTAGATAGGCCGTTAAGAGCGCTTCGCGATGAAAAACTGATAATTGGAGACCCAAAAACTTATTTTGTCCTTACAAAAACAGGAGAAGAAAGAGCAGCAGTTGTTTCTAAAGCGTTAAGACAGGGAAAGCTATTATAATCATGAAACATAAAACATGGAACATGGAACAAACAAATTTATTAATTTATTAATAGAAGAGAAGTGGTTGAAAACGCCGGAAATAATAAGGGCGTTCAAAAAAATAAAAAGAGAGGATTTCCTTCCGGAAGATATGAAAAATTTAGCGGAGTTAAACGAAGCTCTGCCGATTGCTTTTGGCCAAACAATTTCGCAACCCTTAACGGTTGCTTTTATGTTGGAGTTATTGCAGCCGAAGGCAGGAGATAAAATTTTAGACGTGGGCGCTGGCTCGGGAT
>Ga0180732_1001989_pt1 | contig 11566 bp, 23 predicted proteins | sample KR11_01MetaG_FD_148674 | JGI IMG/M metagenome (GOLD analysis project Ga0180732, IMG submission 148674) | Groundwater microbial communities from the Olkiluoto Island deep subsurface site, Finland - KR11_0.1 MetaG | ecosystem: Environmental > Aquatic > Deep subsurface > Groundwater | place...
AAGCAGAAGTAACTGGGTATGAAATAGATGCTGGGAGTATTGATTTTGCTCAAAGTGTTTTTCCGTATCTTACTTTTAAACAAGGTGATATACGCAAAGGCATAGAAGGTAAATTTGACTTTGTAATAATTATTGATGTAATAGAACACATAAGGCAGGATAAAAAGGCCTTAGAAAATATAAGGGCTATGTTAAAACCGGAGGGCAAATTGATTCTTTCAACTCCAAATAGATTAAGCAGGTATCGTAAAAGCAAAAATCATATAAGAGAATATGCTCCAAAAGAACTTGAAGGAATTTTAAAGAGGATATTTAGTGTAGTTGAACTTAAAGATTATCAATTAAAACAGTTAGTTAATGAATATGAAAATCCAATTATTGCAATTTGTAGTAATTAAACATTTGGTCGCCGCTGGCTTCCTTAATGACGATCTTGTTCCGGCTGGGATAAGTAAGTTAATTATAGGAGGAAATTATTATGCCTGATTTATCATTTTCATTCGATCCAGCACAGATCGAGGTAAACAAAAGTGCGGCAAGTGATGCAGCGAGTGCGGCGGCAGCGGCAGCAGCGGTAGCAGCTTCCGCAGCAAGTGATGTTGCGAGTGCAGCAGTTCAGATTGCTTCTGCTCTTAGCGATATTGCCTCTAATGCTACGAGGGTTGCGGCGGTATCAACGGCGGCAAGTTCAGCACTCTTACTGGCAGCTAATGCTTCCAATGCTGCAAGTGCGGCAACTGTGGCAGCAGCGGCGGCAAGCAATACGGCTTCTGTGGCGAGTGTAGCAGCAGCTACAGCTCAAAGTAAAGCAAGTGATGCAAGTAGTGCAGTAGTTGCTCTTGATGCTACTGTTATTAAATCTGTACCTGGTATTGGTTCAAGGGCTGTACATGAGATTATGCGAACTTCCGCGGGTCTCATCAAATACGTTTACAGTTCGGTTGCTCAGGCTTAATCTTAACTGGGGAGGTGAAAGTCCTCCCCTTTCCAAAGAAAGGAAATTTATGAGGGTTGTTCATTTTAGTAATTGGGGGCCAAGAGTCTCTGGTTTATATGAATCGTGCAAGGATCAGATAAAGTATGAAAGAAGGGAAGGTCTTCAATCTGATATGGCAATTAATCATCCTGCCGAAGAAGGTGTGGAAAGAGTCGATGACTGGCTTACTCCGATCTTATGGGAAGAAGCGAAAAAGGCGGATGTGTGGGTGTTACATTCCGCTATTCCAGAGGAGTTAAAACCCTTTGGTAAAGGTAAGAAGAAGATTGCAGTATTGCATGGCCCCACTGAGCATATGCTTCTAAAGGAATGGTCTAAGGGAGGTGCTTCTTTTAATCTGCATGTTAATCTCTTATGGGAATACGATGCAACTGTTTGTATTAACCAACACGAATACGATATAATGAAGTTCTACGATGAGAAAGTAGGTCGGTGCAGGTATATACCCAATTCGATTGACCTTGAAAGGTTTGAAGGAGTTGTTCCTTGGACATATGAGAACCATCCGGCTATTCTTTCTTGTGATACGCCCAGAATAGAAAAACTTCCTTTTCACATTATCTGGGCTATGCCTTATCTGAGAGAGGATTTTGGAGTACCGGAAGCAAGGTTGAATATATTCTCTTTGCTCTTAGAACCCATTGCTGCATGGAGAAATATCTTTTGCAGATCCCATAAATGGACACTTGAGAAATGTTGTGAGAATATTCAGTTGGCAAATAAAAATCTTATGCCATTTCAGGCAGGGGCAGATATAGGATTTAATAATAATTACAGCTCCATAGCTTCCAGAGTAACGATGGAAATGATGGCTTGTGGAGTACCAGTAGTAAGTTATGGAGGGGATTACACTAAATACCATGCAAAGATATTTGATGTACGTTCGATAGCCGAACAACTCGCACTTTGTTGGAAAGATTTAACGGCGGAAGGTAGTACGCTTAGAGAAGATACTTTAAAATATGCTAAAGAGAATTTTGACAGAGGACGTTGGGTAAAAGAATATATTAAGTTGTATAACGAGGTTTAAGATGATTACAAAAATATCCTATATTATAGATGTTGAAATTGAACATGAAGGGGAATCAGACTTAAAAGCTATTATAAGTCGAACACGGCAAAAAATAAAACGAACTATTTTTGATAGTCCCGATACTGTCAAGCCGACCAAAATTACTGTCAAACGAGGAGAAATATAATGGCCGACCTGAGTGCGTCCTTTAACCCAGATTTGATTGCGACAAACAGTGATGCTGCTTCAAGTGCTTTAGCGGAGGCTAATACTGCAAGTGCTGCTGCTGTTAAGGGCGTGGCAGCAAGTTCTAAAGTAGCGGCTCAATCTGCTGCGTGGGAGAGCGGAGCTGCCGTAAAGCGAATTATTGAAATCCGTCTTTTAGATAAAGATACTTCGCATACGGTAGCGGATGGAATTGGCGGTGATTTTAGGGTTAAATCGGCAATGACCGTAACAGATGTCGGATGTTACTTTGACACCGCCGGAACAACTTCAGTAACAACAATAGAGATTTTTGAGGCTGGTTCGACTATCCTTTCAACCGATATAACTGTGGATGCTACTGAAAAAACAAGCGAGACCGCAGCAACGCCTCCGGTAATTTCTGATGCTGCCATAGCTGCCGATGGAATATTAACTTTTAACATATCAGGGATTGCATCGGGTACGGCTGGTAAGGGATTGGTTGTTTGGATGGAAGTAACAATTCCATAAGGAGTCAACAAAGAATAGGAATAAATTATGGCAATCATGTTTTACAAATCAGCCGAAGCAGTCCAGAGCGAAACTACTGTGGAGAGAAAATATGAAAATCGAAATTGAATTACCAGATTGGCCGATAACAGAGGGGCGAGGTTTATATATCATGGCAGGCATTGAACCTGTTGCGATTAAACTTCCTAATCAGCCGTGGCAGGTGAAGACTGGACGATGCAGTAATTGCGGGAAGTGTTGCAGGAATTTTAAACAGGAAACGGATATATTCCCTGCTTTCCACATCGGAGTAAGTGCTTCACTACCAGTTTGTGACCACCTGATTAGCGACGGCCCCAAGTGGGTATGTGCCCTTGGACTAAATCGTCCTTTTATATGCTGTACATCGACCAGAAAGATAGAAGGATGTACGGTGAAGTATGAGGCTATAAAGTAAAATGTCTGCGAAAGCACCTATCTTATTCAAAACAAGGATTTGTGATGCTGACCGCACTGCTCTGGCTGCGGATAATACGGATTACACTGTCAACAAGGGGTCTAAACCTAATCTTATTTTTGTTGCTCAAGTTGACGAAGAGGCAGGCACTTATACTACCACCTATACCCTCATGTGGAAGAATACCACAGATACGGGAGCGTTTGCCAATCTTGCCGCCACGGGTCAAATAAACTGGGCTGCTACAACTAATTTGGTGCAAGGAACTAATGTTACGACTAAGCTATGCACTGCGGCGGGTGCAGCAGGTTCGACATGGCAGAATGGCGAGGAAGTCGAGGGAGCAGCCACTTCAGACAGCATTGCCCTTGTTGACGAGTATTATACTGAAATTCACTTTGCGATAAATATTGCCAGTGCGTTAGAAGGCAAAACCTACGATTTCCAGATTTGGGAAAACACAGGTGGAACTGCTCTTGCCGTTGCTGCCGCTGCAAGTCTTATCGTAACCTCTGACCAGCCTACCGTTGTCCTTAATACCGCTGATTTGACTGACTTCGGCGCAGACACTACGCCGACCCTTGAATTTACGGGGACAGATGCCAGCGGGAGTGATGTTCGGTATAATATACAGATTGATACGGTTAATACGTTTGATAGTACTTCTGTTGGGTTTGATTTAAAGTATGTTGATCTTCTCTTAGCGAAACTGAATTTCCCTCAAGATAACTTAACTCTTGAGATAAGAACATCAATAGATAGTGGTGTTTTGGGTACCAGTAATGCAGTAGCTGGTACGACTTTATCTACAACCGCTGGATATATTCGTTTTACGTTTGCAACTCCTGTTACAATAGATACCGATAAGCATTATATGGTTCTCGCAAGGTCAGGGGTTAGAGATCAAGCTAATTATTATACGTGGAGTACACTCGCCACAGGGACGTATGCAAATGGTGAAGCGTATAGAAAGGGATCTAGTGTGTGGGTGGAGCAACCACACGATTTTATGTTTATAGCTTATGATGCCGTTCTTACTGCAAAGGTTGAATATGACGAAACTCCTGATTCTTCATTAGGTCTTTATGGTGATATTGGGGCTTTTGGAGAGGAAGCTGGTCAATCGTTTACACCCTCAATTATCGGAGCTATCCTCGACAAAACCTCCAATATAGCTCCAACTGAAGCCTTCGTAAACACCACAGACGGAGGCGATACAGACCCCTTTGATTCAGGAGATAAATGTTCTTTTACAGTTCAGGCAGGAGAAGAACTTACAACTGATACATATTACTGGCGGGTAAGAGGGATAGACCCTTCACCAGGAAGCGGACTCTATGGAGCATGGGCAGCGACACGGCAGTTTGATGTTGATACTGGAGGAGCGCCCAGTGCTTTCATACCACGAATAATAATGTTTTAGTAAAGATCATAAAAAATAAATAAAAAGGATTACGTCTATGGCTCCAGCAGAGGAAATAAAAGTATTAGAAGCTGTAAATAATATTCACGTTACAATGAATAGTGGTTTTGAAAAGGTTTATAAAAAGATAGATGAGAAATTTGATATATGTGATGACCGATTACAGATAGTTGAAACTGATATTGCTGTAAAAAATGCAGTAAGAAAAATGCAAAAAGAATCTTCTGACTTCTGGCGATGGATTATTAGGAGTGTTACCGTTGCAGGGGCTATTTCTCTTATGTTTATTGCTGCTAAGTTGTTTATATTTGGAGCGAAATTATGACATGCCTAATAAAACTTGTCCGCAATGTGGCGCCTATAATCCTTCGGGACTTCCACTCCCTGAAAATTGCTGGAGATGCAAAGAAACCGTAGAAGCTAAAAAGCTGGAGGAACTAAAACGTGAAGATAGTAGAAATTATACGACTTGAAGGATTAGAACGAGGAATAATAGATGTAGTCAAGATTGATAAAGAAGTCTTTTGTTTTAGTCTTGAGCCGGCTGATCTTCTTAATAGACCCAATGAAAGTTGTATTCCGACTGGGCAATATTTATGTACAAGGATAGTATCACCTAAGTTTGGAGAAACATTTGAAGTTATTGGTGTGCCAGATAGAAAAAATATATTATTCCACAAAGGAAACACAAAGGCTGACACAATGGGTTGTATAATTTTAGGGCAAACAGTAGATAAGCTCAAAGGACAAAGAGCAGTTTTAAACAGTGGGATAACCTTTGAAAAATTTATGAAGATTATGACAGATGAACAAGTGTTTCATCTAACTATAAAAACGGAGTATTAAATGAGCTTCCTAACAGTAATCAAATCAGTTTTTGCAACTCCAAAGGCTATTGATAAGGCGCTTGATGTGGGAGAGAAAATCACAAGCGGCATAATATCCGGACTGGATAAACTCATATTTACAGAAGAAGAAAAATCCGATGTCCAACAAAAGGCTTCTGAAACTCTGTTGGACTTCTGGAAAACTATAGCCACAGAAAATACCGAACAAAGCCAAGCCCGCAGAATGCTTGCGATAATGACATTTAAAGTTTATTTCTTTTTGCTTCTGGCTGGTGTTACTGTATATAGGTTTGATGCCGAATACTCAAAATTTATATTCGAGGTTGCCGGTACTTTAACATGGCTTGTTGCTGGCGTAGCTGCGATATATTTTGGGCCAAATCAATTATCAAAAATAATTAAGAAGAAATGACATGTTCAAATGGCTCATTAAACTATTCAATTACGTTCCGGTCAAACAGAACTGCCGTGTCCACAAGAGAGTTATAGCAATCCTTCTTAAAGAGAACGCAGAGCTAAAAAAGAAAGTTGAACCGCTCCGCCAGCCTGACGAGTCCGTAAATAGCCAGGAAAGCCCAGGATGCCAGGATAGCGAATAAGCCTAATATTGTTATGATACGCTGGTAGTCCATTATTCACCTTTCAGGAGGCCGCTCCCCTACAATAATCGGGTTGGGATGGGCTGCATCATTTTCAAGCTCGCACAGATCGCCATCATCCCATTTGATACATACAATACCAGAGTTCCCATCTTCATCTGCTACCAAATCACCAATTTTATATTTCATAGATTTAAGTCACCTCATTCATCAAACCCATTAAATAGTGCTTCATGTTTCTGTAAGACTATGCCCATTTCCTCAAGGAACGCCCACGATGCAATGATAGCGAATAAGCCTAAGATCGTGAATATTCTTTGATAATCCATAAGTCACCTTCTTTGGTCGGTCTCTAGTGTTGTGTTATACATCTTTATATTTTCTAAAAAACACCTTCACGTCGCCCTTTAACGACCAATCAAATTCCCAGTCATATTCTACAATACCATCATCTGAACATCCACCAGTATCAAAAGTAATTCCAGCCTTAGCTAATTCATCCCTTGCATTATAAATGTATTGGATTTTTTCTTCCGGTACTCTAAATTTAATATTAACTTCGCATTGTTTCTTTTTCATTTAATCTCCTTTCTTGATGTGTAACGATATGAGGGTTAATGCTATCAATAATATGTAGATATTATTCATCAAACTTATTAAATAAATCATCATATCTTTGCAAAACTTCGCCAAAATCCTCCAAAAACTGTTGCACTTGAATAGCATCAGCAGGTGTCAAATCTTCTGGGTAGTCAGAGGCTCGTTTGAGAGCTTCATCCATTGAATCCAATATTGAATCAATTTTATGATAAGATTTAAAAAGACGAATCCTTGGAGTATCAATTAAAAAGTCAATAGGTGAATATCTTTCTGATACTGTTTCATAACGATAATCATCTTTCATAATTACCTCCTTCTCATAGTATGGCTTAATCATTTATAATAAACAATCTGGAGCTTCTCCAGTTGTTGGATGACAAACAGAATCGCATCCGTGCCAGTCAAGCGTTTTTTTTATTTGAGGGCCAATAGACTTAATAAAACCGACAACCATTTCAGCCAGTAAGAAGTCGGGGACATCGCATTCATTTTCAACGCTATGTCTGTTGATTAAACCTTCAAGTTCTTTTTTAAATTTTTCCATTTCGCTCCTTTCGATGGTAGATAGTATATAACTGAGCTATGGCGCTCCGCCTATGCTTTACTCCGGCATATCCACGTGCAGCGGTGGGTTAGTTTCGTTCTTCTATAAAGACTCGCATGTCTATATACTCGACTTCCTTTTTATTCCAAACAACTTTGCCAGCCTCCAAAAGTCTTCCACCAATACACTCAAACCCATCATTAATGTTTCGTAATATTGGCAGGCTATCTTTTTTTAATATAGCTTCAGTCTTCGTATATTTTTCTGAAAATATAATCTTTTCTGACATAATAACCTCTCTCTAATATAGGATAAGAAACTAACGATATAACTGAGCCGCTCTACTTGGTATTAGATTTTGGCTCGGTAGTTATGGTCGGCTCCAGTGGTGTGTTATATAACTAACAATAAATGGAAGCACCATATCAAGGCACATATCCAGCCCACAATAGCACTAAAATTTTCATCATAAATTGCGCCAGCTAATGAAAAACAACCACAAGCTAAAAATATTATACTAAGTATCTTTATCATAACGCTCTTTTTGTCATATAACGTCCTTAATCACCGGCACGACCCTTCGTGTCCGGTGCATGGGTGGTTATATTACGTAGCTCTTATAAGCGAAATAAATCCCTACCACCATATTAGGAATCATGCTAAGTGGGATTTCCTGAGTAGCTATACAAAGTGTCCCAAACCATATTGATGCGGTAAAGTTTGCTATCATCCAAAATTTATTCATAATCTCATCTCCTCAAGAAATATAACCAGTCTATAACGTGCGTTAATTCGATGATATTGGATAACATACGTTATTTCTTGATTTCACTCGTCCATTTCGTTAAACAGATATTCATACTCCTGCAATGCATCACCTACTGTCTCCAAAAAAAACTGACATCGAGTAGCATGGTCTTTACTTAACTGCGCTGGATGCTCACCTGCTCGCCTGAGAGCTTCATCCATTGAATCCAATATTGAATCAATTTTATGATAAGATTTAAAAAGACGAATCCTTGGAGTATCAATTAAAAAGTCAATAGGTGAATATCTTTCAGTTTCATATTTATAATCATTATTTGACATAGTTACCTCCATAGTATGGCTTAATCATTTCTTATTCCATTCTAAAAGGGGATGTCATCCTTGTCTATACCAGTTCCCCCTGTCTGCGTTTCAGCACCTTTCAATATGCTAACAAAAGTTTCTAACATCTCGATGGCTTGCTCCTTCGTTCCAAGGGTTACTTTCCAGGGCATAGCCTTCTCTGCTGGTTTGCGGTCTTTTACCTGCGGGAAGCCATATTTGACGTAAACCTTGCCGTCCTTTCCTCTGTTCGCTCTGCAAATGCCTATCTCTCCGTTATATTCTTCGAGGCATACGCCGTTATGGTATTGTTGATCTGTCTCGCAAAAAGTCTCTTCAATCATTTTGTCTCCTTACATTGCCTTTAGTTTGTTTACAAGTAACGCTAATTCCATACAGAAATCATCAAGAGCTAACCTGAGTTTGTCTATGAATTTTTCATTACGTTCAACTCGTATCATTAATGGTGGGAGGCCACTGCAATAACTTTGGAAATCTAATGTTTCTAATTCAGCCACATGGAGACCCCCTTGACACTGTGTAAAATGTTCAGTTGGTAGTGTGCCTTTTAATAATCTTGCCACCTGAATTTTAGGAATAGCGTTTTTAGTTTCAAAGCCTCTGTTTTTCTCCAATATGAGGCCGTCAGGACTATAATGATATGCCTTCTGTTCATCCTTATAGCAGAGTGCCACCTGTTGGACTTCGACCCCATATATGAGCTCATAGAGCGCCCTGGATTCATCTTCAGCTATAAGTCCTTCTTCCATATGGGCGTTGCTATAGCCTTTTGTCTTTTTTTGAGTTAGTATTTCACCTGCAAGTTCATATAGGTATTCAGTCCTTGATTTAGATAGTTCACCTGTTGTGGTTACTATCCGGCTGAAAGAACTTGCTCCTGGGTTGCCTATCCTGGCTTGAAACCAGGCATCCGAGCCCTGTTCAAAACTATTTTCTATTATCATCCCTCTTCACCAATCTCCCTAATGGTTTTCTTTTCCGTCTTAACCTTAGCCTCAAAAGCCACTTTAGCCTTGCCATAATCAGATAGCAATATCTTCTCTACAGACTCCGATTTGAGGTACTTTAGAACCTTGGCCTTGTCTGCCTTGGTTGATTTGATTAGGTTGTTTATTTCCTTTTGCATTTCAGGCGTTATGTATTCAGCAGGATCTCCTTCGCCATCATTGTCCATACCCTTAGCTGCCAGGCCGGTAATTGCCAGAATAGTGTACCTTTGAAGATATGTAATAGTCGAACCTAACCCCTGTATAGCATTCTTCCCGCCTGACATATCAGCCGCAGCAGTTAGGCTGGTTTCTTCATAATGCCCATCTTCATGGGTAATCCGGCATGTTACTGTAATTGAATTATCTGTTTGTTTTTGTGGCCAGGATGCAAAAAGACCATGCTTGCTAAGTGCTATGTTGATTTCATCAGCAACATGGTCAAGGCTTGCGTGCCTATAATCCGTTTTTCCTTTAGACGTATCATAAACAACATGAGTCTGCTTTAATATCTCAGGCGGATTTGCCTTAAATGCAGCCATGGCTTTTATGTATTGTTTACGTGCCTGGTTTGCTTCTTCACGCTCCTTCAAGTCCATGAATTTTTCCAGCGTAGCCAAGTCAGCTCCCTTCTGAACCAAAATTGAAAGTAGATCAGATGGTGTCATTTTTTTCAGCGTAACAGGAATCATATCTTTTGTATCTTCTGGCATTGTTATTTCTTTATTCATTTCTTACCTCCATTTTATATTTAGTAGGGCAGGAACCTAATTCGTACAACCTGCATATTTTTATACCGTTACCTGTAAATGGCACGAAACATTCTCTGTTTTTGTAACAATTTTCGTCCCTCACTTGATATTTCTTCCGTTCAGCTTTTTTCATTGTCTCTTTCATTATAACCTTCATTTCTACCCTCTTCTCTGGCAGCCTCTAAACACTTTTCACATGGCTCTACCTCGATACCGCCTTTTTTGTTTCTGGTCTGGTTACAAAGGCCGTTCCCGCATGAACACCATACTTCAAATTCCAGTGAGGGCATTAGAGATCCTTTGCTTGTTTTATAATAGTATCGGCTGTTGTCATAAACTCACCAAAGCCAGTTGCAACAATATCTTGTGCTTTTTCATTACTAACAGCAGGGATAGGAAAAGCTCTTATTGACTTCGCCCATGCGATAATCTTTTCACGATCTGGCCTAAGCATTTCAATTCTTACTTTTTCAACAAGCTCATCTTCTTCCTTTTCTTTTTTCTCTCTGGCTTCACGCTCAATTTTTTTAGTAGCATCTATTTCAGCCTGAAGCCTTGCCTCTTCAAAAATCTCTCTTTCAAACGCTTCACGCTCAATACGTTCTGCCTCTTTTCGCTTAGCATCTTCTATGGCCTTCTCTTGCCGTTTTAACGCCTCTTCTCTTTCTGTCTGTGCTTTTGCCCTGGCTTCCTGCTCAATCTTAATTTTCTCTATCTCAGCTCGTTCCTCGGCCAGTTTCTTTTCTTCGGCTGCCATAGTAGCTTTTTCAACTGCAATACGTCTTTGCTCGTCCTCAAAGTTTGCTTGTGATTTATCAAGCAGAGCTGAATATTCATTGTCCGCCATAGTGGCTACATCAGAAAAAGGCATAATAACATTTAGAGCAAATAAGGTGTCAATTCGCTTCTGAATCTTTTCTTTTGCAATTTGATCTGCCTCAGCTTTAATCCTTGCCTTTTCAGCCTCGATCTTTCCCTCTTCGCTTTTTAGGTGATTCTCAATCGGCTCAATCAAAGCAAGTAGCTTCTTAGCGTTATTGTTGTTATTCTTGATAAATGCCTGTGCTTCTTCGTTTGAACTTTTACGAAGTTTATCAATTGAAGTTCTGTGTTTTACAACTACCATCCTTGCTGAATGAACTGCGGCGAGACCCTCTTCATCATCCAGGCTTTTGACAGTAAGCCCCATGTAAATGTCTGACATCTTCGCAATCTCTGCCTCGTTAATACTATACTTGATTAATTCCATCATTCACCTCCATTAAGTTGTTGTTATGGCCACCATGTGTGATTTTAAGGGACAACTGCCCACCTTATCTTTGCGGCATACGCCTACGAGCACCACCTCGTGTTTGTAAGGCTCTGTTTCCCGTGCATGGTCGGGTAGCTGGTAGCTATTTTGGTTCTGGCCATAATGTTCATTTTATTCCCAGTTCACTAACAGTAAAACACGATGCTATACCGGTTGAGTTTGTGCCGGTTGTAATAGTATAATCTGGAATACCCAAAAAGGTATTGCAATTATAGGGAACAGAACCGCTT
>Ga0180732_1001990_pt1 | contig 11555 bp, 3 predicted proteins | sample KR11_01MetaG_FD_148674 | JGI IMG/M metagenome (GOLD analysis project Ga0180732, IMG submission 148674) | Groundwater microbial communities from the Olkiluoto Island deep subsurface site, Finland - KR11_0.1 MetaG | ecosystem: Environmental > Aquatic > Deep subsurface > Groundwater | place...
AAAAACCTTGCCGTTGATGTCATCCTCAACGCTTCTTAAATTAAAACTTTCAATCATTTCAACAATCGCTTTGATTGTAGATGGCGACAGATTAATTTTTTCATCTTTTTGAAAAATGCGTTTTTTCTCTCCGCGGTTTACAAGTATTTCAAGCGCGTCTCTGTATTCTTGAAATAGCGTATTTATCCAATTTTCGTTTATCGTTTCAATCGCATGAATACTGAATTTGAAATCATTGATAGAAATATCCTCGTCTTTTTCTTGTTTTTCTTGGATTTTTTTATCCTCATTCATTTTTACAAACAGAACTTTTGTAAATTCATAAAAAGCTTTTTTAGGCCCGATTTTTTGCTTTCGGCGAATCAAATCGTGAGCTTGTTTAAAAACTCCTTTCAATTCAACTAAGTCAGGGGTACGAAATTCAAAAATTTCTTCTTTCGTTGTGCTTACTCCCTTTTTAAAACTATTTAACGAAATTAAATTCACAAGCTTTTTATATTTTTCGCTTGCATCTGAAAAATCCTCAAAAGTTAATTCCAAAATTGGCTTATTTTCATCAACTCTGGCCAATTTTGTCTTAATTCCATTTGTTGCTAAAACAAACTGAATCGGATTCTTTCCGATAAAACCACGGTTAACAACTGTAGCATAGTCTTGTGCCTCAGTTGTATATTTATCTATTGCTTCTTTGGGATGTTTCGCCTCAATTATTAAAACGGGTGTTTTGCCGACACGAAGCTGATAATCGGGAATATGGCTTTGTCGTTTTTGCCCCTTTCCAATCACATATGCCGGAATAGCATGTTTTGTAAGAATGTTTGTATCCTTATATCCCAAATCTTTGAGCAAGCGTGCAACAAAAAATTGCTCAACATCGCTTTCGTTTCGGAGAACTGATTTTTCGCAAAATTTATTTTTCATAAATTTGTTTCAAGTTATCCACCACTATAAGCATAACATACTTCTCAATGGGCGTAAAGAAATTCGTCTACACAAATAAAAACCCTAATTTTACAAAAGCTCATCAATTGATACGTCTAATGCTTTAGCAATTTTTTGCTCAAATTCATTTTTAAATTTAAATTATCTGTCTTTCTTAAATTCCTTCCACTCTTTTTCAACAAATTCCTTTATCCTTCTCTTGAATTTTTCCTTGTCAAAATCAGCGACGCTGTTCATAATCGCGTTTTTGTCAAAAGCAAGATTTTGAAATCTCTTAACCGCGCTTATTATTGAATCCGCGGACTGTTCGTCAAAAAAAATTCCGTTTATTCCTTCTTTCACGACTTCCAGCGCTCCGCCTCCGCGATAAGCGATTACCGGCGTGCCGCTTGCCATTGATTCCAAAAGCACAATGCCGAAGTCCTCTTCCTGCGGAAAAATTAAAGCCCGCGCGCCGGCGTAATAATTTCTTGTTTCCTCATCCGAGAGCCGTCCGAGAAACTGAATGTTTTTTTTGGCCCCTTTTTTCAGCCGGCCGGCTTCCGGACCATCGCCGATTATCTTGAGTGGAAGCCCCAGGATATTAAACGTCTCAATTGCCAAGTCAAACCGTTTGTATTGTATAAGCCGGCCGACGAGGAGGAAATAATCTTCTTTTCCGCCAGCGGAAAAATTTTTGTAAAAAGAAATGTCAACCGGAGGATGAATAACCGCGGCCTCTTTGCGGTAGTACTTATTAACGCGCATGGAAACAAAGGCGGAATTCGCGATAAATTTATCAACCCGCTCGCTGGAAATTTTGTCCCATAGCCGGATATAGTTCATTGCCACAGGCACAAGTTTTCTGGTTATGAAAGAAAAAGAAAACGCGCGCGCGTAGCTGTGGCAGTCGTCCCAGGCATATCGCATTGGCGTATGGCAATAGCAGATGTGCAGGGTTTCCGTATTGGTGATTACTCCTTTCGCGTAGCTGTTTGAATCGGAAATCACCACATCGTACGCGGAAAGATCAAAACTTTCTATGGCCATTGGCATTAAAATCGGGAAAGAGCGGTGGTGCGATTTGGAAAAAGGCAATGACTGCAAAAAAGAAGTATAAATTTTTCTTTTGCCGAATATGTTTTTAAATAATTTCTCGTCGTAAACAAGCGTATATATCGGAGCAGGGGGAAAAATTTCGCACAGCGCTTCAAGCACTCTTTCCGCGCCTCCGTATTGAACCAGATAATCATGAACTAAAGCCACGCGCATATAATTAAGCAACTAAGCAATTAAGCAAAAACAAAATGATTATTGTTAAATTGTTAAATTGTTAAATTGTGTTTATTCCGCTTCTCTTTTTTTGATGACCGCCGGAATGGTTTTAAGAAGTATCTGAATGTCCAGCAATAACGACCAATTTTCCATATAGTAAGCGTCCAGCCGAAGCTCTTCTTCGGTATCAAGATCAGACCTGCCGCCCACCTGCGCCAAACCGGTGATTCCGGGCTTAATTGACAGGATTCTCCGGTAGGATTCCCCGCATTTTGAGACCTCGCGCGGCTGATGCGGTCTGGGACCGACCAAACTCATTTGCCCGTTTAAAACATTAAAAAATTGCGGCAATTCGTCAATGCTGGTCCGCCGGATGAGTCTGCCGAAAGAGGTGACGCGCGGGTCGCCTTTGATTTTATAAATCGGCCCCTTGCGAACGCTCTTTTCTCTTATTAGTGTTTTTTCATATTCCAGGGCGCGTTCGTTCTGCCGGTCAAACTGCCTGCCGGTGCAAAACTCCGCCTTCATTGACCTGAATTTCAAGACATTAAAGTTTCCAGCCGGACCCATCCTTTCACTGCAATAAATCGCCGGACCTTCCGACTCCAGCTTTATAATCAGGGCGGCTATAAGCATCAGCGGAGAAAAAACAACAATCCCGATTAACGAGCCGACTATGTCAAAAAGACGCTTAATGATTTTCCCCCATCCGTCAAGGGGCGTTCTTTTTATCTCAAAAACCGGAATCCCCGCCATGGTTTCCAATTCAATATTCGCGGTTTTTGTCTGAAACAAATCAGGGATGAATTTAAAGTCAATGTGGCGCAGGCGGCAGTAATCCAAAAGTTCCAGCAGAAGATTTTTGGGAATTGACAAACTCGCGACGATTACTTCGTCAACGCCGATTGCGTTGTCTGTTTTTTTAAAATCTTTTAGGGAAAAAATCTCCCTGCGCGCTATAAGCCGGTACCCGAGAAAGGGCTTGTCCTGAAATTCTCTGGACAAAGCAACGCTTAAATAATTCTCGCCGACGACAAAAACCTTATGCGTGCCGTAGCCGTATTTTCCCACCAGCCATTTTCTCGCGCCTTCCAAAAACATCCTTCCTGTTGAAACAAGAAAAATCGCGAAAACCCAGAATGCCAAAATGATAAATCGGGAGGAGAACGGCTCGCTCTTAAGAAATGTGAAAAAAATCGCCATCATAACGCCGGCCGAAATTCCGATGATTATTTTGGAAAAATCCTCCCAAAATTTTCTTTTCGCTTTAAAAGTATAGAGGCCGAGAAGGGAGAAAATCGCGATAAAAAAAATCGCGATAAAAAAAACAATGAGCAAGTATTTGGCAAGCGGCAAATCAAAAATAACCGGACGAATTTCCACTATGTTTTTCGCGAAGCGAAGCGCGTAAGCCGCCATCCCCGCCAGAAAAATCATTAAAAAATCTGCCGGCGGCAATAAAACATTAAAAACCAATTCCGCTTTTTTCATACTCTAAATTTTCTTTCAAGATTTAAGCAAATCTGTAAGCCGAATTCTGTCCCAAACCAACCTATAACTTATAACTAATAACTAATAACAAAAAATCAAAATAGTTATGGGTTATCAGTTATTGGTTATAAGTTAGTTTAGTGATAGTAATCTATCTGGGTCTTATGTTGCCATAAGACTCAAGCGAGCTACTTTTCCCCAGCCTTTTTGGAAAAAGACGGGGGTTTGCTCTTGCTCCAAAAAGGGTTTACCACTCGCGTTCGTCACCGAACGGAGAAAAAAGTAGTTTCACCCCCACACTAATATCTACAAGTAATATTTATATAAGCTTTTGTTTATCTATCTGCTCATTTTATAAATATTAGTGTGGGGGCTTGGCACCTTTTTACTTTTCACCTTTCGCCACTGCCTTGCAGTGGAAGCTCCAAGCACCAAATCCCAAGTTCCAAACAAATCTCAAGTCTCAATTTTTTCCGCCTTCGGCGGACCCGCCGCAGGCGGGCAAAATCCGAAACAAAATGGTTGTTTGGAGTTTGAATTTTTGAATTTGGAATTTATTTGGAATTTGGATATTGGGTTTTGGAATTTCCAGTGCAAAGCACTGGCTAGTATTGTCTCTGTGGCACTTTCCCTGGGATTGCTCCCGGTCGGCGTTACCGACTTTTACTTTTTCTGAAAAAATCAGAAGGAGTTCGGACTTTCCTCTCCCGCCGCTGCATAGCAGCGGAAGCTCCAATTTCCAAATCACAAATTCCAAACAAATCACAAATTCCAATTTTCTAAATTCCAAATTGTTTGGAGTTTTTCAGCCAAGGGCTGATCCGCCTTTGGCGGAGAATTTTGGTCATTGAGATTTATTTGGAGCTTGGTCATTGGTGCTTGGAATTTCCGATGCTACGCATCGGCAAAGAGTAACTATCCGATTTGCTTAAATCATTATAATCTTAGCAAAAATTTGTCGTTTGTCAACCTCTGCCTTAATTTTAAAAGTTCTTAAAGTACTTTGAATTACGAAACTCCCGAATGTTGTCATTGCGAGGAGTCCCGAGTACTCGGGACGACGCGGCAATCTCACATTTTTGTCATTGCGAGCCCTGTACTCGGGGCGCGGCAATCTCAAATCTCGAAAACAGATTGCTTCGTCGCTTCGGCTCCTCGCAATGACAAGGTACAAAGATTGCTTCGCTACGCTCGCAATGACAGAAAAGGGCTATTTCGTAATTCAAAGTAAAGTAAAAACTTTATAAATTTACTCCAAACTTATAAACCTCACTTGGGTTATCCCAATTACCCAAGTGAAGCTACTTACGCTGTATTTCATTTTACCTCACTTGGGTTATCCCAATTACCCAAGTGAAACTTATTAGCTGCCCTTTTTACCTTTGTCGCTTGATATCAAGTTAAGCATCAAAAAATGCAACGGGCGTTTTTCATTTTGCTCCATAGACCAAAAGCAGAATCATTTCCATGTCGTTGGTTATTTTCTTCGCGGTCGCTTTATTAAATCCGACTCCGCCCTTGCTAAACGAACGGTCAAGCGCCTCGTTAAAAGCGTCTTTGTTTAAATCGCCCGTAAGCCGGCTGTAAATGGCGCTTTCCAGCCGCATTATCTGGCGGTCGCTCAAAATTTTATGCATCGGGTCAATAAATCCGCGCCGCAGTTCGGTAATCTGGCTCCAGATTGAACTGAAGTCCGGATAATTTTCTTTTATTTTGCCCCCTGATTCCCGAGTGATTTTTTTCTCGTTTACGAGCTTTGTTTTGTTCAAAAAATCCTCAATAATATTTGCTATTCTTTCGGCAGTCCTTGAATTCAGTCCCGCTCCTCCTTTTGAATAATCGCGGTCAAGTTTGGTTTTCATTTCGTCCCTGTCCGTTCTGCCATTCAGGCGGTCCGAGACAATTTGCTCCATGCGGCTGATTTCGTCAACTTCATAAGGACTCAGGACATAATTAACCAGCATTTTGGACTTAAAAGGAATTAGAAGCATGTTTAATTGCATCGGGCTTAACCCGGGGAAAGAACGCAACAGAACCTGAAATTCCTTGCTGAGCTTTTCTTCCGTGCTCTCTTTCTTTTCAACCGCTTCCTCTTTTACCACCTCTTTTGGCCTTAATTCCTTATTAACAACTTCGCGGACTATCTCGCCGTCTTTCATATAAAAAATGCGGTTGGCGTAAAACAGATACTCGGGATTATGCGTCACCAGAATCAGCGTTTTGCCTTCTTCGACGTTGAGTTTTCTCAAAATATCCATCACATTCACCGCGGAAACAGAATCAAGATTCCCGATTGGCTCGTCCGCCAGCAAAATTTTTGGATCGTTAACCAGCGACCTTGCTACGCCTATCCTTTGCTGCTGTCCGCCGGAAAGCTCGGTCGGTATCTTTTGGGCTTGCTCCAAAATGCCGAATCTCTCCAGCAATATTTTGACCTTTTGAGTTCTCTCTTTTTTCCCGACGCCCAAAAATATCTGGGGCAGGGCGATATTGTCCAAAACCGAGAGCGAAGAGATTAAGTTATATTGCTGAAAAATCATTCCGACTCCGGAGCGGTGAAAATCGGAAATTTCGTCTTCGCTTAAACCGGAGAGTTCTTTGCCGCCAACAATGACTTTTCCGCTAATGTTTGTCTCCAGCCCGGAAATGCCGTTGAGCAAAGTGGATTTTCCGCAGCCGGAAGGCCCGAAAAATATAATATATTCTTTTGGATAAATGGCAATATTAATATCCCTAAGCGCCCAGAATTCGTTCGTGGTGCCTTTATTGTAAACCACGCTTAGGTTTTCGGTTTTGATTATTGGCTGGGAGGATTGAGGCATAGTAGATAATTCAAATTACAAACCACAAATGGATAAATTCCAAAGATGCTAAAAACACAAATAACAAATTACAACGAACAAATTACAAACAAAACACAATTAACAATTAATAAATCGTGATTTATAGATTGTTTGTGTTTTGGAATTTGTTTGGGATTTGGTTATTGTGATTTGTGTTTTTAAAGTCATTGGAAATTGATAATTGAAAATTTACTTACTATCCCATTATAGCACAAAAGACGGGCTGTTGTTAAATTGCCCGCCTTTTGTTATTTGTCATTCACTATCCTACTCTATCTTCCCAAATTCCTGGTCCAGCCGAATATTTTCTCAAAGTTGGACATAATCATCTGAACCACAGACTGGCGGCGGATAGGAGTGAGTATGGAATAATCCGAAGAAATGGAGATGTTGCCGAATTTGTCCGAAGAAGCGACCCTGAAGCGATAGACCGTGCCGGGTTTGAAGCTTGTGATAACCGAGATATGGTTGGTGGTAAGGTTGGAGTCAAGCTTGGTGGTATTGGCAAGGGTATCTCCTTTGGTTGTTCCCAAATCCCAGAGCGCTTGCGAGGTTGACAATTCGTTGGTTTTCCAGGAAATGATCGCCTGCACTTTGTCTTCGGCTCCGCTTAAGATCGCGGCTTGCGAGCGCACCTGAACAATCTCCGGCGGAACAATATCAATGCCTGTCTGGACTTCAAAAGGAGAAAGCTCGGCAAGATTGTTGTTCTCGTCGCGTCCCTGAATTTCAATCTTGTAAGACTTGCCTGCGGAAAGTTCTGACAAAACAATGTTGTGTTCCAGGGATTTTTCCGGCGCGCCGACAATTTTGGTCTCACCAGTGTCTTTGTCCGTATAGCGAATGTTGGCGTCAATCGGTATGTTGGAAACCCATTTTAATTCAACTGAATTGTCTTTGACTTCACCGATGTCGTATTTGGTAATCTGCGGAAGCTGATATGTGGCAAAAGTGTAGTCCTCAGTGGATAAAATATTGCCTGATTCTTCAATAGAACGGATGCGGAAGTGGTAGGTCGTGCCGGAAGTAAGATTTGCTAATTCAACAGAGTGAAGTTTGACTTTCTCGTCGCCTTTATCGGCTTGATTTCCGTAGATAAAAGTTAATCCGTATTCAACCAAGCTGGTGGAAAGATTGGCTGTCTCCCAGTTAATCTTGGCCGCGTTGAGCGTAATGTCGGTTACATTGACATTGAAAACCGACGAATTGCTGGAAGTGGTAAAGGTTTTCGTTTCCGAAGAAGTGGAGTTTCCAAGAATATCCTGGCTTTTTGCCTGGAAAGCGTAAGTGGTGTTTGGAGCAAGGCCTAAAAGCTCAACTTCGTGTTTTACATCGTAAGTGTCCATTTTGCCTACTTCTCTCCAGTTGTTGCTTGCTCCGAGCGAAGTCGAGGAGCCGACTGCTAAGGGCTCGGTCGGAGAAGAAGCCGCTTTAAATTTAACCACTGAATTCGCTTTCCTGTCCGTCTGCCAGACGATTGTGGCGCCGTAGGACTTCACATCTTTGACAACAGGACCTTCCTGGCCGATAATCGGGGGGTTGGCGATGCGGGAAATTATGTCTTTGATGTTTTCTTCAGTGGCAAGATTCTGCTTTACCAGGGTCTGGGCAATGTCTTCAAACTGTTTTTTCAAGCTTACTGCCGCGGCTTCGCCTTTGTCTTTAGCCGCGGTGATGGCTATGGTTTTAAACGACTGGTCTTCGGATTCAGCCGTGTTTCCGCGCGAATCCGCCGAAGAAACCCTGAAATAGTAAGTGGTGTTGGAATCCAAATTACTCAAAGTTATTTTATGGGATGTCAAGGAATCCTTAAGCTGTCCGCTGGAATAGCCGTATTTTTGCTTGACTCCGTAAGAAACATTGTCATAAAGAACCATTGAATTGGAGACCTTATCTGTGGTCCATGTAATGGCCGCGGAATTAAAAGCAATGTCAGCCACTTTGACACCGGTGATTTTCGGGGCAGTGACATCCGCAACGGCGCAGGTCTCGCAAGTCGGGCAGGATGTGGCTCTGCCGGCTGGCGGGCAAGTGGTGGTGGATCCGGAAGTAGTGGTGAATGAGTATCCGGAGCCGTTGTTGTTATCCACGGCTTTATTACCGGCCGAATCAGTGGAGCGAACCTGGAAATAATAGGCGGTTTCGGGAGTAAGCGCGGTTAATTCCACCGAGTGGCTTAAAGTGGAATCACTGGGCTTGCCTTGAATTGAAGAATAGGAACCTGCGGCCAGGCCGAATTCCACATAAGAGGTGGACGCCTCGTTGGTGGACCATGTAATAGCGGCTTTGGTGGCTGATACGCTGGTAATTTGCACATTGGAAATAACTGGCGGCACCGTGTCAGCTCCGGCTAAGGTTGTAAAGGTAAATCCCGCTCCGTTGTTATCGCTGGTGGCGAGCTGATCGCCGTTTCTTGACTTGACGCGGTAATAATAGTCCGTTGAAGGCGTAAGATTGGTAAGCGTCACCGAATGACTGGTGAGCTGGCTGGAGTTGCCGGATTCAAAAGTATAGGTTTTGTCCGGAGCTGAAGAATATCCCACGGTGGAGTCGGCATTAACGCTGGTAGTCCAGGAAATCACCACTGAAGTGGCAGTGACGCTTCCCGACTGAACTGAGGAGATAATGGGAAGAGTGCCAGCAGTGGAAGAAGCGGTGGTAAAAGCATATCCGGCGCCTGAATTGTCGTTGATAGCCACATTGCCGGAAGAATCAAGGGATTTTACCCGGAGTTTATAAGCGGTGGAAGGAGCCAATCCCACCAAAGTGACTGAATGATTCTTGGTGGAATCAGCGGAATTTCCCTGCGTAATGCCGTAAGCCGCAGTTGCGCCGAAATCAACCAGCGAAGAAGAGTTTTTATCCGTGATCCAAGTAACGGTAACCGAAGTGGCGGAAGGAATGCCAATTGTGACACTGGAAATCACTGGAGCAGTGGTGTCAGCCTGGACAGGCGTGGCAACAGTCAAAACATTTGAAAGAGAAGAAATATTAGGAATTTCATCAGAGGTTTTTATGGCAAAGTAATAGGTGGTGGAAGGAGCAAGTCCCGCAACTGCCATCTCTTGAGTGGCGCCGGAAACAGCCGGGAGCGGCTCGTTCGCCGCTTGCGCGGCGGAACTCCAATTTGCGTCTGTAATGGCGCTTGTTGAGTAGCGCAAATCATAGCTTGTCGCGGTGCCGGTTGAGCTGTCGTCGCCCGGCGCTTCCCATGTCAAAGTGACTGCGGTGGAAGCAAGGTTTTGAGAAATCGGCGCTTTAATCCGGAGTCCCGCGCTGAGCCCGTCGCCGGTAATCGCGGCCGGCGCGATGTTGTCAATGGTGGTAGTAAAATTGTAGCTGTCGCTTGCTGATGTCTGGGTATTGCCAAAGATGTCGCGGGCTTTTAGCTTATAATAGTATTTATTGTTGGCGGAAAGGCCTTCCAAAGCGACCACGCCGGTAGCGCCTGAATTGATAGCCGAAGGATTGGCTGATTCTTTGGAATAGGAAGCCGGAAGGGTGGCAGAAGACTGGTATTCAACCGAGAGGAATACCGGCGTGCCATTGTTGCTCGTGGCGGAGAAAGTGACGGATGAAGTTGTATCGGCCGGCACAGCTGCGCCGGCGATAATCACGGGTTTGGCGCCGGAAGTAGTATCAAAACTGGCAATGGATGAAGCGACTGAAACTCCGTTTCCGTCGCGGGAAATCACGCGGTAATAGTAAGTAATATCAGGAGAAAGACTGGAAAGATAAATAATATGGTCCGTGACTTTATTGGTTGTATCCTGCCATGAGGTTAAAGAAGAGCCGGATAAATTGGAAGCGGCGCCGTATTCAACGCGCGAGTCGCTAAGGCCGTTGGTAGTCCAGGAAATTGCCGCTCCGGAGCGGCTGGCGCTTGCGGAAGGTCCATTTGAGATAGAAAGAGCCGCGGTGGTAAAGGTGGTGGCGGAAGATGTGGCGAGATTGCCGGAAGTGTCGGCCGAATAAACTTTGTAATAGTAGGTGGTGCCCGGGGAAAGGCCTGATAAAGCGACGGAGTGGCTTGTTGTGTAATCCGCGATAGAGACCGCGCCTTTAAAAGTTCCCAAAGCGTCGGTGGCGCCGTATTGAACCAAAGAATAGCTTAGTTCGTCGGTGGTCCAAGCGATGGCCGCGGAATTCAAGCCCGGGGTGCCGGAAGAAATACCGGAGATAACCGGAGCAACGATGTCAGTGATGTCTCCCGCTGTAGTGAACTGCGGGTATGGCGACGAGGAAGGCGAAGTAAGGGTATTTCCCGACGAGTCAACTGATATTATTTGGTAATTGTAAGCGGTGGAGGACGTTAGTCCTGTAATAATTGCGTAATGCTCTGTGACTTTTTCGGTTTGCAAGGTGGTGGCGGTAGTTGGAACAGTGGAAGTGGAACCGCCTGCTGCCGCAATGTATTTCACTTGGGTGGTTGACGCCTCATCGGTTGTCCATTGCACGGTGGCGGAAATCCTGCCCGCGGTTACCGTGGGACCGGAAGAGATGGTCGGCGCCACGGTATCTGCGGTGGTGGCAAAGGTGTGGAGACCTGTCGGCGGATTGACCGGGCTTTGCAAAAGATTTCCCGAAGGATCAGCTGACAAAATTTGATAGTAATATGTGGAGCCGGAGTCAAGTCCTGAAAGCGCGACTGAATGGCTGGTAACAGATTCGGTGGCAGAACCGGCAACAGAACCCAAAGAAGTGGTTTTGCCGTATCGGACCAGGGAATATGAGGCCTCGCCCGTAACCCAAGTGATGGTGGCTGAATTCTGCGAACCGGAATCAGCGCCGGAGTCCGGGGCGGGCCCGCTGGAAAGAGTCGGAGCCGTGGTGTCTACTTCTCCCACGGTTGAACCGTTGGGAACACCGGCGACATTGGGATAAGTCGGGATCCCGGAAGCGGCAACAGAGTAAGGAGAAATGCCATCAATGTCTTGAGCCGTGATTTTGTAATAATAAGTAGTGGTATTGATGAGCGCGCCCAGACCATTATCGTCACAATTGCCGTCTCCTTCGTCAATGCAA
>Ga0180732_1001991_pt1 | contig 11553 bp, 12 predicted proteins | sample KR11_01MetaG_FD_148674 | JGI IMG/M metagenome (GOLD analysis project Ga0180732, IMG submission 148674) | Groundwater microbial communities from the Olkiluoto Island deep subsurface site, Finland - KR11_0.1 MetaG | ecosystem: Environmental > Aquatic > Deep subsurface > Groundwater | place...
GAGAGAATACATCTTTCTGGAAATCTGTCTTTGATCCTGACAGGCTATTAGCCTGATCGTAATAGTTCAACCATTCTGGTTTTCCCCAGGGAGTTACACAAAATGTTCTTTCCAGTTCGTTAAGTTCAGATTGTCGCTTTCGTTCTCCAAGAGAATCATTGTACAAATGTCTGCATGTAGAATGTGTTCTATTCAGGGCTACTTCTTGATTTTTAGTAGGGTATATTCTGAATTGAAACGTTTTCTTCATACGTTCTTTTGTTCCTCTATGTATTTATATCGTTTTTGATATGTATATCGTTTCTATTGCAAGGGGTACGATTCATCCCATCCCTAAAGGGCGTGGGTTTTCTCTACCCCTTCGTATGAAAAAACGAAATTTTTCATACAGTATCTATGAACCGTCAGGTTCATGATTAGTTGACCCCTGACGCTATAACTTTTATCTTTCTATCTGAGCGATTATATTCTTTTCATAAAAACTATCAAGCAGTCTCTGGCATCTGGCTTCAGCATCGCCCTGCGGCATCTGGTATTTTATCCTGATAGCCTCAACAATATCAGGTATGCCTGTCTTTCCATCACATCTATCAAGGATATCATTTGCAATATCTGATATGGTAAGGAACCTGTTATTTATATCGAACAACCCGTGCGTCTTCTCAGGCTTTGCGCTGCTGCCCTGATGTTCTTTCATCATGACATCATGCATGATCTTCCCCCAATTAAAATTGAAAGTCCCCACGAACACTCCATCATTTAAGGCCGGATAAGATCCCGTATTTCCTTGATTTGTTGTGCCCTGACTTTTTATCGTCTTTTCCCTGTAAGCCCTGTTCATCACTTCAACAAGGTCAGGTACGCTGCCTGCGACGTTTTTATAATGCGAGATATAGAGGAAAAGATGCTCCCTGTCAAGGGATCTCCATATCTGGAAATCCTTATACCTTTTGGAAAGCAGGGCATCGAAGGTCTTTATTACAGCGTCGGTATCCTTTTTCGACATCCCTCGCTGGACATTGCATTCGTACCAGAGTGAAATATCCAGTTTGTCTTCCTGTGCTATACTGGTCACACCAAATTTCCCCGGGTTCTCATACACTTTTGAATGTTTGGTAAGTTGGAAACTTCCAAAAGACATTGAACGGATAATACTGCTGTTCGCCAGAACGAAATTCATGGTCTCTTTTGCTTCATCAGGCGTCTCTGTCGGGAATCCGAAGATCAGGAAAAGGTGCGTCCAGATACCTGCATCAGAGCAGTATTTGCATATCTTCCTGACATTTTCTTTCTTGATCCCTTTATCCATGCATGCAAGGATGCGCTCATTCCCTGATTCCAACCCGAAATACAGCATTTTACATCCTGCGCGAGCCATTTTCTGGCTCATCTCTTTCGAAAAAGCAGGTTCGAACCTTGAATCAGCAAGCCAGGATATATTCAGGTCGTTTTGAATTATCTTATCAGACAGGGCGCTGATCAATTTTGGAGATAATCCTTCATCCTGGAATGTAAAAAATCCTGTCCCGTATTTCTTTTTAAGAACATCGAGGTCATTGTACAGCATACCTGCTTCCCTCGGGCGATATTTCCCCGAATAACCGAAGCTATGGTCGCAGAACGTGCATTTCCCCCAGTAGCAGCCTCTCGATGAAAGAAGGGGTAAAACGAGATGCGGGGACAGGTACAGTTCAAGTGGAAAACCATCGAAATCAGGAGTGGGAAGCGAGTTGATATCTTCACCTGCCGGGCTTAATTTATTCATCCTGATCTTGTCTCCTTTTTTATAGATGAGGTTCGGAACGTTTTCTATATCAAATCCGTTTTCCAGATGTTTGATGAGTCCAAGCAGGGCAGTTTCGCCTTCATGAACGATAATGCTGTCAATAATAGAGAACAGCCCATCATTATTGCTTATTTCATTAATAAGGCGGGTAAAAACACTTCCACCGATGTTGATATGTATTTTATCATCAGCTTTTTTGATAAGATTTGCCAGAGTCAGACCCGGGATCAACTGGCTTGTATTGATAATTGAAATACCAACGAGATCCGGTCTTTTTTCGAGAATCTCTGGAACTGTTTTTTTCTCGAAGTATTCAATAAATAGATTTTCTTTCCTGTCGTTTATCGCAGCAAACACATCCTGACTTGCGCGGCATGAGTAGCGCATGTCATAAGCATGAAATGTCAGGTTAGTGGGATAATATGCCACTGACGCGAGCTTAAGTCCTAGTTCGAGAATCCTGAAGGCATCGTTCAATTCGTTAAAATCATAGAATTTATCTTTATCTTTCAGGATACTTTTTGCCCTGTCAACCCTGTCAACAATATATTTACCTGCCAGGACAGAACCACCCAGCATGGCGTACTGCTCCTTAAGACCAGTCTGCAATTCAGTTCTGGATTCAAGCTCCTGTAATTTCGCATAAGCCATCTCATAAGAGCCCTGCATACCCTGTTTGCTCAAGAGATCGTCATAAAAGGACACATTCACATCCATCTGCTCCACATTGCAGTCATGGGCTTTTAAAAAGGCTGTAAGCGTTGGGAGGCTCAGGTACGGCTGAGTCGGTATCCACTGCGGAGGGAATATTAACTTTGTAAGCATGATTTTTCTTATGGTGAATAAAGTACAATTACAATAAAACTTTTGGTGCTTCGAACGATCAGGCTGGCTGGAGAAGATCGATTTCGATTACGTGATTAACAGCAACATTGAAAATGAACTCTGGGAGAAGTAAATCATTGCTTATATCAAACTCTGGAACATAAGGCTTAATGTCCAAAAGAGGTGTACCATCTACGATATCTACATCCCGAATGTAGAGTTTTTCTCCTTCGACTCTGACCAGGCGCACTATCGATATGCCGATCGGGTTTGGACGGGCTGGTGCCCGTGTAGCAAAAATTCTGAAAGAATTTTTCAGTGCGAGCGAACCACCTTTTATTTCCTGCCAACGTATATCCCGTATCCGGCGTATTTAAAAATCCTAAAAACACTTTTAGGAGGCACACTTATTTCTTTTATATACTTTCTGACTGCTGGCCTCTTCAAACAGAGGGATAAAAATTTACCCCATGCCCTCAAGTAATCTATAGGATTCATTTGTTTAACTTCATTAGCCCACTGACGCCAAGCAGTAGTTTTGTAGACTCTGGCTACTATGTCTGTAAGTCCCGCCCCCTCCAACAAATCCTTCCACCCACCAGAAGTCAAAAATTCTGCTCCACCCAAGGCGCGAGACATGTATTCAACTAATTCTGGCGGCGGTGTCTCCACCCAGGTTACTTCATTGAACCCCACGTATCCCCCTGGCTTTATCACCCGGTTATACTCGCTTACCGCTTTTTGTTTATCCTCCATGAAGGCATTTACAGACTCACTAACAACCGCATCGAAAAGATTGTCCTTGAAAGGAAGGTCTTGAGCATCTGCTACCCTAAATTCAACTTTATCCTCAACACCCCTTCTTTTGGCTCTTTCTTTTGATCTCTTGACCATCATTTCAGAAAGATCTATGCCAACCACTTTACAGCCGTAATCTTTGGCCATATAACAAGCGGTTATTCCAACACCACAACCGACATCCAAAACATATGAATCTTTGTCGATATGACATAACTCAATTAGCTCCCTGGTAGCATTCAAACCGCCCATGTGTTTGGTAAGACCCCAAGAAGCTTGCAACTCGAAGTAGTAAGATTCTGGTTCTGCTTTTTCTTCTTGTGACAATTGTTTTTTATTCTCCATTTTTTCAGCAGTAACGAATAATTTTTGAGTATTTAAAAATTTTTCTGGTGACTCGCGAGCATTTCATATAACGTTACGCGGCTATGCGAAGTTGCCCGAAGTGAAGCGTAGGGCAATTTGGGAGAGGGCGGTACTCCGCCCGAACCGCATAGCCGCTGTTGTATGATGTGCTTGGGAGGCAGTTATCAAAGTCTTTTATCTCCAAGTTTGTCATGTTTTGTTATTATGCTCCACAGTTATGACTACATTTCCCTTTTTGTGTCCTTTTTCGACATACCGGTGAGCCTCGACAATTTGTTCCAACGGATAGCGTCTATCTATGACCGCTTTTATCTTTCCCGCCTCAATAAGCTCTTTGAGGAAAATTAAATCTTCAGCACTTTCCTTATATGTCACCTTATGAATTGTCACGTATGTCCCGTTCGGAGTTAGTGCTTTCTTGCACTTTGATTTCGAGGTTTTTCCAACGGCATCAAAGATGCAATCATAAAGCTCTCCGCTTTCTGTAAAATCCTCTTTCGTGTAATCAATGACCTTATCGGCTCCCAGAGATTTCACCCATTCTAAATTCGTGGTACTGCATACTCCGGTAACTTCTGCCCCAAAGTACTTGGCAAGCTGTACCGCATAAGTACCTACACTCCCAGAAGCTCCATAAATAAGAGCTTTTTGTCCGCTCTGAATATTTGCCTTATCTCTAAGGGAACACAACGCTGCAATTCCCCCAGAAGGAACGGCGGCGGCTTCCTCATAGGTCATATTGGCCGGTTTTATTGCCACCACCCCGTCTTCAGGCAGACATCTGTACTCGGCATGAGCACCAAACTTCAACCCGGTAGATGCAAAAACCTGGTCACCTTCTTTAAATCGCTTTACATCTTTGCCTACGGCTTCAACTTCCCCGGCGAGCTCAAACCCTAGTATAGCTCTTCTTGGTTTTCTGAAACCAAGAAACATTCGTGCGAAGAGCCATTCCCCGGCAGGGACTGTGAAACTTCTAATTCTCATGTCCCCTGCTCTTACGGTTGTCGCATATATTCTTATCAGTATTTCATTATCCTTGGGCGTTGGTTTTGCTACATCTCTTAATTCAAGAACATCCGGTGATCCGTATTTTGTGCATACAATTGCTTTCATTTTATTTCCTTTTATCCATAAGCTATCCAGCGGACTTTTTATCTTCCCTATATCCCTGTTACTTACATGCGTATATATCTCAGTTGTCTTTGAACTCTTGTGCCCTAACACCCTGGATATAGCGCAGGTCTGTACCGCATTCAAGTAGATGTGTAGCTAAGCTATGCCTGAGAGAATGCACCGTGACGTCTTTCTCGATGTTCACTTTTTTGCAAGCATTTGAGAAATCTCAACAAGGCTCAATACAACAGGCAGCTTTTTGTCTTTCTTTGGTCTTTTGATCTCATAAGCAAAATTTTTCTTTAAAATCCCACCTCTTTTTAATAAATCTTAAGAAATTTATTCGATTTGCAACACCCCTACCAATTTTAATTTCTGCCATTCAGCCCTCTTGTGACCAATTATAATCTTCCGCTAAACTTATGAAAAACAAACTGCAGATAATTGAAGATGTGCAATTATTTAATTCATCATACCTTCTTGAGACGAAGCATTTAATCTGCGTTCATCGGCGTCATGCCCGCCGCAATGCATAGACACGTATGCCCCTGCGGGGGCATATCGCCCAGCGATATCCACGTATGGCGGTGAGCCATACGTGTGTGCGACGTCAACTGGCGCAACGGTTGACGTGGATGCGCCCTCCAGAGGCGTGACTCTGGGCGCCTTTATCTGCGGTTCCTTTTCATCAGACTCCATAGTAATCAATAACGATCATCCCCCCAAATCCAGCCGCAGATTAATGTTTTGCAATACAAACGCATGATATACAAAAAAGAACTAAAGGATTCTAATTTTAATCTGAAATCAGGTTTCTATGTCTTTTGAGATTTATCTAAACCGCAGATGAACGCAGATAAACGCAGATTTGTTGTATCGGATTTATTCATCAATGGTTATCATGTTATCGATTGTTATGCGGAGAACTATAATATTTGATAAAGTCCTATATTAACCTGATGTTCTCACGGCACTTGTGCTGAAGAGTTCATTTTCAGACATGATCCCGGATAAATGTAAAAGCTGGAAAGTTGCAAATACTCCACTGCTTAATTATTGGTGCAGGTTCATCTGCGGCAAAACCAATGGAAAACTCTGCTCTTACTGCTTATCCTGAGAATTTAGAATCCTACTTGCTTACTAATTTTTCCAGAGCCTTTCTTGGCATGTCCTTTGCTATGTCTATTTTGGTTCTGCAAGCAGTAGGTATTCCGTGCTTCTTTGCTTCAGCTCTCAGGTCTTTAAGGGTAACTTTTTTTACAAGTTCTTCCAGTTCCATATGATCACCAATCGTTATTAAGCTCTCCATTCTTTAAAAAGTTATCTGCATACTCACAAATGTATCCCAGGCGCGCAAGATTTGTGGGATTGAAACTTGAAGACTTTGTAAAAATAGATGCAAAAAATATCCTAACCCCATCAAGTTTATTGAGTGTATGCCTTATGGTAAGTCCGGAGGTCGCGGGCTGATTGAGATAAAAGGGGTGAAAAGAAAATTATTTTAGAGCATTTTTGCAGAAAAACATGACTTAAAATTTTTAACCCCGTATATATTCGGCATAAAACTTAAATAGCATAATTACTTAGGGTGACCTAACACATATCTTAGGATGACCTAAAAAATGAAACTTACAGATTTACAACCAGGACAAAAAGCAAGGATATTGAGACTCGAAGGTGGGTATGGTTTCCAGAGAAACCTGAGAACAAGAGGCATACGTGAAGGGAAAATCGTTGAGATAATAACCAGGCAGCCATGTGGAGGACCAATTGTCATAAGCATCGAAGATAGGGAAATTGCAATCGGGAGGGGAATGGCAAGCAGGGTTATTGTAGAGGTTGAGAAATGAATATAATTTTACTGATGGGGAATCCTAACGTTGGAAAAAGTGTGATATTTTCTCGATTGACAGGAGCAAATGTAATAGCTTCCAATTATCCTGGAACCACTGTTGAGTTCACAAAAGGAACCATGCAAATAGGCGGCTGCAGGGCAGAACTTATCGATGTTCCAGGTACATATTGTCTCGAACCGACAAACCCTGCTGAAGAAGTTGCAGTGAGAATGCTGGATGAAGGAGATATAATAGTAAATGTGATCGACTCAACGAATCTGGAGAGGAACCTTTACCTCACGCTTGAATTATTGGAGCGTAATACTCCAGTGGCAGTTGCCCTTAATATGTGGGATGATGCGAAACATAATGGTATCTCTATAGATGTAGAAAAACTGGAAAAAATATTGGGAGTACCTGTTGTGCCTACTGTTGCATTAACAGGTGAAGGGGTAAAAACACTTATATCTCGTTTAAAGGATGCACATTCTCCCCCGGTCGCACCACGGAATGAAGCTGAAAAATGGACCCGGATTGGAGAGATCATCAAGAGTGTGCAGAGGATTGAGCACAGACATCATTCAATCTGGGAAAGCATATCGGATGCTACAGTCAAACCGACAACCGGACTGCCCATAGCGCTTGGTGTGATTTTTCTAGCATTTTCCTTTGTTAGATTCATCGGGGAAGGTCTTATTGGCTATGTGTTTGGGCCATTATTTGATCTGTATACGCCTGTTGCGATGGAAATAAGCACTGCCCTTGGTCCTGGGATATTGCATGAGATACTTATTGGAAGCTTGGTTGAAGGAGAAATCAATTATGTGGAGTCAATGGGGCTTCTGACCACTGGTATTTTTGTGCCTTTTGGAATGGTGCTGCCTTATATTTTAGCATTCTATCTCGGCTTATCCATCCTCGAGGACACTGGTTACCTGCCTCGTTTATCTGTACTCGTGGACAACATCTTCCACAGATTCGGACTTCACGGTTATGCTATAGTGCCTGTATTTCTTGGACTGGGGTGCAATGTGCCAGGTGCTTTATCCACGAGGATACTCGAGACGAAAAAGCAAAGGTTCATATCAGCCACTCTTCTTGCAATTGCAGTTCCGTGTATGGCGCAGATAGCTATGGTATTCGGCATTTTAGGCAGCTATGGTATGAAGTATGTTCTTATGGTCTTCGCTGCCCTCACAGCGATTTATATAGCAGCAGGCTTGATTCTGAACCGTTATGTGAAAGGTGAAAGTCCCGAACTATTTCTTGAGATTCCACCCTACCGCAGACCCTTCTTTGGATCGTTGCTAAAAAAGACATGGATGCGCACAAGGAGTTTCCTTTTAGAAGCGGTGCCTTTCGTTTTCCTCGGAGTTCTGCTCATCAATATTTTGTACGCTGCAGGTATTATTGGTACACTGGGCACGTTTCTCTCTCCTGTAGTAAGCGGTATCTGGGGTCTGCCAAAAGAGGCAGCAGGGGCTTTACTTGTCGGCTTTATGAGAAAGGACGTAGCAGTTGGCATGTTATTACCTCTCGGTATGAGCCCGTTGCAGCTGGTAATCGCTGCAACGGTCCTTACAGTTTATTTCCCATGCGTAGCCACATTCGCGGTACTCTTTCGTGAATTGGGTATAAAAGACTTAGTAAGGTCGACTTTACTGATGATAGCCGCTGCCCTGATAGTGGGCGGAGTTATGCGGTTGATATTACTGGGGGTCTAATAATTAATCTCAAAGATCGTTATGGCAACTAAAACAATAGAGGAATATATTGAGGTCATTTACAGCCTTGAGAAAAAAAGGGGAAGTGCTCATACCAACGATATTGCATTAAAACTCAAAGTCAAACCCCCGAGCGTCACTGAGATGCTGCAAAAGCTGCATGACTTGGGTCTTGTTAATTACAAACCATATCAGGGCACAAAGCTCAGTTCTTCTGGAACTAAAATTGCACAGGAGCTGATGCAAAAGCACAGAACGCTGGCAGAGTTCTTTGAGATTATTGACATTGATAAAGAAACTGCTGAGGTTGATGCCTGCCAGATCGAACATCATGTAACTGCTAAAACAATAAGGCAGTTGAAAAAATTTATAGAGTTTGTACAGAAGGCTCCGTGCGATCCTATATGGCTTAAACACTTTAAACGTTTTAATAATACAGGTGAAAGAATAAAGTGCGGGGTTTGTAGAATGGTACGATGAAAAAAACCATCGATCCTATCGAGGTCAAGGAAACTCCACATTACTATTGCTCTTGCTGAATTGTATCCACTGATTCGGAATCTATTTTGGCACTTTTCCTGCTCCTTTTCTCAGCCCTGGCACCAGCCTGCTTTGCGAAAACATTCAGCAAGTCTGTCAGTTTTTCGTACTGTGCTGTTTCGATGTGCGAATACCGAAGTGGCTTTTTGTGCTTACGCGTTTCCGTCTTAAGTTTTTTGTAAAGCTCATCAGAGCACGAGGTGAGTTTTTTATCCATGGTACCTTCAATGAGCAACACCGCTGCTGCACCATATTCAAAAGCAGCATTTACAACGTCGGCATCCAGGATATGGATGGAGGGTACGCTAACAAACCTGATGAGTGAGGAATATTGCATTCTGTTCACACCGGCAATGTCAGCAGCAGCATAGGCATAGGGGTCAATGAACACGATCACGCCAGGACCTTCGCTTAAAATCGCTTTGAGCTGAGCTTTTAACTGGTTTCGGGTGAAATTCCTTATCTCGATGCCTTTTATCGGACATGCTTTCGTGCAGTCCCCGCATCCATTGCACTCCAGTATCATGGGTTTTTCCGGGGGGATGAGTATCATACCTTTTCCGAGGAACTGCGAGACCTTATGCGCAGCGCTTATGCCTTCGGTCACAGAATCATGGATATCCTTCGGTCCCAGCGCACAGCCTGCTGAAAATGCCGCCTGATTCAGGGTATTTACAGGGTCAAGTTTCACGTGCTTCTCCTCGATGAAACCATCGTCTCCCAGAGGCACACCGAGTTTATCGGCAAGTTCTTTCATGCCCTGTGAAATATTATAAAAAGTTATTGGGAAAACAAATTTCGAAAGCTTCATATAATCTTGAATCATGATTTCTGCGGGATGATAACATGACAGAAGAACAGCACATTTTTTGGAACAAAATAAAGTGGTTGGAAGAAAAGAAAGGTGTGGTTTCCTTTGCACCGGATAAAGGGATACCTGAAATTCAATTTGGAACACCTCTCCGGTTTGGAGGGCCGGAGGGATTTGTTTCACCCCAGGACTTATATGTGGCTTCCTTGAACACCTGCTATCTGACAACCCTGTTGGGAACCATAGGACAAATGGGTATAAAACTAATCTCATATGAAAGCGAGGCCGAAGGTATAATGGTAAGGAAAGAGATTAAGGATATGAAAATAAATGAGTTCTCTAAAATAACTTTGAGGATCAGAATAAAAGCGGATGCTCCTAAAGACCAGGTGAAATTATTGCTCAAACACGCAAGCAAGCGATGTGCAGTTGGGAATTCCATGAAAAATCAAGTGATGGTGGAGCCGATAATTGAGGATTAAAATGAAACTGGTTTCTAAAGCCCCTGCCCTAGGAGGGATACTGAATCCCTTTAAAGATTTGGTAAAGGATTCAAGGAAGATAACCTTTATAGGAACTCCCGGGTTTTGTCTTCCCTTTGCAGAACTTCTATCCTATGTGATAGCCAGGGAGAAAAAAGATATTGCCTTTGTGCCCAACCTCGACTATGAAAAAGCTAAGAAAATCGTGTTCACACCCTATGGCATGCAGCTATCAGAGGATTGTGTTGATCCGAAAGCTGATACTGTTGTCGTGCTCGGCGGTCTTGCAATGCCAAATATCGGAGTAAACGCTGACGACATGAAAAAGCTCATAGACAGAATAACAGATGGAAAAGGACGCAAAATCGGGGTGTGCTTCATGAGAATCTTCGAACGATCAGGCTGGCTGGAGAAGATCGATTTCGATTACGTGATTAACAGCAATATTGAAAACGAACTCTGGGAGAAGTAAATCATCGCTTCGCTCGTCTCGCTAACGAAGCGAGCTTCATCATCCTTCGCCTTATAGAGCTTACTCACATTCCTTTCAAGCCATCCTATTTTTACTCGCATACGCTGGCAGAGTTCTTTGAGATTATTGGGATCGATAAAGAAACTGCTGAGGTTGATGCCTGCCAGATCGAACATCATGTGACTGCTAAAACAATGGAGCAGTTGAAAAAATCTATAGAGTTTGTACAGAGGGCTCCGTGCAATCCTATATGGCTTAAACACTTTAAACATTTTAATAAGACAGGTGAAAGAATAAAGTGCGGGGCTTGTAGAAGGATACATAAAAATATGGAAAACAGTTCAAGCCAACTGTGATATCCCGTATATATGCGGGATAAAATATAATTCTAATCAGTGTAAGTCATTCTTCATTGATACAAATAAAAAAGAGATAATCTCGAAGATAGTTGAGATCCTGCAGCGGTTCAAGTGTGATCTGTGCGCAGCTTGTTGCAGGAACGCAGGGATCGATCTAAGCCCGGATGAAGCTGTAGAAATACTGAGGCTAAAAGGGAGAGCATATTTCGACATGCTTGACATCAATACCGTCAGGGACAGGCTGAAGGCACCGTGTGGACTGCTGAAAGGCAATCTGTGTTCGGTGTATGAAAAGAGACCGGTGTCATGCAAAGTTTATCCGTTTGCATGGGTCCAGCCCGGGCTACTCTTACTTTATCAGTGCCCTATGGGCAGGGAAGTCACAGCAGAGTTGCTGAAGTTCGCAGAGATGAGCGGTTTTAAAGTGGAGAAGGCAGAG
>Ga0180732_1001992_pt1 | contig 11524 bp, 9 predicted proteins | sample KR11_01MetaG_FD_148674 | JGI IMG/M metagenome (GOLD analysis project Ga0180732, IMG submission 148674) | Groundwater microbial communities from the Olkiluoto Island deep subsurface site, Finland - KR11_0.1 MetaG | ecosystem: Environmental > Aquatic > Deep subsurface > Groundwater | place...
TGGATGCTCCAAGCGAGGTAGAGGAGGAACAACTTGAAGAACTAAAAATTAAGGTTGTTAAAAAGTGAAGAAAGGGAGACCTAATTTTACTATCCTAAAAATTAAAAGAGCCTCTCTTTTTTTGTTGGGGATGGTTTTCTTCCTTTTTCCTAGCAATAACTGGTATTCGATTGTCCAAGCCACTTATCAACCACCAAAGACTCAAGCGATAAATTTAGAACCACCGATAGTTGCTGATTATCCAATAAATTTTACTGAGATTCTCGTGCCTCAGTTAACCGCTCGGTCAGCGGTAGTCATTGATCGCGATTCAGCCGTGGTGATGTTTGCCAAAGAAGAGCAAACTCAGCTTTTGCCGGCTTCAACTGTCAAATTAATGACTGGTTTAGTGGCTTTGGAACACTATGATTTGGACAATGTCTTGGTGGCCAAAGAGATTAATTTTCAAGGGCAGGATATGGAGCTGGGGGAAAACGAGATGATTTCCGTAGAAAGCTTATTATATGGAGTTTTAGTTGCTTCAGCCAATGATGCCGCCACTCTTTTGGCTCAAAATTATCCTGGAGGTACTGAAGGTTTTGTTAAGGCAATGAACAAAAAAGCAAAAGAATTAAATCTAAAAGATACTTATTTTGCCAATCCCACTGGCTTGGACAATGATGAAGAGGGGAATTTATTATCAGACTATTCTTATTCAACAAGCTTAGATTTAGCCAGATTAGCAAGAGTGATTATGAAGGACCCAATTCTTGGCGAGATGGTTGCCACTACTCAAATTACAGTGACAAATGTAACTGGAAAAATTGAACATCATCTCTACAACATCAACGAATTGCTTCATTGGTTACCGGGAATGAAGGGAATTAAAACCGGTTGGACTGAAGAAGCTGGTGAATGCTTAATTGGTTATGTGGAAAGGGATAGTCGGGGAGTGATAACCGTGATTTTGGGAAGCGAAGACCGTTTTGGTGAAACAGCCAGGTTAGTTGACTGGGCTTTCTCTAATCATCAGTGGCAAGCCACTAATCCGTCCAGGCAGGGTCCATAGCTGGGACATAGCCATAGAAGTTATTATCCCCTTCAAAAACATAAATAGGTTGTAAGAAAGTTTGTGGTTCTTCGGAGTCGTAGTAGGTTAAATAAATTTGCCTAATGGTAACTTCTTTATCTTCATTTTGTCCTAAATTAGCAACATAGCCCTCACCTGTTTGTAATTCCTGCCAAGCGGCATTGATTGGTTTTAAGGGATAAGTAGCCGATGTATTGCGGTCAATCGGGAAGTAAGTGTAATGGATTTCTATAATCCGCTTCCCTCTTTCTCTGTTGCCGGAAAAGAGGAAAGAAACCAAGGCTTCTTTTGGATTAGGAGGAAAAATTCTCAAACCATTGAGATCGGCTCGGAAAAGATTAACTCGGACAAAGTCTGCTTCAGAAAGAGAAATAGAGGGAACTAAATTAGGAGAAATGTATCTTAAGTAATTAAATTCAGCGCTACCGGTGGCTAAGTCCTCGGTCAGAAGGTGATTGGTTTGGAGGAAGGCTTTGGCTTCTTGAGCTGCCTGTTCATCAGTGGGAAGATTTTTTTGGACTAGAAGCCCTTGGTCATTTTCATATTGATAGCGAAGATGAAAGTTGCCGCTATTAATTTCCATTTCTAAGGTTGTTGGCGGTGTGGTTGAGGTCATCCAGCGGTAGTTAGTGCCGCCAATATTTTCCGGTTGCCCAGTAAAGCCCATTTGACGAGCTTTCTGTTTAGCCCTGTCTAAAGCAAGTAAATTAGGAGGATTTTGAGGCATAAAATAAGTTGTGCCAACGTTAGGCAGGTTTGGTAGTGTTCCTTGGATAGTTTCCAAGCGATAGGTTAACTTGGGAACGTCTTTTTCAGGAAACTTTAACTTTGGCAGCTTGCCAAAAGCGACTGTGGGCGGAGGCGGTGGCGGGGGATGGATTTTTCTCCAAATATCTTGACCTACACCCCAAGCAGTTTTCAAGATAAAAATAGCCACTAAGAGAATGGCGCCATATTTTAGCGCTTTTCGAGTAGTGATGGCAGTTTGGGTTAATGTTGCCATAGGCAGGTTTACTTTGAGTATAAAGTGGAGCTATGCTAAAATCAAGGCAGTGAAGGTTAGAACTCGAATTGCTCCATCGCCAACTGGTTTTGCTCATATTGGCACTGCTTACCAGGCTGTTTTCAATTACGCTTTTACCAAGCAACAAAAAGGCAAGTTCATTATTCGCATCGAAGACACAGATGTTAAACGCCATGTTCCTCAAGCAGAAGTAGCTATTTTTCAAGGATTAGCCTGGTTGGGCTTAAAACATGATGAGGGGCCAGATGTTGGGGGCAAGTATGGTCCTTACCGGCAGTCAGAGAGATTAGAGACTTACAAAAAATTTGCTCAACAATTGGTGAAAAAGAAATTAGCATATGAAGATGAAGGGGCACTGAGATTCAAAGTTCCGGAAGGGGAAACGAGTTGGCAGGATTTAATTCGCAAAAAAACAAGATGGCAAAACAATCAAATCAAGGATTTTATCATTATTAAATCTGACGGTTACCCCACTTATAATTTTGCCGTCGTAATTGATGATATTTTAATGAAAATTTCTCATGTTATTCGAGGTGAAGAACATATTTCCAATACACCCAGACAATTAATGATTTATCAGGCTTTAGGAAAAAAACCACCGTTTTTTGCCCATACTCCTTTATTAAGAAATCCTGACCGGTCTAAAGTATCTAAAAGAAAAAACCCAGTTGCTTTGGATTGGTATCAAAAACAAGGCTATTTGCCTGAGGCGATTGTTAACTTTCTTTGCCATATGGGTTGGTCACATCCAAAAGAAAAAGATGTTTTTGGGATAGATGAATTTATTAAATATTTTTCTTTTGAAAGAGTTTCTACCTCAGCGCCGGTATTTGATTTACAAAAATTAGATTGGTTTAACGGGGTTTGTATTAGAAAAAAGACGGATAAACAACTACTTCAATTAATCAAACCATTCGCCCCGAAGGGGATAAAGACCACTTTAATTAATCAAACTATTCCTTTAATTAAGGAGAGATTGGTTAAACTATCTGATTACCCTGATTTAATTGATTTTTTTATTAAAGAACCAAAAGTAGATAAAAAATTACTCATGAAAAAAAGTCAGGGAGAAAAAGTATTCAAAGAACAACTGGAGAAATCTGTGGCTGAGTTAGAAAAAATCAAAGGATGGCAGGCGAAAAGATTAGAAAAATTGTTCCGGGGTTTAGCCAAGAAAAACAACTGGCATGTAGGCAAGTATTTTATGGCAGTCAGGATTGCTATTACAGGCAAAACCGCCACTCCGCCTTTATTTGAAACTATGGAAGTTTTGGGAAGAGAAGTAGTCCTTAAGCGATTGAGATCAGTATGAAGAAATATTTTTGGCTAATTTTTAGCCTACTCTTAATCTCCCGCCTCTTCTTTTTGGCTCATTATCCTTATTTTTACGACTCACCCGAGTACTATCGTGAATCTCTTTCTTCTAATTTTGGGCAATCAATTGTTGCTTCTCATGAAGCGGTTCATCCCCTTTATTTATTTCTCACGCAGATTTTTCAAAAAGTGAGTCTTAGTTTAACTGGTCAACCGCAGGTTTGGGTAATTAGCTTAATTTCCGCGCTTTTTGGCATTCTGGGCATTTTAGCTTGGTATTTTTTAGTTAAAAGGCTTTTTAATGATAAAATCGCCATTTTTTCATTAATTCCGCTCATATTTTTTCCTTATTTATGGTTAATTCAAACGAATATTTTGCACGAAACAGTAGAACAAGGACTATTTTTACTCGGTTTGCTGTTTTTGGATTTATCTTTGGGAAAAAGAAAAATTTATTGGGTAATTTTGGTAGTCATTAGTTGGGCACTGGCGATATTTAATTTTCCAGGCATTCTTGTTTGGTTCCCAGCGGCGATTGGATTAATTCTTTATCGTTCGAAAAGACTCAGGAAAGATTTAGGTATTTTTTTTCTTTCGGTATTTTTATCTTTAGGGTTAGCTCTTGCTGGACTTTATGCCACCCTAGCACTAGCTATTCCCGAGCCAGTCGTGAGAATGAGAACATTATTATTAGGTGAAGGGGGCGTACTTTTTTCTTGGACCTTGTTAGATATTTTGCGAGTCTTAAGAAATGATTTCTTGATTTTGTTTTATGGCTATTCAATCGCCGCAATTTTAGGCGGAATTATTGCTTTTGTTTGGTTAATCAGACAGAAAAAATTTAAGACATTAATTTTTCTTTCTCTCTTTATAGCTTCTTTTGCTATTACAGGCAAATTCTGGTACGGAGGTTTATATGGTCGGTGGAGCGCTTTAGTGGTTTATCCTTTAGCTTTGCTTTTGGCACTAGTTCCTTGGAGAAAAATCTACTGGGGATTAATGGTTATTTTAGTGATTAGTTTTTTACCCACTTTTCTGGCTTATCAAAAACCACCGATACCAGAGATTCAAGCTGAACTAGTTAACCAAAGCAGCATCACGAGGGAAGATTTATTAATCTTGTCTGATTATCAGCGCCCTCAGTTGCCTTATGATAATGCCCTTTACATTGTGGGCGCTAACCAAAAGATGGTCGAGGAAGAAATTGAGATGGCTTTAAAAGAGAATCACCGGGTTTTCATTTCTCAGCAAGCAATTACTTTTCCTTATTGGCAATATGATGGTCAGGAAATCCATATTATTTCCAGAGGCAATTCAGAGAAAGCTCATCTGAAAAAATTTCTTGAGGATAAAGAATTGGAGTTAATTTCAGAAGATAAAAATTATCCCTTGCTTTCGATTTATCAGATTGAGTAACTTGGCTGAGTAGGTCGGTCTAGAGCCTAATCACCCTATATTCGAGAAAATATAGCAGTTTTAAAAACAATGTGTTATAATACGAGTGTATTCCCTTAAGAAGGAATGCATATTAATTTCTGTTTCCTCTAGTTAGATAAGAAGATATCCTCCAAAGAATTTTCCTATCCACCAGACAGAGACAGTGTTGTAAAAAAAGAAAGGTGGTGATAAGTTAATGTCCAAAAGACTATTCGTTGGTGGGATTCCCTTTAGTATAACGAGCTCTCAATTAGAAGAAATGTTTTCTAAATTTGGTAAGGTTGCTTCCTGTGAAGTGATTACTGACAGGTACAGCGGTCAGAGCAAGGGGTTTGCCTTCATTGAAATGGAAAACGACAATGAAGCAGATGAAGCGATTAAAAAATTAAATGAGACTGAGTTGGAAGAAAGAAAGATTACTGTTAATGTCGCTAGACCAAGAGAAGAGAGACCAAAGTTTGACAGCAGAGGGGGAAGTCCCAGAAGAGACGATCGAGGACCAAGAAGAGGAGGTTATCGTTAACTCCTGGTCTAATTTCCTAATAGAAAGAAAACCATAAAAGGCCAAATTTTACCTGAAAAGTGTCCAAAAAACAGGTATATAGGTATATTTTGTGTGGATTAAAATTGATTACTGGTCTGCAAGCGCCCTTAATATTGCTTCACGGATGTTGCGGCCGCGATACCAACCCTTTAAATAAACAAGAGAAGGACCCTTTTTCCGATTTCGAAGATAAAATTTATTAATACGACCGCCTTTTTCGAGAAAAGTAGCAATTAAACTCTCTAAACTCTCTGTTGTGGTTTTATTATTGATAGATTAATTATAACACACTTAATCTGGGGTTGAGATTTTAAACTGGCTGGAAGCCCGGTCTAGAACCATTTCATCCTTAAGAGTAGTATTGATATTGTATGGACTCTCAAACCTGCGCCTACTGCAAAGGGAAAATTTCTTTATCAGATTATTTTTGTCCGAATTGCGGGAAAATACTAAAAGAGAAACCTTTATCAACAACTTTTTTAAAACAGCTATTGATTTACTTTGTAAGCTTCTTTTTACCTCCTCTTGGAATTTGGCCTGCTATTAAATATTTACGTCAATCGGATGGAAAATCAAAAAAGATTGGATTAGTAGCGCTTTTTTTAACCATAATTTCAATAGTGATAACAAGTTGGTTAACTATTAGTCTCATAAATTCATTCAACAAAGAACTTGGTAACCAGCTTAATCTTTATCAAGGTATAGATTACTAATAGAAAATAAGGAAAAAATTGAGCAGGTCGGTCTAGAAGCTTGATTTGGCTAAAGTTTTTTCAATAATACCAAATTTTCTCTAACTAATGCTTCCTTTTTTGCCCTTGACCCCTTCGATTCATTTCGTTCACTCAGGATTTACAACTTTTTTAACAATATTTTGTCGCCCATAATAAGGGCTTCCTTTTTGGAATGAGACCAGCGTTTTAGTTGGGCTTCTCTTTGCATTGCTTCTTTCCTGGTGGAATAGCTTTCCGTATAAACTAAGTCAAAAAATGGAAAATACCGAATATACTTAGCGGATTTTGTTTTATTGTCTTTATGCTCTTCGAGCCTTCTTTTAAGATTATTTGTTTGACCAATATATAAGGTGTTTGAGGAAGTTCGAAGAATATAAACGTAATACATTTTCTTTCGACTCCAGTTCGACAAGCTCACTGTCGCTCAAGACCTTCTTTTCTCTCATGGCTGGAAGCCTCTTCGAGCCTGAGCCTCAGAGCCGAAGGCCTGAGCGAAGTCGAAGGGCTGCGGGAGCTAGACCACATTAGAACCTTTTTTACTGCCTTTTTAATTTCAAGCCTATAGAAAACTTGACTTTCTTTCACGAAAAGATTTATATAATATACTTATCATACGTCTATGATACAAGAAGCACCACTTATTGATGTTTCAGGAGTCAGAAGACTCGAGTTAAGCTCGAGAACAGAAAATCGACTTTCACCGAAAGATTGGGAAGTTTCCGGTGCACTTCAGAAGTTTAATAACTCACAGACAATCTCTCCAGATTGGGCAATTTACAATACAGCCTCTATTCCTGCACCTGAAATTCCAGGCACAATTTTCCTATCCCGAGCAGTTGATATGAGAAATGTTAGAGAAGGAGAACCCGATAGGAATTCTCTTCAAGTATGTGTTACTGATCCGTGTGGTAATCGCCAAAGATTAAAAGATTTTGAACTCCCTGTCGATGACGAGATAGTCAACTGGGAAGATCCTCGAGTTGGAGCAAATGGGACCTTAGGCTTCACCGTTGTTTTTCGTGAAGGCGATAAATACAATCCACACCCAGCACTTGTCAAGGTTGAAATCGAAGATGGTAATTTAAAAGTTGTAGGGGCCCCAAAGATTTTTAAAAACATAATAGGCAAAAATGTAATTCCTCTTGAAAACGGAATTATTTATAGACCGGATGGGGTTTCTCATCAACTGCATTATCTTGACCCCCAAGGAGAGTTGTTGAAAATTACTGATTTTTCAAATTTCAGAAATATTGAGTGGCTTAGTAAAAAAATGGGGGCTACAGCCAGACCTATTGAGCTTGAAGATGGTCTTAAGCTACTACTTATCCATGGAGTTCGAGGAGGAAGGGGAATTGATGGCAGTATTAAAGACGACATTTACACCATAGGTATTGCAGTACTTGACGAAATGTGGTATGTGAAGGCAGTCGACAAAAAACCGCTTTTAGAAAGAGGAGACTTCCTTGGCAACTTGCAACCAAATGAGGATCTCCGCTCCGAAAAAGAAGTGGTTTATCTATGTGATTTTACAGAAAGAAAAGATGGCCTTATTTTACCTGTCAATGTTGGGGATAGAATAACAGTCTTTACGCGTATTTCTTATTCTCAGCTTAGAGCTCGAATCAAAAACTTGCTTTTAGAGTAACAAACTACATTTAGCCCACTATATCAATCTAGAGGTTTTTATGGGTAGAGGGATTGCTCCTTCCTCCACTTTTGATCCTGCCTTGCAGGATTTTTCAAACCCATTTTTTAACTCCTCACTTCAGATATTTATCAATGTTTGATAAATGCTCTTGATAAGTTTTGGCGCAGTGAATTTGTCGGTTGGAATCATGGAGATAGTAGAGATAATCGGTTTCAGTAGGATTTAGAACTGCTTCAATAGCATTGAGTCCTGGGTTGGCTATTGGGAATGGCGGCAGGCCTGCATATTTATAGGTGTTGTACTTGGAGTCAATCTCTTTATCTTCTGGTTTTATTGGTTTCCAGAAGCCTGTGGTGAGATTGTCTCGGTCATCCCTGGCGTATTGCACCGTGGCGTCAACTTCGAGCTTCATGTCTTTTAAGAGGCGATTCCAGAGGATTCCTGCTATAAGGAGCATGTCGTCTTTGCCTGCTGCTTCTCTCTGGACTATCGAGGCAATTTTAAGTGCCGTTGTCCATTTGACATTCTGCTTGAGGAACTTGCTTAGGTAGGGTGCGAATTGCTCGTCGAAGCGCCTTCGCAGGCGATTGGCAATGTCTAAACCACTCTCATCAACAGGAATAAGGTAAGTGTCGGGAAAATAGACTCCTTCGAGGTGGTCATAGTCAATTGCCGTGTAGGTGTAAGTCCAGTCCTTTAGTTGTTTTTCATCCCAGCCAAATGTTTTAGCCAAGCGCTCTCCAATTTCCTCTTTACGCAATCCTTCTGGAATAACAACCCATTTCAAGGAAGGGGTGGAAGTTAAGGTTTGAGCCAGCTTCCAGGCGTTCATGCTCTTACTTATTTTGTATCCACCTGACTCAATCTCTTTGCCTGTGCGTGATAGAACAAAACTAAAAGCCCAAGTGCTTCGTATAAAACCTCCATCCTTGAGTTTTTTAATAACATTTTCTGTGTCGATAGCGGAAACTGGAGTGGTAAACAATTCAACTTCAGCCGTCTTCTGTGGTGCACCAAAAAGAGAGTTGTAAACAATAAACAAACCCCCAATAAGGAGGAAAAGTAGGACAACAGCCGCCAGCAGAAACTTGTGATTACCTAGAAAAATACGCATTCAAGCATTTCCCTGAAAGATTTGCAAGTTCTAATATCTTTGACCAAAACTTCAAAATTCTTAGTTTCCTTGTGGGAATTTTCATAATAGAAGTATATCAAATTTGGCTGAGCAGGTCGGTCTAGCCCCTTTCTATCATTATAACTCAAGGCTTAGCAGTTTACACTGAACGAAGCGAAGTGTTTATGGTGAGCAGAGTCCTGAGCGCAGTCGAAGGGCATAGTCGAACCAAGATAAATAAGACAGTATACAAAAGGAGATATGTTAGGCTATTAACAAAAAAAAGTAGTTTATTTCGTTGTTAATATATTTGGTGATACTGGGTACTCGCTAATCATAGGAGTATTTACTGTAGCTACTACAGCTTTTCTTTCAGAAGTATTGTTTGACGAGCTAATCCGTCTAACTATTTCTTTTATAATTATTCTCATTAGTTTCTTGGCTTCGATTTCGTTTTCCTTGATTGATAAATTCCAATCCAACCCTGGTCCAGTATTTGCTTCCAGAAGATAAATATTACCGTCATTGCTCGTGATGAAATCAAGAGCAAACAACGAAGATTTTTTATTCAAGGTATTGGCTATACTTTTAGAAACCGCTGTTATTTCCAAGGGTACTTCGCTTTTGGATATATATTTTAGCAATCCACCTGCGTGCTCATTGCATCTAAAATCTCCTTTTTTAGCAATTCTTATGTATGTTTGAACAATTTTTTGTCCTAAATATATCAGCCTTATGTCGGTTGATCTGGAAGAGTTTTGAATGCTAAAACCTTTATCAAATTTCACAAAAGGTTGGATGATAAAAGATACACTTTTATGCTTTTTTACCGAGGCAGTCATCATTTCAGTCTGGTCGTTACCGAATTTGTAAACATTTAACCCGCCGGCTCCAAATCTATCCTTCATTATCACCTCTTCTGAGAAGTCGCTTCTGTTTTTATGTTTGGCTATTTTTTCCTTTAGGAGCTTTTGCGCCTTTATAACACCTCGTCTCGTACTATCTTCTATTGTTACTGTGGGTATAGAAAAATTATTTAGCATTTTATAGGTTTTCTGTTTATCAAAACAAAGATCAAAAAGGTATGGGTCATTAAACGGCCTGATTCGTTTTGAAGAAAAAAGCAAATTACGCTTTATTTTTCTGCTTTTACTCGTTGGAGAGAATTTATCAAAAATGAGTTTTGAAAAGCCTACTTTTTGGACTTTTATCCAAACATTTTTTCTAAAAAGCCAATAACTTTGACATTTGCCTGCACCCACAATATCAGCAGATGTTGTAAAAGCCACGTTTAAATTATTTTTTCGGCAGGTTTTCAAAAAGTATCCATAAACTAAGTTGTAGCTTTCGTTACTAGACCCTTTGGCAAACGGCGCAGTAACGTCTTCGGATACAGAATTGGCACTGATGGCGAGTCTTTCAGAGTAGACAATCAAAACGTCAAATGTGGTGATTTGATCCATAAAAAAGTTTTTACTAATAAAGCACAAAATAAATCTTAAGGGAGAAGAAATATTTTTATGTGGCCAGTACCCTGAATTATACATCTTATTAGAGCCTAAAGATAGGTAATTCTAATATTGATCCGCCCCGTGCAAAACAGCTTATTCCTGTTCTTGTTTATCTCTCACTAAATCTACCCAGGCCTTTTTCTAGCCCTTATTACGGAGATAACACCTTCAAGGCGCGATAGTTAAAGCACTTTGAGGGTGGAATTCACAGACTTCAACCTGCCTGTTATAATACTCAAAGAGGATTATCGAGGCTAACGAAGTGCCGAAGTTTAATGAAGAAAACCGATGTTAATTACAGAAGTAAATATTAAGTTTAAGGCTGGGGATGGCGGGAATGGAAAAGTTTCTTTTTATAAAGGAAGAAGAGGTCCAGATGGAGGTAATGGGGGAAAAGGTGGCAGTATTTTTATTACCTCTACTTCAGATATTTACGTTCTTTCTAATCTTTCAAAAAGCGCCAAAATCGAAGCTGAAAACGGTCAGCATGGAATGTCAAATAAAAAAGACGGTAAGTTTGCTAAGGATTTAGAAGTTAAACTTCCTATCGGTGCTATTATTACTGATAAGAATTCTAAAGAAGTTTTTGAAGTGACTGACAAAGACGATCGTTTTCTCTTGTGTCAGGGAGGATGGGGCGGTAAAGGTAACTGGGAATATCGGTCCAGTTCCAACACAACGCCAAAGTTTGCCCAAAAGGGTTTTGAAGGCCAGGAAAGAGATTTATATATTAATCTTAAGCTTATTGCTGATTATGGATTTATTGGCTTCCCTAATGCCGGTAAAAGCAGTTTGCTTAAAGAGATAACAAAGGCTAAACCAAAAATCGGCCACTATCCTTTTACTACTCTTGAGCCTAACTTAGGAGAATTAGAGGGTAAAATTATTGCTGATATTCCAGGGCTTATAGAAGGGGCTTCTAAAGGAAAGGGTTTAGGGATCAAATTTTTAAAACACATTGAAAAAGTTTCGCTCTTATTTCATTGTCTTTCTTGTGAACTTGAAGAGCCTGAAAAAAACTATCAACAAATCAGGAATGAGCTGAAAAGCTATAATCCAAAATTATTAAAGATACCGGAAATTATTCTTCTTACCAAAACAGATTTAAAATCAGAGAAAGAAGTAAAAC
>Ga0180732_1001993_pt1 | contig 11521 bp, 17 predicted proteins | sample KR11_01MetaG_FD_148674 | JGI IMG/M metagenome (GOLD analysis project Ga0180732, IMG submission 148674) | Groundwater microbial communities from the Olkiluoto Island deep subsurface site, Finland - KR11_0.1 MetaG | ecosystem: Environmental > Aquatic > Deep subsurface > Groundwater | place...
CCAGGCTGGAATATAAAGATAGTGTGGAATTGGTAGAAATTGTCAGCGGTATACGCGGAATAATGGCTAAAATGTCTAAAAAGAAAGATATTATGGCAATCATATTTATTGCTCGATACGGGCGCCCATTGTTAGCTAAAAAGCAAGAGGGCCAAATACCCTTAGAAGAGGAAAGCCTCGGGAATCATTCTGAGCGTCATCCTAATCACCGTGCTCATCGGCGCCCTGCCAACATGGCAACACAGTAAATCATTGGGTCATTATGCTGTTGAATAAATTAGTTATGGCTCCGGTTGTCGTTGGGGTGATCCTGTGGATGCTTAATAGCTGCATACCTGTTGAAATTGAAAGGAACTGATAATGTATAATAAAAATGAACTTTGTGAAAAAATAAAATCAATTTATCCGGATATCGGTGCCTGCGGAATAGATGTTAAAGTTGACTATGATAAAATAAAAAAAGCCTGGATAGTGGATCTTAAAAAGGGGAGTCATGAGCTGAAAACTCATTTGGAACCCGGAGACGCTGATGTTTGTATGGCTGGTAAACAATGTATCGGCCTGGGAATTCAGATCGCACAGCTTCGTTCTAACGTAGATCTGAAATAAGTTAATAAGTTATTAAGTGCTTTCCATAAAATCACTGGAATTGCTGAAATCACCGGAGGATAAAATGGATATTTCATGTGAAATAAAACTTGATTGCTTTACCGGACATCTTAAAAAAAGTCCTTGCAGAGATTGCAAATTAAAAAAGAATTTGCCGGCTTGTTCCGATGATTGCAAGATATTGAATCAATTGCAAAGCGATCTGGTTAAGATAATATCATGCACAAATAATTATTCAGAACTTGAAGCATTTTCGGTTTCATATTCCAGATCCTGATCCATTATATTAAATCAAAGACATATTCTTGTCGATCTGTGCATCAGGATTTGAATCGCTTTACGGAATTTAAGCCAAAAACGAGTTATGTCCTTTCTATTGAAAGAAGAAGCAAAATGAAAACGAATAAACTGACAGGCATCATACTCATTGTTGTTGGGGTCGTGGCCTTTGCGTATCAGGGCATCACCTACACGACCAGAGAGAAAATTGTCGATCTCGGTCCTCTCCAGGTGACTGCCGAGAAGACAAAAACATTTCCGCTTCCGCCGCTTGTAGGAGCTGTTGCGCTTGTGAGCGGGATCGTATTGCTGGTTATGGGAAACAAAAAGGAAGGAGAATGAGGATTTGATCCACACGGCCAGTTTCACATAACAATAAGGTTGAATGCTGAGGATGTGAAACATGGCTCTCCATAATAAAAAGGTCCTGTTCATAACAACGTGTGTCATCACTCTTGCTGTCTTTGCCGGCATCTTCGCTTTACTGCTCAATATTAAAGCATTTAAACCGCAATTAGAGGCGGCCGTGTCTGCTGCTATAGGAGCGGACGCCAGGATCAAAGGCAAAATAAATATCAGTTTTTCTCCAGGTATCGGTCTATCGCTGAAGGATGTCAACGTGCGGAACAGGGGATCGGATTTCGTTACGATTGAGAAGATGAGGATAGGACTGAAGATCTTCCCCCTCACGAGGAAAGCATTTCAAATAAGCAGTATCAGGCTTATCAAGCCAAGCTTCTCCATAGTTAAGCATAAAAATGGAATATTCAATTTCGATAAACCTGGAAACACGCTATCAGGAAAGCCATTTGCTATAGACAACATATCAGTCTCTCAGGGGAACCTTGTCTATAAGGATGAAACATCCGGCGAGAAAATCGAAGCCAATAACTTCGATTTAATCCTAAGAAATCTTTCATACATCAAGAGAGATAGTGCGGAACAGCCTAAAAGAATCTCATTCAACGGGAATATACTATGCAAGACACTCAAAATTTATAACTCAACCCTGACGAACCTCGTGATGAAAGGAGCAGGCGGGAAGGGAATTATAGATATCAATCAGGTCAGTGTGAACATCGCCGGTGGAACCGGAAACGGAAGCATCCGTGTGGATATGACGGGTCCGTCACCTCATTACAGGGTAATCTATGCCCTTAACCGGGTCAGGATCGAAGAACTTTTTCAGCAATACTTGAACAAGAAAAACCCCCGGAAGGCCATCGAAGGACCGATTAACCTTTCCTTTGACCTGACTGCAATGGGGAAAAGCGCAGATGAGGTTAAACGATCGCTAAACGGCAATCTTTCTTTAAACGGGGAAAACCTGATGCTCTATAACATGGATATCGATGCTCTTATCATGAAGTACAAACGAAGTCAGAATATTAACCTTGTGGATGTGGGGGCAATCTTACTCCTGGGGCCTTTCGGGCCATTACTCACCAAGAGCTACCATTTTGCAAGTCTATATGAGGAGTCGCAAGGCGGAAAAGGGATCATCAGAAAACTCGTCTTGGTCTGGAATGTAAAAAACGGCATTGCAGAGGCGCAAGATGTAGCCCTTGCCTCAACAAAGCAGAGGATTGCCATGAAAGGGGGATTGAACTTTATCAACGAGCGATTTGACGACGTAACTATTGCGGTTCTCGACAAACAGGGATGCACTGTTTTCAGCGAGAAAGTGCACGGTCCCTTCCGTAAACCGCAAATCGAGAAGGAAAATATCTTTAAGTCAATTTCCGGGCCCCTATTGAATCCGCTGGAGGATGCGTGGAAATTCATTCAGGGTGAAGAGTGCACGGTATTTTACTCAGGTTCCGTGAGGCACCCATCGAGATATTGAGGTTCCCCCAAATATTGAGGGCAAACGAAACATTTTATGCTTTACCGCTGTTCTCTTCTATTAATCTAATTATCCGTTATTAAAGGATGAATCATAGCATATATGATTCTCTTTCGGCTCTTGGCAGCCTATTTGCTTATGCATATTTATAATTCTGCTCATCTCACCCCAAAGCGAGTTGTTTCCATTCATTAACTGACAGACCGGGGCAGCTCTTTCTTGAATGGTATTGGGGTGCGTGCCCCGCTAAGTTGTATTAACAATCAGATAGGATTTAAATTAACTTGAAGGTTGAAGAAAAAAGGCACCTTCAGTCGAAAGGAGGATGAACATGAATGAAGATATTCTGAAAGGGAAATGGCAGGAGATCAAGGGAAGTGTTAAAGAAAAGTGGTGCAGATTCACTGATAACGATCTTGGCGAAATCGATGGAAAAGGTGAGAAACTTTTGGGGCTTTTACAGAAGAAATATGGATATATCAAGGGCAAAACCAGGCTGGAATATAAAGATAGTGTGGAATTGGTAGAAATTGTCAGCGGTATACGCGGAATAATGGCTAAAATGTCTAAAAAGAAAGATATTATGGCAATCATATTTATTGCTCGATACGGGCGCCCTTTGTTAGCTAAAAAGCAAGAGAGTCAAATAACAGTAAAGGAGGTAAGTCATGGGAACCATTCTGATCATCATACTAGTCCTCGTACTCATCGGAGCCCTGCCAACCTGGCCCCACAGTAAGTCATGGGGACCTTATCCCAGCGGAGGAATCGGATTGATCCTTTTGATCCTGGTCATCCTTTTACTATTGGGGCGGATTTGAGGTAGCTTTGAGGCACATGAATTGGTTCTTACAACCAATGACACAGAAAAATACGGAGATTTCCATAAATTAAACAGGAGAAAAATTATGAAGCCAAGTACAAAAGACAACGCAGAAGGCAAGATGCACCAGGTTAAAGGCAAGATCAAGGAGGTCGCCGGGAAAATAAGCGATAATCCAAAGCTGGAAGCTGAAGGCGCCGGTGAAAAGATGGCCGGTAAAGTTCAGGAAAAAATTGGTCAGGCCAAGAAGGTTTTAGGAAAGTAAAAGAGTCCAAAAAACAACAGTAACACCAAAAACGGAGAACGTACAAATGAAAACAATGTGTAAATTATCAGTAATGATGGTGGCGGCGGTGGCTCTGCTGGCGCTCAGTGTGCCTGTGCACGCGTCAAAAATGGACAGCCGTATCGAATCATCCGCCAGGCAAACTTATGTATTCAAGACCTACCTTCAGGCTGATGATATTAAAATCAAGTCCGTAGATGGGGTTGTGAGCTTAACGGGAACTGTCTCGGAAGAATCCCACAAATCATTAGCCCAGGATACCGTGGCGAGCTTGCCCGGTGTTAAGAGTGTGGAAAATAGTCTGGAAGTAAAAGAGGAAGGCCCTGCTGAGAAATCTGATGCGTGGATCACAACGAAAGTGAAAACTATGCTCCTGTTTAATCGGAACGTGAGCGCTATTACGGAGGTCAGCACTAAAGACGGAATCGTCACCCTGCAAGGCGAAGCAACCAGCCAGGCGCAAAAAGATCTGACGACCGAATACGCCAAGGATGTCGAAGGGGTTAAAGACGTAAAAAATGAGATGAAAGTAGCAAAGACCCCGGAAAAAACAGAAACGGCAGGCCAAAAGATTGATGATGCTTCCATCACCGCTCAGGTGAAGATGACGCTGCTATACCACCGCTCAACCAGCGCCCTTGAAACCTCGGTTACCACGAAGAACGGTGTGGTTACATTGTCCGGCAAGGCGAAGAACGCAGCCGAAAAGGATCTGGCCACCAAGTTTGTCAATGACGTAAACGGTGTAAAGAGTGTAAAGAACCTGATGACCATCGGGTAGTCTGAGTCCAAAACAAAAGAGACTTTATGATCACTACCGGCTGTGATGGTGATGCTATAGCCGGTAGTGGATATGAAATGATTCATGCTGATAGTCGCCTTTCATAAAACTTCCGTTCATATGCTTCTGGGAATAAATAGCCGGGTTTTTCTTTTGCTTTATCAATTCAATGAGCAATAAAGGAGCGTAAACCTGATGAAACATTTTTATCAGATATTTCTGGCAGCTACCATCGCAGCGGCCTTACTGACAACAACGGCGTGGGATAAAATAAATGAGAATGAGAATTTGAATATTGGAATACCTGGTCCAACGATTATTCTATCAGGACCCCCTGATTTCATCATGCCATCTCCTCTTGGGTTTTATGTGGCGGTTGACATCCCCTTTGACCTTTATCAGATAAGCAACATCTGCATCGTAACCCTTCGAGGTGAAAGTCAGGGAGTTCCGGGTATTAGGTGAGCGATGAACCTTCTCAAAGATCCCCATCCCCACAAATGATGTATCAAACTGTTTTCCATACGGAGGAATGCAGGAAGCTTAATAGATAAATTGCTTTTTACGAAATGTCCTATTTAAAATGAAAGTGAGACAAATGCTGAACATAGCCGAAACAAAAAAATCAGATAATTCCCATATTATTCATAACCGGCCACAGAGCATTCATGATCCATTCGCCCATAGGAAAGTCGAAGATATGGATATTGTAAAGCCTAAACGCATACTGATAGTAGATGATGACGATATTTTGCGCTATTTCCTGCTCACCGTGCTCAACGATCTAAAATTTGAAGTGAAATCTGTTAATAATGCATATGATGCATTGAACCTTTTTATTAATGAGGGATCCGAGTTGGTATTAACGGATATTCAGATGCCAGGCATGAACGGTTGGGAACTGGCCTTCAATATTAAAAAAAAATCACCTGAAACTCCTGTGATTTTGATGACCGGCATGGTCAAGGATGCTGTAATAGAGGGGATGAAAAACGGTCATGCGGATTCTGTTTTATTCAAGCCATTCAACCTCGAAGATCTACAGGAAACAGTATATAACTTTATATTATAATCCTTTGATGGATAATCAGAACAGGAGGTATAATATGGCAACAATAATTATTCATTGGAAGGACAAGAATCACCCTCCTATGGAAATTAAAGATGCAGCTTATAAGGGCGTAGAAAGTTCTATTATCAAAATAACATTCGACGTGAAGTAGTACTGGCTTAACTGGAGCGAATGCTGGTTTTTAGAGACTACCGACATACAATGATCTTCTCCCGATTTAGCAGACACACCCCGAAAAGTTTAAGAGCCGTTTCAGCCATGTGAGAGGCGCCTTACCTTTTCTTGACTTGCTTAACGTGTTTCAGGTGTTCGGCTGTTGGCAGACTATTTGTGCTGTCAATGCATTTTTATTGCTTAATAAACCATTTGATAATAAAAGATATATTTTCCGTGAAAAAATATCTTTGCATGGAAATTCATCAATATGGTGCAAGATTCAGGTGATACAATAGCCGGCAGTGGGAAAAAAGATCTTTGTTGCCAAAGGCCAGGACGTGGTTTGTGAATTTATTCGTCCGATGGTTGTAATATTCTGTCCGGTATTCGGCATCGGATTACAAAAAAAACCCATGTCGGCTTTTGGAATTTTTCGCATGGGATTGAAACCCCAAAGCCAATCGACAGGCCGACGAACAGGGTAACCGCATTTAGAATTAATATGCCATTTAATAATTTTGTGAAACACCCAAACCGTCATGCCGGACTTGATCCGGTATCCAGAACCCAATGGAATTACTGGTTTCCGGCCTTCGCCGGAATGACAAAAGTGGAGTTTTCCAGCTTTTTACATGTCTATGAAATCTAAATGCGGTTACCCTGGGCCTACGAATTTGAGCTATTGATTTCTTGGCGAATATTCTTGGCGAATATTCGCCCTTTCGTTTTTTTGTCTTCACAATAGCTTATATTAAGCTTTCCTGACCCTTTTTCTAAATGCAACCAATCCAGTCAGCCCGGTACTAAGGAGGAGCATGGTTGAGGGTTCCGGGACCGCCGCCGCGCTGCCCCCGCTGAAGCCGTAACTGCCGAAGTCGGAGCGGCCGCTACCATAGTCTTCGGCGGTGTTATTGTTGGAGATTGTATTGGTATCCATCGTCACTGCACCATTTAGCGCGATGGCTCTGCCGCATAGAATTTTTGCCGTCGTGTTCAGAGTGATGCTCTGATCTGCGATAATGTTCCCTGCGAATACTGTGCTGGTGCCGAGAGTTGCGGAGCTGCCAATCCTCCAGTATATGCCGTCAGATGAAACACCATTGATAACATTGACAACAGAATTGCTTGCGGTCGTGAGCGCAGTCCCAATCAGGAAGACGAAATCCGCATCGGGGTTGCCCTGGAAATCGAGAGTGAGCGCTCCTGTCAACTGAGCCGACGAGCCAAAAGAATAGACACCCGGCGTGAGCGTGAGTCCACCCAGGTCTTGACCTGTCAGGTCGGAAGTGACCGACAACCCTGCCAGCGTGGTGTACGCAGTGAGGGAATCAACCTGAGCCTGCTGTGCAACCGCATCAGTTTGGTGTGCAGTTCCCGTAATCGTGATGCCGCCAAGCCCGGTGATCGACGTTCCCGGATAGAGACCTATGTCTCCGTACATGTTGGTAGACCCGGTATTGGTCACCGTCGAAGCACCCAGAACCGCGAAGCTTTGTGCAGTCCCCAGTATTGGCGTGGCTGATGCCAAGGGAGGGTAAAGAAGCGCGGTCAATGCCGCTACTACAAATAGAATCAAAAACTTGTGCTTCATTTTAGATACCATTCGTTTATCCATAATCTGCCTCATTTCCTTAGAAATGTTTTTCATCGCTTTTTCCTTTCTTTAGATGGTTTGATAAAGATTCTGACTACCGAATAGGCTATTTACAAGCAAAAAATATGCCTTACATACTGTATTTTCAATAACATGCTGAACCATTAGACTATTTTAATGTAAGGTGGACTTATATTCTGTATTAGATTGTCCACTTCCCTTCAAAAAATCCCTCAATATGCTGAGGTTCAGCCAAATATTGAGGCAAAACGAGTCATTTCAGACTTTTCTGCTGCTCACTATTATTATTCTAATTACTTGTTATTAAATGATATATCCAATTTTATGCTTCTACTTCCGGCATTGGCAGGCTCTTTGCTATTACATTTACCAATACAAGACAATTGGATAATTCAATGCAAATGGAAACTAATATGTTTGAACAAACAGAAGATCCATCCGGTTCGGATTCAGATGCAGAATTTCTTGGGTGGCAGGAAACTTTGTCGGAAGATATCTTTCCACTTTATACTATTACTGTAGCAGATCATCCATCGTATCATTCTACGGTGAGTGATAAGACCTTACGCACACTGGGCCTGAGGATTCCGCGAACTCCCTCCTCATATGCTGAGATAGTCCCATCTCGGCGACACAATCTGGGAATCGAGTTGAATCGTCATAACCCTCGATACGAAAAGCCTGGAAGAGTGGAGGAAGAAAAACAGGATAAAAACTATAATGACAACAGTTTCACACGACTATAATAAGAGGCTTATATCTATATCGAACGTGAATAGCAGACACCTATCTCATAGGGTGTAAATAATAATCAGATGAACCGGAATCAAGTCGAAGGTTCGACACGCTTCACCTGAAACAATCCCTGATGTATGCAAAGGTCCGGAAGCTTGGCGCAACGATGCGATGCACTCTTGGACCTTTGTCAAGCTGGAAAGGAGACTCAAATGTTGTGGACAATTGCTGTAATACTGATAGTTCTGTGGTTGCTGGGGTTAGTAAGTAGTTACACGATGGGTGGATTCATCCACGTCCTTCTGGTAATTGCCATTATAATGGTGCTGGTCAATATCATTCAGGGGCGAAAACCTTTGGGATAAAAGAAGGTTTTCCCCGGCCAGATTGAAGGATTGAAAGGAGGAACAAAATGAAAACGAATACACTGGCAGGCATCATACTCATTGTTGCTGGGGTCGTGACCTTTGCGTATCAGGGCATCACTTACACTACCAGAGAGAAAGTTGTCGATCTCGGTCCTCTCCAGGTGACTGCTGAAAAGACAAAAACATTTCCGCTTCCGCCGCTTGTGGGAGCTGTTGCGCTCGTGAGCGGCATCGTATTGCTGGTTATGCGAAACAAAAAGGACTGATTGGAAGCAAATCATTTAAAAGTTGAAGAGGTTGCTATGAAGGATAAACGAAAAGCATACGAAGAAAAGTTCGATGCGCAGTTAGATGAATGGAATGCACAGATCGATCTGTTAAAAGCCAAGGCTGGTAAGAGCAAGGCCGAGGCGAAGATCGAATACTACAAAACCATCGAAGCCTTGCAGCTCAAGCAAGATGAGGCCGCAACAAAGCTGCACGATTTGAAAACCTCCGGGGATGAGGCATGGGAAAACCTGAAGACAGGCGCAGAAAAGGCATGGGATGAAGTCAAAGCGGCCTTTCACAGTGCTGCCTCAAAGTTCAAAGGAGAATGAAGTGGTCATGCCCCCTGTTTAATCGGAACGTGAGCGCCATTACGGAGGTCAGCACTAAAGACGGAATCGTCACCCTGCAAGGCGAAGCAACCAGCCAGGCGCAAAAGGATCTGACGACCGAATACGCCAAGTTCGTCAATGACGTAAACGGTGTAAAGAGTGTAAAGAACCAGATGACCATCGGGTAGTCCGAGTCCAGGAACAAAGAGACTGTATGATCACTGCCGGCTGGTATGTTGATACAATAGCCGGCAGTTTCCGGTACAACGGTAGAACGCTAAACCTGACTATCAGCTTGCAATACTGAATGCTCACTGTCCGGCTCTCCCTAAATTATCCCACAGTATATTGAGGTTCCGCCAAATATTGAGGTAAATGCATCGTTTCATTTTTTTAGGCTGTTCTCTTCTGTAAATACAAACCAACGTTATTAAAGGATAAATCCAAGTTTATCCTTCTACTTCCGGCATTGGCAGGCTATTTGCTATAAAGCATTTTTATGATTCTCTTAATTATACGAATGAATGTTCTTGCTGAGAAGCGCATGGAGCTTTCCCAGGCGATTGTTTCACTGTCCGGTTCTATAAGGATGGAGAAAGGATGCCGGCGTTGTGACTTCTGCCGGAGTATCGACAATGATAATCTGCTTTTTCTTCTTGAAGAATGGGATACCCAGGCGAACCTTGTAACCCACCTGAAGTCGGAGCATTTTATGGTGTTCCGGGGTGCGATGAACCTTCTCGAAAAGCCCTTTGAAATGAAATTCCACACCGTATTCCAACCTGAGGGGATGGAGGAGTTTTATGAGAAACCCGGCACGAAGAACGAGGGAAAGGCAAGTTTCACCAAGTGAAAGATAAACTCAAGCAGATCACCGGAAAACTGAGCGACTATCCAAATCCTTATAAAACAGCATATTCATAGCAGGTTAACTTTTTTTAGATTTTGGCTTCAAAATCATGTGCTTTATTAAGTATTTTATATAATAACAAATTATCAATAAAGGAGGAATTAAATGAAAAAAAATTGTTTAACGCTTACAGTTTCTGTTTTCTTATTACTAACCTTATTTATGACATCAGGTATTGCCGAAGATCGACAAGGTGCATTTACAGTTACACCAAATATCGGCTGGTACTTTTTTGAAGGGAACCAAAACTTAGATGATGGAATTACATCCGGTATAAATCTTGGATATAGCATCACTAAAAACTGGGCTGTGGAAGGATCAATTAATTATATCGATTCCGACCGCAAAGATTTTAAAGATTCTGAAGTGAGTGGTTATCTTTATAAACTGGATGCACTGTACAATATAACAAGCTTTGGCAAACTCGTTCCTTATCTTGCAGTTGGTGTTGGAGGAATTACATTAGATCCAAGCAGAGGAAGTTCGGAAAATGATTTTTTATTTAATTACGGAGCCGGATTAAAATACTTTCTTACAGATGATATCGCATTGCGTGGGGATGTAAGACACGTTCTTCCTTATGGATCTCTTGGAAAGGATGAATCCCAAAATAATTTATTATGCACAGTTGGTGTATCCTTTTTATTCGGTGGTGAAAAGGAAAAACCTAAAGTGGAGGAAACACCTAAAGCTGAAGAACCACCTAAAGCGGTAGAAGAACCAGCACAAGTAGAAGAACAACCTAAAGAGGAAGAACCACCTAAAGCAGTTGAACCACCCAGAACAGACAGCGATGGTGATGGAGTATATGACGATCTTGACAAATGCCCGAACACTCCAAAAGGCGCCACTGTTGATAGCAGGGGATGCTGGATACTTGAAGGAGTATATTTTGATACGGAAAAATGGAATATAGTTTCTCAATATTTTCCGATTTTAGATAATGTAGTAGGCATTATTAAAAAGAACCCGGACATGAAGCTGGAAGTTCAGGGACATACCGATATTCGCGGAACTGAAAAATACAATCAGAAGCTTTCGGAAAACAGGGCTAAATCGGTTCTGGAATATATTGCGGGAAAAGGGATAGATCGTGAAAAACTTACAGCCAAAGGATTTGGATATTCTGTCCCGGCTGCACCCAATGATACTGCGGAAGGAATGTCAAAGAACCGCAGAGTTGAATTAAAGCCTATCTATTAAATCTAATATTCTTCAATGGACTTGTAAAAAGTCCATTGAAGAACTTGCCATTGTGTGCGAAGCAAAACAATCTCATAGGTTATATAGCGCAGGGTAACCGCATTTAGATTTCATAGACATGTAAAAAGCTGGAAAACTCCACTTTTGTCATTCCGGCGAAGGCCGGAAACCAGTAATTCCATTGGGTTCTGGATACCGGATCAAGTCCGGCATGACGGTTTGGGTGTTTCACAAAATTA
>Ga0180732_1001994_pt1 | contig 11516 bp, 20 predicted proteins | sample KR11_01MetaG_FD_148674 | JGI IMG/M metagenome (GOLD analysis project Ga0180732, IMG submission 148674) | Groundwater microbial communities from the Olkiluoto Island deep subsurface site, Finland - KR11_0.1 MetaG | ecosystem: Environmental > Aquatic > Deep subsurface > Groundwater | place...
GTACTGAACGGGGGGGATTCCCGTCCGTATCTTCGGCATCGGTCTGGTCAAATACGCCTGGGCTGGCGGAAGCACCGTTGCGGCAGGGGGCTATCTTGGGAGTAGTGCTGCTGACGGGTTGGCGCACGAGAACATGAGCGGGCCGCTTCAAGTCATCACCATCGCTGACCACGATTCCGGGTGGACCGGATTCAACTACGCCTTGGTGAACATCGGCACTACCTACGGCATCCCCGACGTGTGGAAGACGACGGCTGCACCGGGCGGCGGGACGGTGACGGCCAAACGGGTGAACTCGTCTGGCGTAGTTCAAGGCAACAACTTCACCTTCACAGTCTTGTAGGGAGACGAACATGGCGACCTCTTTGGCTATCACCCTTTCGGCGGGCATTACCTGGACGTTCACAAACGCACTAGACCTGACCACCACGTCCGATGGGACAACGTTGGACCTCGGGGATACGCTGGCGAACGGCACCGGCGTGAACCAGGCGGACGTAATGTGGCACGACTCGCGGTTGCTCTCGGCCACAAGTGAAGAACTTGACTTGGCCGGGTCGCTGACCAATGCCTTCGGAACGACCGTGACCTTTGCCAAAATCAAAACCATCATCATCAAGAACACCAGCACGACGACGACCCAGATTCTTGCGGTAGGCGGGGCGGCGGCGACTCAGTTCTCGAACTGGGTAGCCCATGTTTCGGACATCGTGAACATCGGGCCGGACGGGGTGTTGATTCTGCACAGTCCCATTGACGGCTACGCGGTGGGTGCGGGTGCGACGGACAAACTCAAGATTGACGCGGGCGCAGTCAACATCACGTACAAGATCGTGTTGATCGGGACCTCTGCCTAATGGCAATCGGCAACGGCCAGTTTGGGATCGTGGGCCGGACGACGGACGGGCCGCTGGCTATCTTTGGGCTTGACGGCGTGACCGCTTCGGGGCAGTACGCCTTTCCGTTCCGCACGACGGACGGGAGTATTGCCCTGATGCGTGTTGTGCCGGTTGCCGACACGGCGCAGTACGGGTTCCCTGGGCGACTGACGGACGGGAGCATTGGGCTGTTCATGGCGGGGACAGGGCCGGGTAGCGGGTGTTCGCCGGAGTTGAGTTCGACCTATGACATCTATCTGGCGGGCCTGACGGGCGACTTCGCGGCGCTGAACGGGACGCAGACGGTGACGTGGGTGGAAGACTTGCGGTGGGAGACGATGGATGTTGTCATGGAGTGGTTGCTTGCAAGTACTTACGAGAAAGCCCATTGGGAAGTGACGCTGACGGGGGGGGCAGCGACGCAGACGTGGATCGGCGGGTTTGATCCCTGCGATCCGAGCACGGGGCCTTGCGAATACTGCGATGGGTTCGTTCCTTTGCACCGCAGCGCAACGTTTGCTGGTTGGTCTGGCGGAAACTGTTCCGAAATAAATGGGACGTTCCAGCTCACATATATGGGCCATTATAAGTACCTCAGCGGTATGACGGGATGCTCTGGCGGGGGCCAATGCGGTTGGTGTTACGGAGATGCTCAGCGCACCATATCCTTTGGCATCACATCCACGACAACGGCAAGTTTGGCCGCGTCGGAAGTGGGCACGGGCGATTACGTTATTTTGACTGCAACTGTGCCCTCAGGTCTCAATGCCTGTTGGTATTCGGCTTTTGAATGGGTGGTGTACGGTGCAAACCGCTGCGTACCGGGGACGGCAGACGGCGGCGGAAACACTGGCCTCGTCTGGCCGGACATGCCGCCGTGCGCTGTCTGCGTCGGCGCGACGCCGGTGTCGTGGACGATCAGCATCGGCGGCATCCCGGACGGAAACGCCTGCGTTGACCTTCGCGGTGACTGGACTGCCGACCTGCGCGTCTCGCCGTGTATCTGGTACTGGAACACGGGCGCATCCAATCCACACGGCGACGTGGCAATCTATTCGTCAGCTGGCGTCATTGACGTGCGGGTGTTCAGCGACGGCGGCTGGCTCTGGTTCCGGTACGAGTACGGCGCAGGCGATCCCTGCGACTACGAGGGGTCGCTCGACCTCTTCGCGGATTCGGGCTGTGCTGGTCACGCGGCGGACTGCTACATCATCCCCAACTATGCGTGAGGGCAACATGGACTGCGGCGAGCTCGAACTGACGTCGGGCGAGAAGGCGGGCCTGTGCAAGCGACTCGGATGCCGGGTGCTGCCCGGCCTGAAGGGGCCATGCGCCTGGTGTCGCCACGGCGCGAACGCCACGCCGCCCGGCCCCGGCGAGTTCGTGCATGACCTGGCGGGCGTTGCGCTCGGCCCTCGGCCCCCGGCGGCGTCCCCGGGCGGCCTGCGGCTGTGCTCGCACCGTGGGGCGGAGGTGGGCACGCGCGAGTGCCCGACGTGCGGGAACAAGAAGGTGAAATTGCGCGTCTACGCCTGCCCGGAGAACCCGAAAGGGATAACGTATCTCGACTGCGCGAAGTGCCCGAAGGCGGGCGCAATTCCGGTTGACAAACCCCTGCCTATCCGGTAGGCTACAGGCATGGAAAGGATAACCTGACCCCATGTGCGCAATTCAACATCCCCAGGCACAGGAGCAGCCCGTGAGCACAGACCAGTTCGGTCAAATTCTTGATGGCCAGGCCGCCCTACGCGTCGAGATCGGCAAGGTCCACGAACGCATGGACGCATGGTTCAAGACGTGTGCCACGCACCGCGAAGACACCGTGATGCTCCGGACCAAGCAAGATCGACTCTTGGTGGACTTGACAGCCCTTGAAGCGCGGGTGTCGGTTGGCTTGCAGGAGGTTCGGGACCGACAAGCGGTGGCTGAACGGACGGTTGTTGACGTGGCTGAGAAGGCGGCGTTGAAGGTAGTCGAAAGCCTGCGGGGCAACGCCACCCTGACGGTGTTGAAGTGGGCTATGGCGGTGATCGTCACGCTCGTCGGATGGGGGTATGCCATGTGGATACAGTTGAAGTTCCCTGTCCCGAAACCGTAGGAGGGCGTACCATGCGCAGCATCATCGTTCTTGCGTTCATCGTCTGTCTGACCGGCTGCGCTGCCGAGAGGGACGAGGTTAAGGCGCCCACGGCCAAGTTCCGACGCATCGTCGAAAAGAAACTCGTCGTCGGGCCGGATGGAAAAATGGTCCTGAACCCGGACGGGACGCCGCAGACTATCGAGGTCGTGACTATCGAGGCCGAGGGCACGGGTATGGGCGCTATCGGTGAGGGCGTCAAGGCCATCAAGGCGGGCGAGCCGCCGACCGCCGGGCCCCAGGGGTCCACCGGCGGCAAGGGAAGCCTGAAGTGGTTTGACGTGGGTTCGCCTACCGTGAATCCTATGTGGCTACTCATCATTGGCGCGGTAGTTATCGTCGGCGGGGCGGTGCTCGGGTACTTCCTGGGCTGGCAGTTGGGCGCGATGGTTGCGGGCGCGGGCGTGTGCCTGCTGGCCGTGGCGTGGTACCCGTGGCTGCTGCTCGTGGTTGCCCTGCTCGGCTTGGCGTTCGTGGCCTACCTGGTGTACAAGTACGTCAAGGCCGCAAACGAGGCTGAGACGGCCACGGCTGACGCGGACGCCAAGACGACGGCCCTGGGTGTCGTGGTCAAGGCCGTCGAGGCTGCGGGCGCGAAAGCCAAGGAAGTGAAAGAAGCGGTGAAGGACGAAGTCAAGTCCGCACTGGCGAAGGTTGCGGAGGTTACGGCAACCATCAACGCCGCAAAGGTATAACCCTTTTGGAGGACGCGCAATGGCGAAGAAGCCTGCACCCCCGGCCCCCAAGCCGGGCAAGAAGCCGCCCAAGAAGCCGTGCTGATGCCACGGGACCGGCCACCCCACCGGTCCCCCGCCCTGGGGCTGCGCGGCTACCCTTCCCGTGCGGCCCCGGGGCCCCCTTTCTAACTCATCCGCCATGTGCGGAAAGAGTACTTCGCCCGTCGAGTGGCGGGCGTTGCCTTTCAGGAGTGCGAGAATGGTTACAGCTCAACGACAGGGTTCAGACATTGACTTGGCGAAGTTGGCCGCATTCGAGAAGAAGTCCAGAAGGCGAAGCCAGATGGTGTTCTAACTACCCCCGGCCTGCATGGCGGGCGTTGCCTTGAAGTGGCAGGTAGTTCCGTTTTGGAAACAACTGCCTTTTGAACCATCCGGTATTTCCGGATAGTTGCCTTGCGGCGGGCGTTCTCGACCGCGCCGCCTTGGCCCATGAGCGCCCGTGCTCGTGGGCCATCTTTGTTTCAGAAGGGCGGCTCTTCCTGGGCCACTTCGGCCAGCCGCTCAAGCGGGACGCCTTGGCGTCGGTTCTGAATGGCCCAGTAGACGTACCCTGCCGGGTTGGACTTGACCCTGTCGGCGTCCAGGCCCGCTTCGAGCGCGTTGAAGCCGTAGATCAACTCGTCCTCGGTGTACCCATGCTCTGCGCACTTTGTCCAGAACTCTGAGCGCGAGAGCATCTTGTCGGGCTTGAACTGCTTCTCACTGCTCAGAGCAAGCTCGTCCAACCGCACCGCTTCCCGCACCGCGTCCTCTGAGTACCGGGCGGCGGCATCCGAAAGGATGCTGTCGCCGGTTAACCTATGTCGTTTGTGGTCTCTGTTTGTATTCTGTGCTGTAGTCTCTGGTGTATAGTCGGCTTGCTGTAAGCGTTCTTGTCTGTTTAGCGTAAGCAGACCAGTTTGCTTAGCGCAAGCAGACTGGGACCTTTCCTGATGCGACTTGGCGTAAGTAAGGCTTTCGGTCGTGTGGCATCCACCATGCACACACGCCAAGTTTGAAGGGACGTGCTCGCCACCGCTTTTAAGCGGCACCCGGTGGTGAAACTGCATGTCGGAAGAACGCTTCCCAGGACCATGAACAATGGGTTTTTCACACAGCAAACATCTTGCCCTGTCCCGCAGTACCACTTCCCCATAGTTGAAAAAGACACCCTTCGCACCCTCTTTTCTTGCCCTCATGTGCCCTGCTTTGGAGGAATTACGAATGAGCACGCGGTGTTCCGAAACGATCTGTTCTGGCGACAACACCGATTCAGAAGTGCGGCCAGATAGGGCCTCAACCAATGCCTCAATATCAACCATGAAGTACATCGTCGCCGGAACACCACGACGAACTTCCCGAAAAAACGATAGCGAACAGAGTATCCTGCGCCCATGCTCCTGCTCTGTTCTCGTGAGGCCGGTTTCCTCTTCCCATTCCACTTGCGATTTCCAAAACCATCCATCTTTGTCGGAGGTGCGGGATGTCCAGTACACGGCTTGGGAGAGCATCAGCGCGGCAACCGTATCCCCGGTAAGTACCTTGTAGGCCCGGTTGAAGGCGATAGGACGCCCAAGAAGGGCCTTTAGACCATCAGGCATCTGTTTTACGTCCATTTTGCGTCTCCTGAAAAGAACGACGGCGTGCCGGGTGGAGAGCGCATGATGAGCCTTGCGGCCCAGAGGGCTTTTCCGGCACGCCGAGGTTGGTGGTTTCAGGACTCATACACTCTCCACCTTCCATGCTATCAGGAAGGCGGGGGCGTGTCAAGGCTTTGCGTCACGTTCAGCACCATTTTCGTGCCCTCACGAAAAAGGTCATGCGTCACCGGCCTTCCCGGGGCCGCTAGAGGCATGGGGTGGCCTACTTCGGCCATTCAGGGTCGCGCACCAACTCCCGCCAGAGCGTCTCGATCTCCTCGTTCGGCGTGGCGTACATGACCATTGGCCGCAAGGCCGTAATGCGAATGCGGTTCGCCCGCGTGTCAATGAAGTGCTGCAACTCTTCGCGGCGCATCCAGTCCAGCCCGTCGGTCCGCAGCACGTTCAGAACGCCTTGGGCCTCCACTGCGACGGCTTTCCGCTTCTCGGAAGGAAACCAGCGTTTGAGTCGAGCCTCCCACCCTTGGCGAAGAACGTCCATGAACGAAAAGGAATACCACAGGTGCTTGCCGTCAATGTGCTCGTCGGCCCAGATCAACACGCCGATGTTCATGGCCTCGTCCCTTCCGGCGTCGGGGCAGAATTGGACGAGAGCGTACTGGGCGGAATGGCGGGTCACCAACTGTCTCCCAATTAAGGCTGACTTGTCTCTAGCCGTGCGAGCTGAGACGATAGGCCGGTTGACGGCGGCCCGCCGGAAGGGCCTGTAGCCCAACCGACAAGGTGTTTGTCCCGAATGTTCTTGGATGCGTTGAGATCGGCGTTCTGACGATGACCACACGAACGACATTGAAACTCGCTCTGAGTCCGGCGGTTGCCACGGTAGATGTGCCCGCAGGCGTTGCACCGTTGGCTCGTGTGGCGGGGATCAATGCGCACAACGCGGCAACCCTTGGCTTCGGCCTTGTACGCCAGGAAGGCCGCAAGTTGAGCGAAACTCCAGGAGTGCAGGCGTCGTTTGGCTTCGCCGCGAGACGCTTTGACGCGGGCGCGAATGTTCGTCAGGTTCTCGATCACGATGGTCGTTCCGGGTTCAACATTCGAGACAATGCGCTTGCTGATAACGTGGTCACAGTCGCGTCGGAAACGCGCTTGGCGTCCCGCAAGGCGGCGAAGGTGGTGTTTGGCCGACTTCGAGCCGTTCAACTGCAACTTGCGCGTGAGCCTGAATGTTCGCTTGACAACTTCTCGCCAGTGCTTCTTCCCGTGGAAGCGGTTGTCGCTGGTCACGGCTGGCCGCGTAACCCCAAGATCAACCCCAACAGCCGCGTCCTTGTCCACAAAGGGCACGTCGGGAACGTCAACGCAGACGTACAGATACCACTTGCCCTTTCGGTGGATAAGATCGGCGGTGGTGAGCTTGTGCCCTTCGGCCCATGTGGCGTAGACGGGAAGGATGAACGGAACATGGATACGCCCCCGCGTCGTGGAAAGGTTGACGCTTCGAGCCGCCCAGTCCAAACGGTAGGTGTTGGAGTTGTAGCTTGGCGGACAGAATGCGGACTGCGGGCGGGACACCTTCTTCCCCTTCCGTTCCAAGGCCATCGTCGCTTTCAACGCCGCCGCCGCTCTTTGGCGGGCTTGGCAATGGTGGTCAGACACCAAGGCTGGGTTCGCCGCCTTGCACTTGCGGTAGGTCAGATGGTGAAGCGTATAGGCGTTGTTCTCGCGCAGACGCCAACCTTCGGCGCAGACGGCGTTGAAAGACTCGGTGAACTGCTTCGTCGTCTCGGCCAGGGCTTTCACCTGTTCTGGCGTCGGTTTCAGGCGTATCTGGATTGTGCGGTTCATGCTGTTATTGTACCATACGGCATGACGCATTTGCAAGACAAATCCGCATATTTATACAGAAAATGGGCGCGCACTTCATGGCTTGGCCTTTGCGCAGAGCTTCGTCCAGTCGCCCTGAAACGTCGGGTTGCAACGGGTGTTGATCTTCAAGTCTCGCTCGGCCTGCTTGGACTTGTCACGCGGCTCACCGCCGCAGCACACGCCAAACATGCCGTGAAACCCGTGGTAGTCCCATAGCCGCCGAATGACACGCCGCGCGGCTTCTGCGCCCACCTCCTGAACCAGAAGGACGGCCAGGGCGGAATGAAGGCCAACGAGATCGTGGGCGTTGATCTGTTCCGCGTCTTCGTCCATGTCTTCGGCCATTGGGCCTATCAGCAAGTCTTCTTCGCGTGTCCGGGCCACGGTCGCGCCGGGGTTGGCGTCGGCATCGGTTTGCGCCCAAGACTTATCGGGCACGTAGCTCTTGTAGCCGCTTGGAAACGTCACGCACCATTTCTTGTCAGTTCTCATTGCTGCGTTCCTTTCTCTTCCGGCTCCGGCTTCATGGCCTCGCGTAGGACCTCCGACATCCGAATACGCCCGTCCAGGGGCAAGCTGAACTGGTTCACGGTGGGATCGGAACAGCCCAGCAGCCGGTACGCCTTGAGCATCCCAACCAGCTCACGGACGCCCGGCTCGTCCTCGACGCCAAAGAACTGGCCGCAGTTCAGGGTGGCCTGGGCGAAGTGCAGGATGGTGAAGCCGACAACCCGGTCATGGACGGGGTCCACGCGGGTCAGAACGTAGCAGGGGCCCCATACGCAGACGACGTGCTTGGCGGCGCGGAAGGTGACGTAGAGCACGTCCGCTTTGAGATCATGGGTGAACTGAGCGTCCATTTCAGGTGTCCTTCTTGAACAGGGCCGCTTGGCCCCACTGAGCAGCCATCGCTTCTGCCACGCCGGGGTAGGTGCGACTGCGCTCGCGGGATCGAGACGCTGACGGCGGCATCCGGTGAACACGGCTTGTGCGGCCTTCCACAATGTCCGTCGGGACGAGGGGTGGCAACCCCTTCAGCCACAAGCACGTCGCCTTTGTCTCACCGTGCCCGAACTGCCACGGTTGAATGATCTGATCCGGCTTGCGGATGAGCGTGCTGATGATGCCGACGGGGTTTTCAAGGGCGATCTTTGGGATCGGCGCATCCAGAAGTTGCTGTACAAAGGCCAGTGCCGCCTGCTGTCGCCCATCGGCCCTCTTCTCTGCAAACCATCGCGCTCCGCTGGCGCACAGGTGCGTACATGGCGGGAAGGCGATCATCATATCCCACCTATCCGCCATCACTTGCAGCACGTCGCCTTGGATATGCTGTCCGGGCCGCTCGGAAGGAAGCAGGTCGCACGACCACGCATCCCAACCGCGTGCCGCGAAGGCATCCCGGACAAGACCGCTGAACTCGCAGGCGATAAGTACCCGTGGCGTCATTGGGTTCCCTTCTTGAACAGGGCCGACTTGGGTGCGTCTTGGGCCACCGGCGGCAGGGCCGCAGCAACCGCACGGCACAGGTGCTCGAAGGCAAGCTCGCTGATCCACGGCTCGACGCCGGGGCGGCCTGCCACGCACTTCCAGGTTGAGCCGCATCGGACGCAGGCCCACGATCCGCGCCCGATGTTCACGATCCAGTCGGCTTCACACCCGCTCGGGCACGGCGGCACGGGGTTCTCGGGGAAGGCGGATGGCTTGGGCATGGACTACACCTCCTTTGCAACGGGCCTTGCAACGGCCTGCGTGCCTTTGGGCCTGTGGCCGGAACGGAAGGGCCAGAGGGCGCACGGCTCGTAGTCGCACTCGCGGACAAGGCTCTGCTGCCCGTTCATGCAGTACATGCACGCCGCACGTATGGCCTTGAGCCTGGACCCGGCCCCGGGCATCTTCTTGCCCATCCGGAAGCCCCACAGCGGGCAGGGTTCGGCCACCTCCGGGCCTTCGGGGCAGTCCCGGACGACCGATGAGTTCTCGGCGCATCCAAGACAGTACTCCCGGACGGCCCGTGGTGGTGAAAAAAGGCTCTTTAGCTGATGTTTCGGCGCGTCGGACGGCGGGGATGGGGCTTTGCGCACCATCTTGTGTCCGGGCTTGAAAAGATGGCTCATTGCGTAGGTTCCGTCCTTCCTAACTCTGGGCCTTCCTTGCCTTCCTGGGGGATAGTCGGCTTCCATACTGGGCACTCGATCCTGTCATTCCACCAGATCGCCGTCCGGTCGCCGCACGGTGGGCGTGCCAAGCAGATTGGCACCGGGGGCCACTGAACCTGAAAGGCACAGGTTCCGTAACATTTTCGACGGATGGTTCCATTCGCGGTGCGTTGCCACTCGGCGAACCGACAGGTACGGTGAAGGTGTTCAGTCATGGCTTCGTTCCTTCCTTCTTAAACCACGGACAGCCGTCCGGGAATGGCGGTGCGTCCATCAAAAGGCGTTCGGTCGTGAAGGCGTCTTCGTCGAACGTGCTCTCGGGGTGCGTACACCGGATACGATCCTCCCAGTAAAAAGGGCAGTCCGAGCAGGACCATATCTGACCCTCTAGGTAGACGGTGGGCCAAATGTTGGGCGTCTCCGGGACTACACGGATTGCCGTCCATTGGGGGGGCCTGTCGCTCATGGCTTTTTCCGTTCCTTCCATTCCCGCAGCAGCCGGTTGGCTCGGCAACCCAGGCAGTCACCCGTATGTTCGGATGGGTTTGTGCCGCCATGCACCAGTTCGTGGTCCATCTCGCCAACCTCTTCCAGGACGCTGAGACATACAAGAATCCACCGCATCGTTGGACGGCGCGGCGGTGGGTTGAGTACGTCAAGACCTTGGGACAATGCGCCCAAGATACACGCCGCGCCTTCGGCCAGTTCCGCGTCGCTGATGTCGTCAATGGGGTCCGTCATGGCGTCTTCCCTTTCTTCTTGGCCCGGCATCGCTTCTTCTGTCTGTCCTTGCCGCCCGTAACCCGGTAGCCCTTGACGCCGTGCGCCTTGTGGCGGTGCCCGCCAAGGGCCGTCGGGGTGTCTTTCACCACGCCGCACTCGGGGCAGACGTACTCCGGGTCCGGCTCCAACGCGCTCGGGCACTCGCGCTCAAGTCGCGCGTGGATGGCGTCCAGACTTGGCCGGTCGGGCGAGAACTGGCGGCCACGGGCGTCGGTGTCCATGCTCATCCCTCCCTTTCAGACGGGGCCAGCACCTTGTATTCTTTCTCGACTCGGCCCTCGCTGGCCGTTCCCCGGACGTGAGCGGGTATCCAGAACCGTCCGTGGTACTTGCCGAACAGGCCCCGGCCTTCCGTATAGTTGCCGAAGTGGCCCCGGCAGATGTGCAGGGCGCGTTTGATGCCGCCAGTTGCGGACTGGCCTTCGCCTTCTAGGATAGCACGAATGCCGCCGATGGTAAGCGTGTGCCACCTCGTGCCATTCGTATGCCGATTCTTGGCGCGTTTGGCCGGTCGATCTTGAGCAATGGGGGATATTGAAACGTTTTTGCATGATAACAAGCTACAGGCGAAGTAAACGGAAAGACAAAACGCTGAAAGCTTAATGTTTGGGTCTAGTGGGCCAATGGGCTTGAGAACCTGTCCGCAGAGTCCTGGATTTAGCCACGCTGAACTCTCTAATTCCCACCCGCAGAGACGCCCATTTACGTCGAGCGGCATGAAGACGTTCCCAAGCATCCCAATGGCCCCTTGTTCTCGCAGCATCATGCCGTAGGCTTGAACAAAGTGGGCGGGGCCTTCACCGGCGCTTTCGGCCTCAAGCCGGATATTTTTTGGCGGTGGCGATCCGCCGAGTGGCCCAAGTATGGCGTCCCATAGTCCAACTTCCATGATTGCAGACGTTATCGGGACGGGTTCGTTGAGCTTGAATGAAAGGCAAACCACCCCAAACTTGCGCCCTTGTCGAAGTGGAGTCATTTTGCCGTTGCTGTTGACGTAGGCCGGGGTTTCCCATTCATACCACGCAACCGGCCAAGGCGACAGAAGCGAAGGGAAGTCTTTTGTAAACCATACTTCCTGTGGTGTGTCCTCATAGAACCACTTCGCGGCATTTGTGATGTCAACCAACACGGGCTGTGGGTCTTCATTTGGGAACAGGCGCTTTTTGACATCGCCATAGAGGCTTGCCATGCTCATCCCTCCCTGATCGCCGCCGCTTGGGCCTGGGCACGGTGGGCCGCGCACGCGAAGTGAATACCCCGGGTTCGTCGCCCGCCACGCATGGCAACATACGTCGCCGACTCGGCGCAGAACTCGCACTTCTCTTGGCCTTCAAGAATTCGGCTAACTACGATCCCGCGACCTTGGGCCT
>Ga0180732_1001995_pt1 | contig 11501 bp, 12 predicted proteins | sample KR11_01MetaG_FD_148674 | JGI IMG/M metagenome (GOLD analysis project Ga0180732, IMG submission 148674) | Groundwater microbial communities from the Olkiluoto Island deep subsurface site, Finland - KR11_0.1 MetaG | ecosystem: Environmental > Aquatic > Deep subsurface > Groundwater | place...
ATAACAATTAAACAATATAACAATATAACAATATAACAATATAACAATATAACAATATAGCAATTTAACAATCAAGATAGAAGATAGCGCCGCTTATTTGCTTATATGCTAAGTTGCTTAATTGCTAAGTTGTTTAATTGACTCTATTATATTACAAAAGATAAAGCTTGACAAATGGCGAGAATTTGCTATAATGAAATGTTGCTCTTTAAAAATCAGCAAAGTTGCAAATTGGTCCTTATAATCATAATGGTTAATTTACAGCTTTGCTGAAAAATAGGAGGTTAAAATGGCAAGAATAATACTGACAGGCGATAAAATTCGGCTAAGGCCTTTAAGCAAAAAAGATATTCCGCTAACTATTAAGCGGAATCTTGATCCAAAAGTATTGAAATGGACGGCTGGCTCAGTTTCACTGGATGCTAGAATAAAAAGAGCGGCTAGCAAAAAGATGGAATATTTTGTCAAAAGAAGGCCAAAGAATGATAAAATATTTATCATTGAGGCAAAAAATGGCGGGCGATGGGAACCGATCGGGAATTGCGGTCTTTCGAATATTAACAAATGGAATCATAGAGCGGTATTTTCCATATGCATAGACCCGGATTATTGGCAAAGGGGCTACGGCACAGAAGCAACAAAACTTTTATTAGCTTATGCGTTCGAAAAAATGCATTTGCATAGAATAGAATCTCACGTCAGGGAATATAATACTCCAAGCATAGTATTCCATAGAAAGTTTAGGTTTATTGAAGAAAGCCGCCAAAAAGAGGCGATATTCCAGAACGGCCGATTCTGGGACAGGATAATTTTCCGATTATTGGAATCGGAATGGGAAAATCTTGATAGGCAGTAAATTATAAGGGATCTAATTTTTTGACGGTCCCTTCTTTTTTTTATCCCTTTTTTATTTTATAAAATGGTTATAATACCCATTTTATCAGTTTATCAATAAAATAAGCTCCAGCAGAAATTATTGATATTTCAAAAAGTTGACAAATCTTGCGGTCGCAAGAAAAGTAAGGAGTTTTTTTAAGGTTTGAGATTGTTTAAATTTGTTCTTTTCAATTTGCAAATTGATCCGCCGCAGGCGGAGATTTTAGAGCGAGTATTTATGGTGAGTTTATCGAACCACTCGGGATTGAATTGTCATTTGCCTGCCCGCCATTGCCATTAACTTTGTTAATAATTTTTAAACTTCTTTAACTAATTAAAGCAAGAAAAAAATAAAATTCGCGCGATAGACTTTGGCAGGCGGGGATTTTGTCATTTGTAATTTTTTGGATTTGGGACTTGACATAATTTTAATTTTGCGCTAAGATTAAAAGTTAGATTAATTGTCATTCCAAGTGCAACGAGGAATCTCTCAACTTGTTTGAGAATTAGTCTGGCATTCGCCAGAGATCCTTCGCTTCACTCAGGATGACAGACGAGATTGTTCTTTAAAAAATTTCACGGCTTTGGGAAAAATTGCAGCTCTTTTAAGAGGTGTGATTAAACTGAAGTTGTGAATAAAAATTAAGGAGGAACTATGAGAGAAAAAATAGGTAAATTAGATATTAAGGACATAGAAAAAAATTTGATCGAGGGTGTAGGAATACTCTCCCACGACCTGTTCTTAAGCATCGTAAGGGTAGTAAAGGTAAAAAGTGATAGTGAAAAATCATTCACAGTCACAGTTCCGCACTACATTAATGATATAAGCGGAATAAACAACAATGAGGGTTTTAAAAAAGCTGTAAAAGATTCGCCGGCGCGGAAAATAACTCTTATTTTAAAAAATAATGAAATAGAGTATAAAAATGGCAATCTTTGCAGTAAAATCCCTTTCACGTCTCCGCCCGAAGAAGTTTTGGCGCTTCTTGAAAACCTTAAGCTTGTGAATTACAAGGACAGTGGGTTTGTCACAGCGCTAATAGACAAAGACGGTTTCTATATCCAAGGGCCCTGCGTCTTAATGGGCAGTTTCGGAACATAAAGGGAAAAACCTTCCCCCCCCGTTTGTCTTTTATGACAGCGGGATTTTTTTATTAATTTTTAAATTTCGCTTCAATCCCGCACGCGCCTTCGGAAGAAACCATGCACGCGCCGATCGGATTAGCCGGCGTGCATTTTTTATTGAATAATTTGCAGTCCTTTGGCTCTTTTAAGCCGCGAAGAATGGCGCCGCAAATACAGCCAAAGCCAGTATTTAGTATTTGGTATTTAGTATTTAGGGAATTAAAAATTTCCTTATACTTCAATTTTGCATCAAATTCCGCGTATTTTTTACGGATTTCAAAACCGGAATTGGGGATTTTACCGATTCCGCGCCAGTAAGCGTCACCGATTTCAAAAACCTCGTTGATCAATTCACGGGCTTTGGGATTTCCTTCTGGTCGCACGAGGCGAGTGTACTCATTTTCCACCTCAGCCCGATTTTCGGCTATCTGCTTCAGTAGCATATATATTGCAATTATAACATCGCTGGCTTCAAATCCGGCGATTACTTGCGGTATAGCATTGTCATTGCGAGCGACCCCCTCGATTTTACTCGGGGCAAGCTCCGGGAGCGCGGCAATCTCTTCTTTAGCGCAATAAGTCTGAGATTGCTTCGTTGCCTGATGGCTTCTCGCAATGACAGAAGGGGTGTATTTTAGTTTTTTATAAGGGTTAATTCCGATAATCGTTGAGACATGGCCAGGATTGATAAAGCCGTCAATTTTTAAACTCGGCGTATTGAGTAATGCTTTCATTGCCGGCACGAATGCCTTATGCGAAGAATAAACCGTGAGTCCGCGTTTTATGGCGCTGGCAGTCATCGGAGTGGTGGTTTCAAATCCGAGCCCGAAAAAGACAAGATTCGGTTTTATTTTTTGAAGTTTTAGAGCATCTTCGGCCGAATAGACCTCTGTTACTTCCGCACCCAATTCTCGCGCTTTGTCAAGACCGAAACCAGTATTTGGTATTTGGTATTTAGTATTTGGGACAATTAAAGTCCCTGGAACGCGAAGCGCATCTCCATAGCAGGCGATTGGAATTCCTTCCAAGGCCAACGCGATTACAGCGTTAATATCCCGCTGGTCTGTCACGCAGACAGGACAACCCGGACCGGAAAGAAGTTTAATATTTTTCGGCAACAGTTTCTTGATACCGTGCCGCGCAACGGCTTCAGTGTGCGTGCCGCAGAGTTCCATCAAAACCACTTGGCGGTTGATTTTTGCAGAAAGGTTATTTATTTTACGGAGAATGTTTTGCATAAAATTTACTTAAAATTTTCAATTTTCAAATCTCAATTTACAATGAATTTTCAATGCTCTAATTTTCAATTTTAGATATGCGAGATTAGTTTGAAAATTAATTCATTGAGATTTAATTGAAAATTGAAAATTGGTGTTTGAAAATTATCGTCTCACTTTTTTATTTTCGCGCTTTTGTTAAAAAGCGCTAATGTTTTTTTCGCCTCTCTCTGTTCCAGTTTCTGTATCGCAAACCCCGCATGCACCACCACATAGTCGCCTTTTTTAACTTTCACCAATTCGCAATTGACTTCTTTTTCCATACCATTAAAATCCACCTTTGCGCGAAGGGTTTTTAAATTGATGGACTTGATTTTACCGGGAACAGCCAGACACACAGCTATTTGAAAGTTATAAAGTTCATAAAGTCATAAGGTAAGCAGATTTTAACTTTATAAACTTGACGAACTTTATAACTTTATAAACTTATTATATCGCCCCTGGCGAATTTTTAATCTCCGCGTAATTGAACACTGGGCCGTCTTTGCAGACATATTTTCCGTTGACCAAAACACAATGCTGGCAAATGCCGATGCCGCAATGCATGCGGCGTTCCAATAAAACATAAATATCTTTTTCCGTCACCTTTTTTTGCTTCAATTTTTTAATGACAGCCGGATACATTATCGCCGGGCCGCACATTATCAACACTGGATTTTTTACCAGTTTTATTTTATCAAAAAGATCCGTAATCAATCCCACATTTCCTTTCCAGTTTTCAGAAGCAATATCAAGAGTAAGATTTATTTGCAAATGTTTTTGCCAGGCGTCGTATTCATTTTGAAATAAAAGCATTTGTTTTTCCCTCGCGCCGCAAAACAGCTGTATTTTGCCAAATTCAAAAGAGCGGCTCCTGATAAGCTGTATTAAGGGTCTTAACGGAGCTAATCCCACTCCTCCCGCAATAAGCGTTAAATTGCGCTTCGCGATTTTGGAAAGGGGAAAACCATTGCCATAGGGCCCGCGGAATCCAACTTTATCTCCCATGGAAAGCGCAAATAGCTTGCCGGTTAATACGCCTTTTTTTTGCGCGCAAATTTGAAACTCTCCGGTTTTTGAAGGCGCCGAACAGACGGCAAACGGCGCTTCGCCAAAACCCTTAATAGACAAATTTATAAACTGCCCAGGCCAATAATTAAAAAGTTTTCCATTTTCCGGTTTCAACACAAAAACCCGGACCATAGAATTTTGGCTTTTGATATCAACAATCGTAGCTGTTTGGGTCAGGTAAAGATTTCGCATAATTACTTTTTTATCCGCCTTTTTTTGGTTGATTTTTTAGTCCGGCTCGCAATATTTATTATGTTTGGCGTTTTTTTCTTAAGAATTTGGCCGACTACTTCTTTGATATTAATTCCGGCAGGACAAACCTCCGAGCATCTGCCGCATCCAACGCAACCAGGCAAATTATATTCTCGGGGGATTCGCACGAATTTATGGTCGTACCAATTGTAAATCCTGTCTTGAATGGTTTTAAGGAATTTCGCTCCGCCGGCGATTTCCGAGAACTCGGAATTGAAGCAACTGTCCCACTCTCGAGTCCGCCGCACAGAATCGGTCAATGGATTATTTTCATCGTAAATTTTAAAACAAAAACAAGTAGGGCAGACAAGCGTGCATTTATCGCAGCCCAAACACCGTTTTCCCAAATCTTTCCATATTTTGGAACCATACGACAGCTTGACTTTTCCAACCAATTTTTTATGAAATTTTGACAGGCCTTCTTCCGGTATGGGTCCGGCATACTCAATATGCTCAAAATCGGCATATCCGAAATCGTTCAGCATCCGCTGGCCATGCTTGGAGCCGGTAAATATTCTGAAGTTCTTTTGGTCACTTCGGCTTTCTATGAAAATGTCAAACTTGAAATGCTCAAGAATATTTTCTTCATATTTTTCGTAAAAAGTTGTTTCTTCCGGCACCGGGCTTTGTCCGATAAAAATCGTCCGCGATATTATATCCTGAAAATAAGAATCTTTTTCAAAAACCTGGCTTAAAAGCGCCACTGCCCGCAGGTCAAAAACAGTAATGCCGAATAAGACCCGCATATTGGCCGCGCTTTTTTCGTCACGACTGCGGTCCGGGTTATTTTCGGAGCCGTTATTTTCGGAAAAATTAAAAAGCGCCTGTTTGGGGGGCAAAAGATATTTTTTAAACGGATACAGAGGCCGTTCTTTGACCAAAGTAAAATTTCGCGAATCGGAAATTTGTTCAATTAAAACTCGGCCCTGTTTTTTGACTGGCGCGTAAATTATATAGTTTTTATCAAGCAAATATTGGACAAAGCGTTTTAGGTCCGAGGAAGTCATTGTCTTTAATGTCAAATATTAGATGTAATATGTCAAATCCAAATTTTAGATGTCAAATCTAAATTATTAGTGCCAGATTTAACATTTGACATATGGTTTTGACATCTGACATTTGAGTTCTAACATAATTATTTCTATTATACCACAAAATAGCGGCTAACCCCAAATCCCGAGTACTCGGGACAATATTGGTCAAAAAATTGAAGATATGGTAAAATATAGCAGAAGTAAAAAGTTATAAAGTTTATTGATTTTTATTCTTTATTTGATAGAATTAAAGAAATTATGCTTGAAAAACACCAAAAACAACTTAATGAAATTTTTAAAGAAAATCAAGTAGTTTTGGCGTATTTATTCGGTTCGGCGGCGCGCGGCAAGACGACGGCTTTAAGCGATATTGATATTGCCGTTGTTTTTTCGGACAAAGCAAGAGAAAAAGATTATTTTAAAAAAGAGCTTCATTTGGCGCACAAGATAGGAAATGTTTTTAAAATTGATCGGGTGGATATCGTAAATTTAAAAACTGTCAAAAGTCCGCTATTAAAGCATAATGCGGTATTTAAGGGAAAGCTTATATTCGGCAAATATGGAAAAAAGCAATTTGAATTGGAAAGCGGAATTATGAAAGAATACGAGGATACAAAACATTTAAGAGCGGTTCAAGATTATTATTTGTATAAACATATTAAAGCAGGAACTTTTGGAAAAGGCAAACTTATTCAAAAAAGCAAATATTTAGAAAAATATGTCGCCAATAAATAAAAAATCAATATCGGAAAAACTAGAGCTTTTAAATGAAGCAATCAGGAAGCTTGATGAAATAAAGCTTCTTAAGAGAGATGAATTTGCGTCTGATTTTTTTATTCATGATACGGCAATCCGCAATCTGGTTTTAGGAATAGAAATTATTGTGGATATTGGAAATCATATTTTATCGGAGACATTTCAGTCATCAGCCAAATTCTATAAAGATGTAATTATTGATTTGGGCGAAGGCAAGGTTATTCCAAAAGATTTTGCCAAAGAAAACGCTGAAATGGCTGATTTTAGGAATTTAATCATTCATGCTTATGGGAAATTAGACATAAAACAGGTTTATCAAAATCTTCAAAAATCGCCGGATATTTTCCGCAAATTCGCGAAATATTATATTAAGTTTTTAGAAAAACATTAAATTTATTAAGATTAAATTTATAATAATTTAAAATTCGTGATAATACATATTATCATAGTGGCTAAAAATTATGGAAAAGATTTCTCTGTCAAAACTATTTTTATTAGCGGTGATTATAATCAGCTCGGGTCTAATATTCGGCATAACCCAATCTTTAATCGAAATTCGCCGAGTTGTGCCGCCAGCGCCGGCAATAAATAAAATAGAAATTTCCGCGGACGCGAAATCTCCGCCTGCGGCGGATCAGCCTCGGGCTGAAATTCTTAACGCCGATACTAAAGCAACTATTTTCACCATTGCCGATACGCAAAAATATCTTAAAGATTCCGGCTATTTTTACAATCCCGATACTTTTCAAACCACCAATGCCAAATATGAAGGGGATTGTTTTGGCGACGCGGCTTTGTCAAATAATAAAAACAGGATAGTTTTTTCCAGCGGATGTTTACCAGGAGATTTGCCGCAGCCGTGGATTGGAACAGTTTACACTTATAATAAAGAGGTTAAAAAGGCATCTGACTCCTATAATGCCGAACGTTTGCCACACGTTTATAAAGCTTATTTAGCTATAATTAAGGATAGCACGAGTTTTTTAACAGGCGGTAGTGGCAAAAAATTCACTTGGTCAGTAGATGACAAAACCATCACTTACGAAGCGGATTTAGGATTATCCGGAATGACGGAAACAAGAACCATTGATTCGCAGACAGGGGAAATTTTAGAAACTAAACCAGCGGAAGGCGACACATCAGATTGGAAAACTTATAGGAATGAGAAATATGAGTTTGAAGTGAAATATCCTTCAGATTGGACAGCGGAAGAGAAACCTCTATCTGTTTACCCGGATACTTTTACCATCAGAGCAGAGTTTAAAAGCCCCTCTGAGGATAAACAATTTTTCATTGCAGTCCGACCTAAAGATGACGAAGGAATGATTCGAGAAGCGTATAATATTATCTCTGAGATAAAAATCAATGTAGGCGGGATTACTAGTTCTAAGATAACCGGGATGGGTCAAAAAGATGGTTCTCCTCGTGTAATATTTGTTTTAGCAACAAAAGGAGATTATGTTTATAACTTTTACTTACCTCCTTTTTATCAAGAAGAGATATTTCTTGACCAAATCCTCTCCACATTCAAATTCATAGAAAAAAACGAAATAAAATAAAAATTGTGTAAATTGTTGACATTTTTGTATTGCCGTGCTAAAATAATGGTATAAATTATGTAGTTAAGCGTTAAATAAATGCTAATAAAAAGAAAAGTTTTGGGAGAAATAAGCCAATGGCTTGATACAAAAAAGATATTGATTCTAAACGGCGCCAGACAGGTTGGAAAAACGACAATTTTGAAGGAAATAAAAAAAGAGCTGGAGGAAAAAAACAAAAATTGTGTTTATCTGAATCTTGAATCGTTTCAATCCGCTGATCGCCTGAACGTCGATCCGGACAATATCTTTGATTTTATTCCCGACAAAAATTTATTTTGGCATGTTTTGATTGATGAAATTCAAATTCTTGACCAGCCATCTGGTTTTTTGAAATATATCTATGATACCTATGACAATCTGAAATTAATTATCACCGGTTCGGCAAATTTGGAAATCAAAGCGAAACTTCAGGATTCTTTGGCAGGCCGAAAAATCACTTTCTACATAAGCCCTTTGTCTCTTGATGAAATTTTAGATTATGAAAAACTGGACAAAGAAACAAAAAATCCGATAGAGCGGCAAAAGATAAACAAAACATTTGAAGAATATCTGATATTTGGCGGTTTGCCGGAAATTTATCTGGAAAAAGACAAAGAAAAGAAAAAGAAATTGCTGAAAGAATATCTCGGAACCTATGTTAATAAAGATATTAGGGCGCTGATCAGTAAAATTAATGTTTCCAAATTTAACCAGATGAACATCGCCTTGGCGCATTTGATTGGGAACTTGGTAAATAAAAGCAAAATATCCGATGATCTGAATATCAACAGCAGGACATTGGATAGATATTTGGATCTGTTAAAATACAGTTTTATTTTTGATTTTATTCCCCCTTATTTTTCCAATCCGGTTACTCAAATCAAAAAAATGCAAAAAGTTTATTGTTTTGACCTCGGAGTCCGAAACGCCGTTTTGAATAATTTTATTGAAGTTGATTTGAGAGATGATCGCGGTAAACTGTTTGAAAATTTTGTTTATCTTAAATTGAAGGAAAAATACCAAGAAATTTATTTTTGGCGAACCGTGAAAGGAAGCGAAATTGATTTTGTTTATCAGGAAAACGGCCTGAATGTCGTTGAAGCGAAGTATAAAAAATTCACCGCGCCCAAAATAGAACATTCCATAAAACAGGCGATTAAGTCGTTGCGACCCAATAAAGCAAGAATAGTAAATCTTAATTTGGAAGAAAAGATAATTATTGATGGAAAAGAAATAGAATTTGTCAGCTGGAATAAATTGTAGATGATTTCAAAATAAGTTTTTATTTTTGCAAAATTTATAAGGGAATTGGATTAATATTTTAATCTCTAACTAAAACTCTATGAATCAAAAACAAACAGAACTCAAGCCATTGAGGGCGTCAGTGGCAAAAAAGATTTTAGTGGTTGCGATAATAGTGTTCGTTGGCGTTTTGCTGGGAGTGGCGGGGTATTTGGCGAAAAATAAGCCGGTTAAAACCAGCCAGCCGCAAGTTTCGACTGTGACGGAGCCAACAAAATCGGTTGAAGACGAAACCGCGGACTTGCCCTCCAAAGCTTTAGCGACGGAGGATTGGAAAACTTATAGGAATGAGAAATATGAGTTTGAGGTGAAGTATCCTATTAGTTGGCAAAATGATGCAAATAATTCGGCTTCTGTCGGTATCGATACAAGAATTAGGATTTTTAATCTCCCAGTGTGGTCCTCTTTTGAAATCATGAAAAACAATAATGATAGAAAATTGACTCTCGATGAATGGGTTAGAGAATTAATTATTATTGCTAAAGGCGAATTAAGTGCTGAAGTAATTACTATAAATGGATTTAAGGCATATAAGTTGAAAAGCGAATTAGAACCTTCCAACACTTTATTTTACGTTGTTATTACTGACAAAAATAATAAAATCTTTACATTATATGCTTATAGTGGAGACGCGGATGACAACAAAACTCTTGAACAAATCCTTTCCACTTTTAAATTCATTAATTAAAAATAAATCTATGACAAAAATCGCAATTAACGGCTTTGGCCGCACTCCGCGCAAATTCCTTCGGAATTCTACGGGGCAAGTTGGCCGGCTCGCAAAAATATGATTAAAATAGCTATAAATGGATTTGGCAGAATAGGACGATTAGCATTACGGAATATTCTTGACCAGCATCCGAATTTATCGGTTGCGGCGATAAACGATCTAACTGATACAAAAACCCTGGCGTATTTATTGCAATACGATTCTAATTACGGAAAATATTCCAAAGAAGTTTCGTTTGACGAAAAAAACATCATCGTTGGCGAAAAAAAGATTCCGGTTTTCGCGGAAAAAGACATATTAAAATTGCCGTGGAATAAACTGGGCATAGACATTGTTTTGGAGTGCACTGGCGTTTATTTGGATTATAAAAATAATCTGAACCACTTAAACGCGGGCGCGAAAAAAGTCATAATCAGCGCGCCTTGCAAGGGAGACGGAGAAATTAACACTTTTCTTTTGGGGGTCAATGAGGAAAAGTATAATCCGGAAAAAGACCATATAATTTCCAACGGTTCCTGCACCACCAATTGCGTCGCGCCGCTGGCAAAGATCTTAAACGACAATTTTGGAATTGAAAAGGCGTTTATAGGCACCGCTCACAGCTATACAAACAGCCAGCGCCTGCTTGATCTGCCGGCAAAAAATATGCGCGAATCGCGCGCCGCCGCGCTTTCAATCATTCCTTCCGCGACCGGCGCCGCAAAATCGGTCCATCAGGCGATTCCGGAGTTGAAGGGAAAATTAAGCGGCTACGCTCTGCGCGTGCCGACCCCCGTGGTTTCCATCGCGGACATTACGGCAATAATTAAGACAACCACCACCGCGGAGAAGGTGAATAAAATTTTTGAACAAGCTGCAAAAAGCAAACTGAAAGGAATTTTAGGGGTATCAAACCAGCCGCTTGTCTCTGTGGATTATAAAGGCAACCCGCTTTCGGCGATTGTTGATATGCCTTTAACTTTGGCGCAGGAAAATCTGGTGAAAGTTACCGCGTGGTATGACAATGAATGGGGCTATACTTGCCGGCTGACTGAAATGGCGGAATACATAACAAATTTCAAAACCCAAATGTCAAATGCCAAATCAATCCCGAGTACTCGGGACAAAACTCAAATGACAAAAATTTGACATTTGTAATTTATCATTCTAATTTAATTTTAACTTATTAATCATTGACTCAAACTTATGTTTAGACCAAACAAGGTTATCAAAAGCATTGCTTTTGTCGCGTCGGTTTTAGCACTTTCCCTCTCTTTATCTTATCTTGTTTCTGCCTGGACAGAGCCGACTGCTAACCCGCCGACGCCTAATGTTTCCGCTCCTCTTAATATCGGCTCCACCGGCCAATCCAAAGCAGGCGGTCTGATTCTTAACACTGGCGGCGCTCCCACCGGCTTGATTGTTTCTTCCGGCGCGGTGAATCTTCCCGCGAACTCAATTGATTCTTCTGAAGTCGGTTTTAACTATGCCGGGTCTGCCAGCAAAGGAGGAGCGGCGAGCAATGTGGTATGCACGAACT
>Ga0180732_1001996_pt1 | contig 11498 bp, 15 predicted proteins | sample KR11_01MetaG_FD_148674 | JGI IMG/M metagenome (GOLD analysis project Ga0180732, IMG submission 148674) | Groundwater microbial communities from the Olkiluoto Island deep subsurface site, Finland - KR11_0.1 MetaG | ecosystem: Environmental > Aquatic > Deep subsurface > Groundwater | place...
AAGCCTTTAAATGTAAAAATGACTGTGCAGGAACTCAACGAAAGAGTATCGAAAGATATTGCCGGATACCCTTTCAAGAGACACCCCCTCTCAATCAATCTGTCAGCCAGACCCAGGTTCGTATAAACTGAAAAAAACCCTGAAAATCGTCGGTGTATATATCATATTATAGGGATATATTAAGTATGAGGTGAAGAGTATGACAACATCACATATCCAGGCAGGATCTTCAATCATTGAACCCGTAAATCTGAACGCAAATCTAACAAGTATTGCTGATGTGCGTGAAATCCTTCAAACTGGTATTCCGAGGGGAAAGAGTCTCATATATTATTCCCAGCCGGGAGTAGAAAGCGAGACCTTCGGGTTGGAAATTGCTTATCATACGATTAGTAGAGGACGTAACTGTATATTTGTGGCATGATCATTAAAAGAATCGCCGCCAAGTACAGTAATCTTTGGTTCTCTTTCGACCATTATGGACCTTTGCGGTGAAAAAGAAACGATCGAAGCTATCAGTATGTGGAATATGATGGCAAAACTGTGCGGGCATGTAATACATGAATTCTGTGCGAAAGCTTTTATTACAGTAATGCGTAGGTGAGCGAAATTATTACTTCGTGATTTACGATTTAAGAGGATCAATATATATGAGATGGCAAGGCAAATCAACACGCAAATACACAGGCGGTAGAGTGATAAGATCAAGAAGCAAGAAGCGGTTTGAACTCGGCGGTGAAGAGGCGAACACTCATCTTGGTGAGACTATCATGAAGACAGAGAGAACTCTGGGCGGAACAGACAAACCACGATTATTGAGATACGCGAGTGTTGTCGTAACAGACCCGAAAACAAAGACTGCAAAGAAAGTCAAGATAGATACAGTCTCAGGAAATCCTGCGAATATACACTATGTCAGGAGAAACATCATTACAAAGGGCGCAATTATTAAGACTGAACTCGGTACAGCGCGAGTGACGAACAGACCAGGACAGGAAGGCAGCATTAACGCAATCCTGGTTACCAGTTAATATCGCAGTTCTGGTTCCAGTTAATATCGTTGTTCTGGTACCAGTTAATATACCCGACAACTGTCGGGAACTTTTTTAATATTTTTTGACTCTCGTTATCATATCACTGGCTATTTTTGCATTCATAAGATAGTCATCCACCGAAGAAAGCATTGTACCTATCTTATCTGCTGAAAATGAAATTTTTACTGAATCCTTATCGATCTCTGTCTTGATCCCTGAAACATTATCCGGCGCGAGTGATCGTGAAATAATACCGGCCATTTCCCCTGTATTTTCGCATTTTATGGTCAGTTTCCCCTTGATTTTCATCCCTTCTTCTCCAGTTGTTTTCCTATAACAGGATCAAGGAACTCCAGGAATTTCTGCGCAGTCCCTTTCGGAATTGACGCGCCAGAAGCCACATTATGACCTCCACCCATGCCACCGACAGACGATGCTGCTTCTCTCATGGCAAAAGCAAGGTCAAGCCCCGCATCAACCAATTTCCTAGTCCCGCGCGCTGATATCTTGATCCTGTCCTCGACATCGTTCAGTGTAACGAACGGTTTATCTGAATAAAGGTAACGCGTAAGGGTCCCTGCTATAGCGCCTGTTCCGCTGGTGTCCTCAAGTATTACATACCTTATGTTCTGTCCTTCATGTATCTGCGCTTGCGCCTTCCTGATAGTTTCGATTAATTTTCGCTGGTTGTCACGTGCGGTTGCCATTGCTTCTTCCACAACTGAAACATCACGCATGCATAATGCAATGCCCAACGACTGTTTTTCAGCATTCCCGCAGGCGTTCATGATATTCACATAATCGTAAATATTGGGCACGATTTCATTGTTAAGGATGAAAATATCACCCATCAATAATTCAATAGCAGAGAAGCTTCCCTGTTTTGCAAGTTTCAGGGATATCAATGAACAGAATTTTATCAATTGTTCCTCTCCAAGATCCTTTATCCTGCCTTTTATCCCTGCTTCATCAAGGAATGCCTTTATCTTATCCCTGTCGCCAGTGATATCAATGAACGGGTCAATACTATATTCCAGCAGGTCCTCGATGGGGTCATCACCCATGCGCAGCCCTTTCTTGATAGTTACTGCTTTTTTCCTGACAGCTTCATCCAGGATGAATTTATTTCCACCCTTCATTACCTGCTTATCACCCACAGCTCCCACAAGAGCAAGCCCGGCAAGGTCTGTGTTATCCCCCATAGCCCTTGCCACCATGTAAGCTCCGCAGGATGCGCTTAACTCGGCTGAACCGTCTATCCCGACAAGATGGGGATTGAAATGAGCAAGCTCAAGCTTTCCAGTCGGTTTGTGATGGTCGATTATTATCGCGTTTTTTATCTTTGATGCCAACTCGAACTGGCTGCTTCCCATATCGCACAGGATCACTGCTTCCTGTGATGTTTTTTCTATAAGTTCCACGACCGAATGGTCGAACTGGCTTACTATAGTTGTATGGAACAATATCTGACGCCTGTGCAAGGCATTGCACATTATTCCCGCGGCAGACAATCCATCTGCATCATTATGAGAAATGAGCCTGACCGAGCCATATTCCACTATGGCGTCGGCTACCTGTTCACTTAAATATTCAAGTTGAACGAGGCTCTCATCTCCATCAGTCATTGTGACTTATCTGTAACTATTACACAGCTAACTTTGTGTTAGTAGCTAAGGATATATCTTCACCTCACGTCCATATACGTCTTTCTCCTAAAAAGCTTTATCATGAACGATACTTTTATGATATTAAAATATCTTATTATATAATTCGGTGATTCTATGGGTAAAGTAGTAAAGCTCCGGAAGTCAGGTAAAAGCCTGATCATAACCATGCCAATGGCAATATGTGAAATGTTCAACCTGAAGGAAGGATCACAGGTAGAGATAGAGCCGTTTACCTCTAACTCCATGCAGCTTAAGGTTAGGCAGTAGTTCAAAGGTATTTTGAAACATTGCCCAGCATACGTCATAGTAATATATTGGATTGCCTGAAGTAAAGAATAGGTTTATAAACGATATGTTTTCTCATCCTTCTTATCGATTTTGAGAACTGTAATCACTTTATTGAGACATTCGTTAAAGATAGGGCTTATTTTCGGTCTAACCTCAGGTATAATCACAACGGTTGGTCTAATCGTGGGTTTACACGCGGGTACACATTCAAGGCTCGCGGTTATTGGCGGCGTATTGACAATAGCAATAGCAGATGCGTTCTCGGATGCTCTGGGAATTCACATCTCAGAAGAGTCGGAGAATAAACACATTAATAAAGAGATATGGGAATCCACACTCGCCACCTTCCTTGCTAAATTCGTTTTTGCCTCCACTTTTATCTTTCCCCTTTTGTTGTTTCAACTTTCAAGAGCGATTATTGTAAGCGTGGTATGGGGCATGTCTTTGCTCGCTATTTTAAGTTTTTTTATTGCAAGGGAGCAAAAAATAAAACCAGGGAAGGTTATTGTTGAGCACCTTGCTATTGCAATGGTAGTTATAATTCTGGCGCATTATGCCGGAGATTGGATATCAAAAACATTTGCTTAGTGGCATTGCATTCAGCATCGCTCAAAGTTGATTAAAAGTTGTTCTACCTGTTATTCACACTCTAGAGCGCCTCCTTTCCTTTTTATCAAGTATATAAATATAAACGCTATTGAAGCTATAATGCCCCCAAATCCAGGCGTTGAAGTCCTCGCTGGAATGGACGGACTGGATGTGGCTATTTGTTTCTTATCCAGTGATTCAACTACCAAAACAGCCAAGTTTCTGGATGATACTGTGAAATTATAACTATTCTGTAAATATGTTATATTTGCTTTGGCAGGTGGAAGTTCAAGCTCTCCTGCTTTGTTTGGTTTCATTGTATATGTATAGCTTTTAGATTCATTTTTCTCCAGGACTGATGTCCAGCTTAAATCTCCGCTCAATAGATCAGCCTTCGATGGGAGATCATCTGTAATTTTAACCATCGCCTGTTTATCCCCATCGTTGCGCACATTTATAGTAACCGTTATCTGATCGCTGATATATGCAACTGCTGAATCAACAGTTTTAGTGAGAACAATAAGTGGAGCATGTACAGTTATTCTGGATGTGTTTGATTTTACAGTATACTGTTTTCTATCTATAACAAACTGCGCCTGTGCTGCTGGAACATCATAGGTGCCGGGTAAAAGCGGTTTAAGCGGATACGAAATTCTTTTCTCCTCTCCGGAAGCGAGATTTAGAGACCATAACAAATTTATGTCGTTTTCTGATGTGAAACCGTCTGGAATTTCATCTTTTACCTCAATCGAATTGAGATTAATGGCGCCTTTGTTCCTTATTGTGATATAGGCGGAAGTGACCTCATCGGTGTATATAGAACTGGCTAATGTTTTTTGCATCTCAATAATCCTATTCTGAAGAATTTTTATTTTTATGGATGCAGAAGCAGAATAGTTTATATTTTTTACATCAGTGCCAGAAGCATTAACACCTATAGTCATGTATTTTGCCTCTGCAAGCAAAGGCGCTTTGAAATCTATTGTTACCGATTTAGACTGACCTGAAGGAATTTCATTAAAATCATACTTGAGGCTTCCACCCACTGGTTCTAATACGCCTGGATCAATATTCAATCCAACATTTTTAATTTTGTCGTTTCCATTGTTCCTGAGGGTAACGGTTGTGGCAATGGTATCCTGTGGGTTATATTCATTTCTATTTGTTGAGATTGAAATCCGCATGTCAGGTTTTGCTCTCAGATATACCTCAGCCTTCACCCAGCTATCACCTTTTCCAGTCGACCATACGTCGATCACAACCAGCTTTATCTCATCGTTGTATGTACTTGTATCCCCTATTCCCAGGATATCCTCTTTTAAGATAGTATTGTTTTTATAAATAGTTAAGAGAAAAAATTTATTATACATGTCAAAATCCGCGGCTGATAACTGGAATCCTCCCCTTGAAATCGCATCGCCGGAGTGCAGCGTTTCAACGGTTTTAGTCGTCCACTTAACCTCCTCAGCGCTGCCTACTAAACTAGTAAAATATGGCAATGAAATAATTAAGATAAAAATAAACACTTTGGACATTTTACCTGTACAAATCTACCAGATGTTCGTAACGCATCGATCCATCGAGAACGTAATAGTAATGCTTTTGCGCGTTTTTAACGTGTATTACAGGTCTTCCAAGCTCCTCGGCTATTTTAATCAGGTCTTCCATTGAATTCAGGGATACTGATACCTGGTTTCCTGTAAGTGGCATCTCCTTAGCATCGGCAATCCAATCTCCATACTTTTTATTGATATTTGCAACCGTCTCCTCTACCCTGTTCATCTCAATGGGTTTATTTTTCGTTAAGTAGGCAAAGAGTAATAATAAAATGAAAAATAAAATTGTCGTGATGAAAGTATATATTCTTTTATCAATTACGTCCTGCCTGAAAAACGGCTCTGTTCTGGTGATCGAGCCTGGCTTGCGGCTGGAAATGTCCCCGCTTATATCAAAGGCGCCTTTACTTAGAGGAATAACCATTGTTGGAGCAAATGTTTCTTTGACCTGTCTATTCTTTATTGTAGCAACAGTATTGATATTGTATATGAGTTTCAATTTCGGCTCTTTAGCCTGCACGCCTATCTCCTTTCCAATTGATTCAACAAAGTCATTGTGGACTGTGAGATTTAGAGGGAATTTTGCTGTGAAGTTTGCTTTTTTCTCGCCTGAAAACTCTTTTCCTGGCACTATAACAAAGTTTTTCTCCCACAGCTCGGTGCTCACAGTTGCTATGACTTCATAGTTGCCCTGAATGCTTGCCGGGTTATCGCAGGTGAATTCGTAGGAAAAAATAGTATCTATGCGGTCAACTATTTTGGTAAAGTAAGTCATGTTTGAACCAAGCGTTGAGGTATCATAAAGATTGTTAGGTTTTAAAAGAACGACATAATTAAAGTTGCTTCTCTGCTCATAATTGCAGGCTGAGACATCTTTATCTACAATAAAGGGAAGCTGATAAGCCTGATATAAGCTGTATGATGATAGGCACAGAATAGCGATTAAAATAACCAGCACGCCTATTCTAAATCTTTTGTCGATGGGTCTTTTTTGTATTTTTCTCATTCTTTATACTCTTGCAAGGAGTTTCCTCAATTTTTTTATAAAATGCTTTCTGTGTTTATCTCTTTTTTGATACCATGCTGGAAAAAGTAGAAGGGCAATTAGTATTGGGGGCAGTGTTGAGATGATGAGAAATGGCAGATATGGATTTATATCCGACAATTTGCTGACCCAGAAAACAGGCATTATGTAAGGAGCGGTTGAAATCGAGTCTATACCTGCTGCCTTTATCACAGAACTGCTGTTTCCTGATAAAATCACGGGCGGAATAAATGTTTCCTTATTAATTGTATTGAAAACAAGTACACAGGATAAGGTTCCTTTATTTTCGACAAATATCCCCTCCTCTTTTTTTGCATAACCGCAGGCGCTTAACGAGAAAAGAGATACCGCTCCGAATAATATGGCGCCTATTAGAAGAATGGCGATAAGCCTTCTGAAATTCAGGATGGTACGTCTCCTTTTTTTCCTCTTCTCTTCCCTTAAAGCGCGGTGAGATTGAGCAGGGCTTCTTGCAATCTTTTTGAGTTCGTCTATTATGAGTATGGCGGCAGGAAATAATGTAAATAAAAAGAAAACTATGGGTTTTTTCGCAGATTTAATGAAATAACCCAGGGAAGGGATTACAAAAACAGTTTTTCCTACAACGTCTTCAGCTTTAACGGTAAATGGGTCCGGGTCTTCCACAGCGTCGCCTTTTGTTTGAAAGCTGAGATTATCGCCGCGAATTATCTCTTTTACCCTGTGCGTTATAAGAACATTGGGTCTTCCTCCCGGGTCTTTGAAGGCAATAATATCCCCTATCTGCACGTCCTCGGTTCTAATATCATCAACCACTATCACATCTCCAACCTGAATCACAGGAACCATGCTCCCGCTCAGCACGATGAGAAGCTGGGTTGAACCACTGACAAGGGAGGACGCAATATATACTGCTGGAATTAAAATTATTGCGGCTATGGAGATTGTTATAATGTCTCTGGTTCTCATATTCAATCCTTGCTAAGGATATTTTAATGTATAAAAGTATGCATAGGTTTGCGCCGCGAAGATCATTTTATGCACAGGCGGAGATTTAAGGATTATAGTCTCCCGCATAACATCTGGTAATAGTATATAAACCACAGAGTTCACAGAGGACACGGAGACAAAATACAACTCTCTGTGCTCTCTGTGTCCTCCGTGGTTGATTATCCTTGTCTGGACTCATTTTAATAAAGCTGATAGAATTTTTAATGTTGCTTATATTAAGTTTAGCGGATGACTATAATGGCGATTTTCTTCGTCGATGAATCGCCCATGATGAATGTGATGGTGAAGCTCCTGCCCTGCATGTCAGAATCGAACCTGAACTCGATGCGCTCTTTTTTTGAGAGGATATAATTTCCATCCAGCACTGCATCGGCGATTTCGCTCCCGCTCCAGAAAGTTACTCCTCCAATCCTTATCTCCTCGATTTTTTCTCCGTTATTGACTGTCCAGTTAACAATCATTTTGTCAATGGTTATGTTCCGGGGTGTGGTGAGATTGAGGACAATGCTATGAAGCTTTCCGCCGTTGCCTGTAAGCTTTGCACCGCTTGTGTCAATGCTGAGATACCCTGCCTGCGTTTCCCATGTGGCTGCTGTAAATGTGTTGCCTGCGCTTACTTCGGTGTCTGAGAAAGAGGAGAAGGTGGTATGCAACAGGGCGTATGCTATGGGCACAAGAAGCAGAATGATGAGTATTTTTTTCACTGGCTATACCTCCTTATTTTTATTATCTCATTTGTGATAAGAATGAATGCAGGGAACAATATTAGAAGAAGGTAGCCTGACGTGGTTCTGGCAAAGCGCGGGAGCAGCCCGAGGTAGGGGATTTTACCTGCCACTTTCCCCCTTACATCTTCAAACTTAACATCATAGCCATCTGCCTCTGGCATAAAATCCCCTTTTGTTTTTATGATATTATTTTCTATTTTTACTATCCTGTGGGTGAACACGAAGGTTTTCCCATCCACTTCATGATAGTAGGAAATGACGTCTCCAATTTTTAAAGACGCCGGGTCGGCAGGAGCTATTATTAAAACATCTTTTTCCGTTATCGCAGGTGCCATGCTTGTGCCTGTAACAGTGAGGAAAGATATATTCAGGTAGAAGAACAGTATGATTATTGCTGCGATAATTCCGGGGATTATAATTTTTTTCATAGTAAAAGCAGGCAGTACCTCGATCCAGTTCATATCAGTCCCAGAAGTTTGGCTATTATCCATGCCACGATAATCAGAATACCCGACCAGAACAGGATGTCTGCTAAATAGGATTTGTATTTTTCTGTCTTTTCGATTGTTGCCATAATAATAGTTCTCACCTTTTTTCTACTTAATCTTATCCTCATAAAAAATGGCTGTGGGGAATGACCCCACATAATTTTGTATTTTGTTTACTGGCTTGTGTGCTGGTTCGAAGTAAATGATACCGTCGTTGTTAGGGAATCTCCCTGAAGGTCGTTGGGGGCTTCTCCTCTGAAGAGCAGCGACATTGTAAAATCAGTGCCGCCACCTGCTGGCGAGAGATCATCCAACACTGCTGCATTGGCAGGCAGTGTGACATCTTCAAGGTCTTTCCATCCATTTCCGTTGGCATTGGTGAGGACAGCTTTCAGGTCAGTTCCGCCGTACGTCATTGAGGTTATCTCAATATACCTTGCCATGTCGCCCGGAACGGATACGGGGTATCCGAATTCCAGTGGAGTGCCTTCGGCAAGGGTATGACTGAAACTGATCTCAACGTGGTCTTCATTTATACTGCCATTGTTTTTAAGAGATACGGTTTTGCTAACAGTGCTTACGCCGGGAATCATGTTCGACATTGTCCATGTTGATGAAACGCCGTCGCTCCAGACCGTGGTGGGAGTGGGTACAGTGTAGCCTATATCCACCTGTACCCAGTTGTGCTTTGTCAAAAGGTTACCTGTTCCATCGATTGCCTGGAACCAGATTTTGAGGGCGTTCACTTTGGAAGCTGTGTCTATGCCATATAGACTTTTCAGATCTATGGTATCGTTCTGGTCAGTAATTCCGGATGGCAGAGACAGCGTATGAATCTGCCATGTCGAGCCGTCATAAATCTTCAGCCGAGCACCACTAATGCTTGCTTGTCGCTGCCATTCAAACTTGAGCACAGCGCTGTTTACCGTGGCTCCAGATGGGATATCCGGGAATTGGAACTCAAGGTATTCGGTGTCATTGTAGACATATTGTTCCCATTTATTGGTATTGTATCTAATGTCATTGCTGGTCGCAAGCTTGGCAAGATCCACCGAAGTCAGGGCTTGTAGGCTTTGACCGGTCGTATCATTGCCTGCGTTCGGGGTCAGGTTTGCCGTGTAAGCAGTGCTGCCTAAGGTCAGTATGCCGGTTTTCAGATCCAGCGTGCCTGCCGTCAAGGTGTTGCCGCTGGAAGTCTCGGTATCGCTGAAATAAGCCAGCGTGCCTGCGCCCGTAGCCATTAATACAAACCCGATGACCAGTAATCCTTGCATTATTTGTTTCATTTTCACCTCTTTATTGTTTGTTCACTTACCATACGAAAAATTGTTGTGGGGAATGACCCCACATAATTTTTTATATTTACTGGCTTGAGTGCTGATTCATTGTGAAGATCATTGTCAGGTTTAAAGTGTCTCCCTGGAAGTTGTTGCCTGCATCTGGATTGAGCTGAACAGTCATGTCAATACTTGAACGTTGCACTCCAACCTGTGAAAGGGGCAGGTTATCAGCCCCGCCGTACTTCAGGTCGTAAAGGTCTTTTTTCCCATTTCCGTTCTCATCAGAGATTAATGGCAGTACGTCAACTTCTGTGCTGTCATAAGCGTACACCATGTTGGTTAATACCATCTCACTCGCCATCTCGTCTGCTGGAGTGTTCTCCTGCGTGTCAGACTCAGGTCCTGGCGGGTCTGTTATGGTATAGTTAGCCGTAATCTCCATGTGATTTGCGTATAAGTTCCCAAAGTTCTTAAAGTCGATAGAGCCGTATGTGCTGTCTCCAGGCTTCATGTTGGAGAGAGTCCATTCTGCAGTGGCGATTCCATCGCGCCAAATTAAACCTCCGTCTTTGATCTTCAAGTCAAGTGTCCCTGCCGTCAATGTGTTGCCGCTGGAAGTCTCTGTATCGCTGAAATAAGCCAGCGTGCCCGCTCCTAAGAGAGAGGACACGAATGCTATGGTCAGTATTGCGGTCAGTGCTGATTTCATTGTGTGTTACCGAAATATAAGAGTGGGCAAGGTACCCACTTCTTATTTAATTTACTGGTTCAGGACGAAGTTGATGTCGAGCACGAGGCTATCGCTCTGGACAAAGTTGTTGTTAGTAATGTCCGGCAGGGTCCATGTGAGAGTATAGATAATGACCTCACCAGAGCCCATCAGCCGGATCTCTGCGTCGAGCGCAGTTTCCACAACGGCTATAGTACTACCAGCAGTCACGAGGATATTGGTGCTTGAGTCAGGGTTAGTCCGGACAAGGCCGAACGTCATCTGGTTGTCCAGCTCGCCATCGTCAACGTTGTCATTAAGAGCCAACTCCGGCTCCATCAGGGTGTTCTCATTCGATGTGGTGGTGAGAGCAATAGTCAAATTGCCAGGTATACTGCCTCCATTCGTTAGCGTCCACACATCAGTCCCGGCAGAGCCCGGTGCGATGTTAGACACCGTCCAGTAGAAGTTTGCACCGCCACCCGGATTATATACCGTTGTCGTGCCGGAACCACTGTGCACCTGGGTTACTTGACCTACCAGGTCCAGCGTCCCCGCGGTAAAAGTATTCCCTGTGCTCGTTTCAATATCGCTGAAGTTAGCCCATGTGGCTGCTCCAGCCATTGCTGCAACAACGCCTATCATCAATAGGCTCGTTAACAATTTGTTCATATTCTTTTCCTCCATTTGATTTATTCACGATTTTTCGTTGCAGACACGTCATCGCATAGAGGAAATCCTTAAGTATCAGCAACCCCCAGTAATATATGCAGTAAGTCGCTCGACAAGCTGCATGGGATTGCTTCAAGGCATTTCCTTACTGAAGGGTTGTGCGTCAACACAGCCTTTCAGCTTATACTCATGTTTGCCGATGTGCTTACCCAGTTACCCCGCAGGCAGATTCCCGCACACCTCGAATCTTTTAAATCCGGGTTTATTTTATTTTTTACCGATTGCGCCGCATCATTAGATACGGACCGTTTTATAGCAATTCACACCCAACACCTCGTTTTTTGGCAATGTCCTGAATTACGATACTTAATATACTTTAGAATCATACACCATATTTGTGATAAATATGGTTCGACCCCGTGGAGAAATCAACGTAATATGTCAGAATGAGAA
>Ga0180732_1001997_pt1 | contig 11493 bp, 16 predicted proteins | sample KR11_01MetaG_FD_148674 | JGI IMG/M metagenome (GOLD analysis project Ga0180732, IMG submission 148674) | Groundwater microbial communities from the Olkiluoto Island deep subsurface site, Finland - KR11_0.1 MetaG | ecosystem: Environmental > Aquatic > Deep subsurface > Groundwater | place...
CCCTAAAATCCCATAACGACATGCCTGACTTGGAAGTTTCAATAATCGCTAATGGACCGTCTCAGGAAGCACTCTCCAACCTTTGCAGTAGGCTTCCAAAGCAGGTTAAAGTTTATCGTGCAAGCAGGTGTCTTGGCAATGCCATAATCAAGGCAAGTGAGGTGGCAACAGATGAAGGAGAACCACACTTCTTCTTCATGGGGTGTTTAACATTGCTCAGCAAGAATGGGCTGCAAATTATGAAAGATGAAATTGAAGAAAGGATGCGAACAATAGGTAAGCCAGTTGCTCTGAATACAACTATTATTCCATACTCCATTCCAGTGCAGTATGAGTATTTATTGCCCCACTTTAGACTTGCACCCACCTATGAGAAATGGCATCATAATTTTTTCATGTCCGTAAAAGAGGTGCGTGATTTCTGTAGTTTGCACTACAATGTTAAAGTCGATGATGAAGGCATAGCTGAATCTAGAGACAAAAGGTCAACCGAAGGAGCCTCTAGGCTGGGAATACATTTTATGGCTACAAACGACTTCGTATCTGTTCACCCTCCAATTATAGATAGCCCACCACCAAGCGAGGATTGGGAAAAGGGTCAAGGCGATTGGATGGGTGGCACTGTCGGATGGGAAGTTGAGAATCACTACGCGCATCGGGCGACTGAGAACAACCATGTTGCCACGTTTGAAATGACGGGTGTGTACATTCACAGGGGCATTGGCTTCACTAGTCGTCTTTGGCTTTTAGCTCAAGAAGGGGTAGTGAAGTGAGGGGGGAACATTATGGTCGCGCCTCATTTTTTCGTCCCAGAAAGCATGGTGTTTTCCGTAAACTGTCATACTCTTGCTGATACTGTGGCTTTAAGCTGTTTCTGTAAAGGTCGGGATTCCGAGCAACAGGTTCATAGACGGCAGCAAGCCAGACTAGCGTTTCGAAGCTTTTTTCATATTTCCAACTGGCTCCGAAAATAGGGCTATCAAATTTAGTAAAAGTTTCTGGGCATACTTTTGAGGTTAGTCTTTCAAGTCGGTGGATTCTAACTGACTCGGACACTAGGAGTTGCCATCCAAAACCAAGCCATCGCAACCCCATGTCATAATCGCCGTGTTCGTATGAAGCACGTTCATCAGCTCCGCCAATATCGTAAAGCCTATCTTTGTCAGCAATGAATCCAGCACCAAGTTTTGCGCCGAAAGCCCTCGCTGATGTTTGTAGAGTATTTGAGAATTCACCCCATTGAGTCAGTGGTTGTTTGGCGATGGCGATGCCTTCATCAGTATAGTTGAACCCACAAGACACCAAGTGATTCTTTACGTTGTTTGGTGTCCAAGCACCGAGAACATTCTTCAGCAAGTATTCGTTATCCGTCGGGTAGGGAGCCTGTTGTCCTATTATTGCAACTGGTTTTTTACATGTTTTCTCAGCAGATTCTTTTTCGATTAGTAAGTTCGATACTGTTCCAAGCCCCAAAATCGAGGATGCCACAATAAATAGTAGCGTATCGTTGGCATTTTCAATCGCCAAGTTGATTGCAAAACATAACCTCTCCTTCTTATTCCAAATTACTGGCACTCCTATGTCGCTTTCGCTTAATGGGGTTTTTGAACCATCTATGATAGTGATAGGAAAGTTGCCCTGCTGTTTCAGGTATTGAAGGTTTCTCTTTAAGGTCAATAGCAAGATGCCATTAGTGTCAGAGGGATAGGATATGTAGGGAACAAATATGTCAAGCACCCAAATTCTCCGCCATAAAAAGTGACAGCGCATACTTATAAGGGAAAATTAGTTAAGTAGAGAAACATGTTGTGAATACCATGCGAGTTGTGTTAACTGGCGGAGGAGGATTCATAGGTTCGCACCTATGTGAGTTGTTTCTTTCTCAAGGTCATGAAGTAGTTGTACTTGATCATTTTACACGCGACTCCCTTCGCTTTCTTCCATTGGATAAGAGGTCTCGCATCACTATTCTGAGAGGCGATATCATAGATGAAGATCTGATTAACTACATGGTAAGGTCTTATAGACCTCATGTAATAATCAATCTTGCGTCCATGGCTGGGATAGAAAAGGTTGAAGCAAACCCAATAATGTGCATGAAGACAAATATGCTTGGTCCCTTGTACTTGTGCGAAGCATCTGTAAAGTACGATGTGAAGAAGCTCATTCATGTGTCATCAGGCGAGGTTTACGGCGAAACAGATGAAAACAGCAATGAGGATACTGTGACTAAGACTGGTAGGGCAGGAGATGCAAGATGGACATACGCAGCATCAAAGTGTTGTGCGGATCATCTTGTGATGTCCTATGTCAAAGAAAGAGGATTAAACGCTTGTGTCATGCGTCCCTTCAACATTTATGGGTCAAGACAGACTGGACATGGAGCAATAAGCCACTTCATTTTCTGGGCGTTACATGGCGAGAATCTGAAAATATATGGTGATGGTGAGCAGATAAGAGCTTGGTGCCATGTTAGTGACCTTGTTAGCGGATTCGACATAATAATACAAAAGGACTATGTTGGACTTGTAAACTTGGGTAATCCAAACTATCCAATGACCATCAATGACTTAGCCAAATTGATTGTGGAAGAAACACATAGCAAGAGCGAACTATTCCATGTTCCACCTCGACCAGTAGACATAAAACATCGTGTTCCAAACATTGATAGGGCAAAGGAAAAACTGAGTTGGAAGCCAAGCATGGTGTTTATTGATGGCTTACGAGACACGATAAAATGGTATTCCACTACTGACCTATCTGGGATAGTATGGCGAAAAAGCCTAGTTGAAAGTGAGGAAAGATTTGCTTGAAAACATTAAGCCTATCAACCTATCTTTGAGTTTATAGAGGAATAGTCATGAGACCTGAAGTTATGGATTTTTTTGGCAGAACTGTCATACCAGACGAATTTCACGGTAAAAGGATATTGGAAGTTGGAAGTGAAAATGTTAATGGAAGCATTCGTCCTTTAATAGAAAAACTTCAACCAAGCGAATTTATCGGAATAGATCTTCATTTGGGAAATGGTGTGGATTTAGTTTTAGCAGCCGAAAAGATCGTGCAATATTTTGGCTCAGAGTCTTTTGATGTTATCGTTTCGACGGATACTTTTGAGCATGTTGTAGATTGGCGTGCTGTCATAAGAAATATGAAAGAAGCACTTAAACCTGAAGGATACATGTATCTCACCGCAGCTCCGATGGGATTCCAATATCATCCTTATCCTTATGACAACTGGCGATTTACAACTTCTGACTTAAAGAAGGTGTTTGCTGATTTTGAAGTTCTAGTGCTTGAAGATGGTGTCTTTTTAAAGGCGAGAAAACCAAAAAACTATGTTTCCATAGACCTATCGCAGATATCCGTGTACTCGATGGCGTTAAAAGCAGAAACGAAGGAAATTCTCACCGTTTAAAGATCACTGTTAACCCATTATTGTTGATATATCTGTATGCTTTAAGGTCTATTCGATCTTGCATATATGCTTCTACGGCTTTCTGGCAATCTGGAAACGTCAATGTGTCATGCAATATAATGATTCCTTTCCTTACAACGAAAGGCTCGTATTTTCTCAGTTCTTGAAGTGTTTGCTCGTATTCGTGGGTTGTGTCAATGAATAGGAGGTTTATGGGTTGGATCCACTCAACTTGTCGGTCATCTCCTAAAATAAAGTTCCAGTGGGATTCGAATCCATACTCCTTTACTCTTTCTTTGGCGGTTGGGCATGAATCTACATCTATGCTGTGTACTGTTGCCCCTATTTCCTTGGCGGCTTGAAGGAGCGCAATAGTTGATTCTCCTCCTCTTACTCCGAGTTCTAAAATGTTTTTGGCGTTGAACTCTACTGCGAGCATGTATAAGGTTGTGAGGTGTTGATTTATGTCTGTTGGCATGAGGCTATGTTGCTCTACCACGTTCATTATGGATTCTCCCTATGCAGTCTCGTCCATAGGGTGCCAGTTGCCAATTCGTCGAACATTAGTTTTCCCCATTTCTCTATAAACCTCTGTTGGTTTAAACCTGAATCCTGCAAATGCCCAAAGCCATATGAAATTCCTTGCAAATGCTGAAGAAAAACTGTTTGACTCTGGAGATTCTTGCACCCCTTGGTTATCGCTGTTAATCCCATGTCACAATCATCGTAATTTGCACCCTCGTAAAGTTCATCCCATTCGCCAACCGTATCACGGAACCATTTTGAAGCCACGAATATCATGAGTTGATGACCATCATCCGTGAACGGTTTTTGTAATCCGCAATCGACAACTCCATCTTTAAATGGGATACCATGTTTTCCACAGTATGCTGCTAATGCTTCCAACGAATTAACTGTGAAATGCGCACTGAACCGATTACAAAGTTTCTCATCAAAAAGCACATAGGGTACATGCAAAGGGCTGATGACGCATGGTTTACTAAATCGTTTCTCAGCTTTATCCAAATCAGCTAAAAGACTTGTCAGCCAATATCTACTCACTCTGATGTCTGTATGCAACATGGCAAAGTAGTCTGCATTAACAAGACTGAAAATTTTATTTCTTCCTGAAGCAACACAAGCCGAAGACTTGTCATTCCTGATGATTTCCACATTGCTAGGCAACCTATCCTTAAGGTCTTTGAAAGCTGTATCGTCTGAATAATTATCTACAACAATCAGCTCGTATGATCCTTCGGTCAACTCTCGAATTGAACGAACTGCTTCTGCCGTGAAAAAGTTCGGATATAAATGAGCTGAAGATGCCCAATGGAGAATAAATATTTGGCATTTAACCATAACGATGAGATAGAAAAAAAGAAATATAAACTTTAGCCCTATTGCCTACTTCCAATCCTCAAAAATACCTGTAAAAAATGGGAATTATGGCAAAAGAGCTAGTGTGACATGATGAACTGTGTTTTGAGTTAGACGGAGATGGTCGATAATTGGACCCGTCACCTGCACATTAAGCCAACTAGTGTGCTTAGTCCATCCATCGCAAGTTCCATGCCTATGCAACATTTTCAGTTACCTCAAAAAATAAGGGAAAAAAGAAACTATGGATGCGCTTCAGGTATGTCCTGGACACCCCACCATGTCAGGGTGTAGTTGGTTGCTCCTGCGGTTGGTTGAAGTCCCAACAGGTTGAAGGTTACTGCGCCCTCTAGCACATGTACTGGGTCTCTGAGACCGCCATGTAATACTTCTGCGCCTGCTGCTTCAAGCATCGGATAGTCTCTTACGGCTGTGGCTCCTGCTGCGAATGGCGGAACGTTCCCAACCACTGGAAAAGCTTCAACTGCGCCTGTTTGCCCTATTGCCGTCGGGTTAACCTGCACTATAGAAAATAATGCTCCGAGAACGTTGGTTGTTGCTACTCTTAGGAAGAGGATTTTAAGTTGGTGCCCTGCGGGAACAATGTGACTTAACAATGTTAAAGTAGCGCCGCCTGCAATGCCAACAAGCAATGAGCCATCATATGCTCCGCCTACCACAGCGTATGGTAATGCATCCATGACTTCACGTTTCAAACCCAAATCTTTCACGAATGGAAGATTAAACTCCATTTTTATTCGCCTCCAGGTGCTTCGGCTGGTGCTCTAACTGGCAACAGCGTGATTGGTCTACATGGAACTAGATTCTTATACAGCTTATCTAGTATTTCACGGTAGTTTTCGTTGCTTGGCTTCTGAACTACTGCGCTGCCTGAAATCTCAATTGTGCCTATGCGCTCCGTAATCATCTTGTTAAGAAAGATGTTCAAGCGGATATTCCGCATTGTGATGAGGGGTTGCGGGTTGTATGCGCTGAAGTCTATTTTGAATGTTTCAGGACGCATCATGAAATGTTCTGTGAGGAATGTTGGTTCGTGGAAGCTACTCATGAACTCTTCAAAGTGGCTAACCTCACGCAGATCACTGGAGGGTTTAGCGCGTTTCGCCAAGCCGTGTCTGTGAATGTCAGTGGGCAACTCAACGTAAATGTAAATCTGCCCTTTAATGCCAAAGATTATCTGCCAAAGCTGGTTACTCTTGTTAGAAGCATCATAGCCCTTAGTGATTTCTAAGTCGTCAGGAATAAACGGTCCACTAGTAGTCAACGGAGCTATAGCTTCTGGCCATACGTATTCGTAGTGCGCAAAATCTCGGGCAGTGACTTTCTCATAGAAACGAGTTTGCTCTTTAATGTAGCAAATGAAGTATCCTTCACGGATCCATCCATCGCTCCAATCTTTAAAGTCTAACATGTTCAAACCTCATTGTTGTTGTTCACAAGGTTTTCCTCTAATCGAAATTGCCTTAAACTAATGTCTGCGGGGAGAGTATAAAAAACTTTGTTTTTCTGATGCTGTTAACCGTTTTTGAACAAGAAAAAAGAAGGGAAATTGGGTAGTTATGGCTTTCTGTTCTGTTACAACTATTCGCCCACGCATTCAAAATTGAGCCACAGGCTTCCGTCGTATGGTAGGTGTGATGTTGCGTCTATTGTTGGTGTTGCTGTTTGAGTTCTTTCTGTTCCAGATCGCAGTTCGTATGCGTTTGTTGGTGCGAATATGTCTATTGATGCGTAGTTGTCGTATTCGCCTTTGTGGTAGATCCATTTGGTGGCTATGTATGGTACGTGGTCGGCTGCTTCTGGCGTTAGCAAGAGAACCTGTATTGTGTTAAGTCCAAGGTCGCGTGCGAATACTACTTCTTTAGCGGCGATTTTCATTTCTCCGTAGAGGTGTACGCATACGCTGTTGCCGTGGACGTGGCGTTCAATCGTGTGTATGTGAACTAGGGGTTGTCCTCCGCCATAGTAGTAGTGTTCGAGCCAGTTTGAGATTATCACTTTAACCATTTTTCATCATTCTCCTTAGGTTATTGCTGCTCCTGTGTTAGTTACCTGTAGCTTGTTGGGTACGCGGTTGAGTTGCATTCCGATGAGTTTTATGCGTTGGTAGCCTAAGCTTTCCACGTAGCCTTTCAGCTCGAACCCTGTTTCTTCGTCTGCGATGAATCCGTTTTCGAAGATTACGCATGGTTGCTGGTAGGCTCTTGCTTCTTCAAGGTTGATTCGCGGCAGTTTCTTGTCGCCGATTTGCAGTTTAATCTCTGAGACTTTGATTGCTTTGTCTAGGAATGCTATTCCTGCGAAGCCCATTTTGTAGTCTTCAGGTATGGATCCGCCTGCGCTGTTGCCTTCGATTAGTACACGGTCTGCTAAAGCTGTGTAATATTGTGACCATGTTACTAGTTGTGTGCCTACTCCGAAGCCGCCGAAGCCAACGAACATTTCAGGCATGATAGTGGTTTTGCCGTATTGCCCAGCCATCGGTTTGATTCCGCCGTATGTTAGGGGTGCCCAGTCTGCGTCAGCTTTCAGCCGTAACGCATTCTCTAGGGTTGCCATCATTGAGCTGAATTCGGGAAATTCTGCTTTAACATGGCTGTATTCGCATATTACAAATCCGTTTGTTTGCATTCATATTCCTCCTAAACGAGTGCGGCTCCTGTGTTTCCGCCTACTTTGTCATAGTATTTGAAGTACGCTGCGCCTATCGGAACGATGCGTTGCCAAACTCCAACGTAGCCATCATGCATTGTTGGAATTGGGCCTTCAACGTAGCCGTAGAGGTCAAATGCCTCTTCCTCGTTTACTTCAAAGCCTTCCTCAAAGATTATGGCTGGCGCATCGTACATGTGCATTTCTTCAAGGTTGAATCTGCCGTATTTTCTGTCGCCAATCTGCATTTTGATTTCGGTTATGTGCTGGTTTTTGTTAGGGAACGCAAAACCCATCAATGCGATCTTGAAGTCTTCAGGAATAGTGTTAGCTACACCGCTGCCGCTCATCAATGTCATATGCCCAGATGTAGTGAACAACTGCCTAAAAGTTGCGCCGCCAGTACGTAATGCTATGGGTCGATGAGATTCATCCATTGCGACTGCATTGTGGTCATCAAACAGCTCAGGCATAATCGTGGTTCTGCCATACTGATCCCCGCTTAACGCCAACGCGCCAAAAGTCTTCGGCTTCCAATCATAATTGCACTTGCTAATCAACTTCGCCTCTAAATCTCTGAAAGCACTCTGGAAATTAGGGTAATCCTTCTGAATAGCCTTCTGTTCCGTGATAACATATTGCCCTGATCCGATTTTCTCATTCCTCCGTATTTTCTCCGTATTTTTGCAGTTGTATTATTATGTTCGAAGAGTTTAAAAGGTGATTCGTATAATCAGTATATGTTGGTCTAATGGTAGCTAAATTGAAGCCAATTTGGACTCAGTTTGAAGTAGTTGAATGTCTAAATGTCTGCTAAGTATCAGGAAAACAGAAAAATTTACGCGCTTTCGAAGGTTTACCAGAAGGGAAAAACGCAAGTGCCTAGTGAAGTTAGAAGAAAATTAGGCATTATCGATGGCGATAAAATATTGTGGCTTATTAAAGATGGAAATTTGGTTATTGAACGTGCTTAATTTTAAAAATTGGGAAAAGAAAAAGATTTAGCGGTACTTGCCTGCTGCTGTAGACACTACTGTTGGAGCTGGTACACGTGGCGGATAGATTCTGCCGTTAGCTGGTGTTACCGCTGCAAAAACTCTCGTTGGGCCATTTATTGCAAAACCTACTGTTGCTGGTGTAACTGCGTTCACTACGATTCTCTGCATTAGATGCGGCAACGAGTATAATATGGTTCCTTTAGCCATATCCTTAATTTTCGGTTTCTTCTTGCCTAACATGTACATAATTGCTGGAGGGGCAACTGAAGTTAGTAGTTCATCATTTCTTGGCAGTTGAGGAGCAAGCCTCTGCTTAAGCACTGCTGGATACGCTACTTGAGTATCAGCTATAGCCATATCGGCCCAGTAGGATAAGCTACCGACTAGTCCGCCTAGCAACATTTTCTTCGTTGTTGAATCAATCATTTTGAATGGATTGAATTTCATGTTTTATTACCTCGCTATCCTGTAACTTGGAGTTACGCCCTGAGCTATTAATGCCACTCGGTACAATGTTTGTCCCAAGAGTTCGCTTACGCCGTAGATTGCTCCGCCTTTAGCCATGTCGGTAAGCATTTTTTTCTTCAACACCTTACCCAACGCATAAAGCGCAAGTGGTGTTCCAGCGTCAGCGAGCCAACAGTTCACTGGCGGAATGGCTGGGTGAATAACGATGTATGGTACGGTTCCGTTTACTGCTGGATTAATGATTTTGTATGCTTCTAATCCTGCGTCAACGGCTCCAGTGGCAAAAGCTCCAATTAGCATGTTTTTATATGTTGAATCCATGAATTCACACTCGACATATCTCATTTGGTTGTGTTACTTAATAAAACTTTTTGTTGTTATGCCAAAACAGTCTTGTATATCATATAGCCTACTGTTGCGAAGGCGACACCGAAGGTGACTGCTGGATTTACCTGAATTCCTAAAACTCCAGCTTGTGGACTTGGAGAGATCGCTGATTCTCCGAGAAAAACGCTTATGCTCTTGTTCATTTCAATTATTCGTGCAAGCTCCATAGCATCAGGATGATTTTTGCCGTCGCCAGTAATCCAATAAGCAATTTCTTCGTCATAACGCTTCATCTGGTCTGCTCGGGCTTGACCAGTAGTTTTGCCCTGCAACAGCGATGCGGTAAACTGGAATTCTGCCAGGAAAGGACTTTGAACGGCTCTTGTTGTTCCAGCCACGTCTCCAGTGTAGAACCAAAACTCTTCTTTGTATCCAGCATAGACTACTGCTCCAGCACCAATTAAAGCAGGACCAAGTTGCTGCGCAGTCAAGCATGATGTAAGAAGCACAACTCTTCCATTCATTAATGCGAGTTCATCAGGATTTTCAGCGTGAAGCAAAGGTGCTAAATTCTGAGCCGTAAATACACTGGGCGACCCATGTCCAATTCCAACAAAAACGAGACTGTTTGAGGTTGCCAATTCCTGTTTTATTCGTTCAGGGTTAGCATCAGCACCCATCAACTCAGTTATAGATTGCCCAGGCTGCTTGTTAGCCTCAACAATTTGGTGCAGTGGAACGGAACCGTACAAAAGGAAATTATCATCTGGTTCAACAAATAGGAATGTGTTAACGAGCGCGGGCATATCCATTTTCTCCTTTTATGCATGGTTTTAGCATATCAATGATTTCGGGTACTTTTGCACCATGTTTGTCTAGGCTGTATAGTTGAGAGTTGTTGCTTGTTTTGTGACTCTTAGTGAGGCATAATTGATACCCAAGTTCGTGGAATAATCGTTTGGATAGAGATAGGATCTCTTTATCTAGCATTACTATTCGAATGACCCATTGTCTTCCTACCCCTCTTTTCCAGTATCCAAAACTGCCTTCAGATTCATACAAGCCTCTAAGAAAAGCTATTTTTGCAGTTCTATCCTTCAAAAGTTCGTAAAGGCTATCATTGTTTTGGTTGTTAAACCATATTAAAAATAGTTTGGAGTGCGCTCTTACATTTACATAAAGAGTGTTATACTCTTTACCATTAAGTTTTGTTCGCAATTTTTGTTCCTTGAGAAAAGGATGAAGACCTACTTTGGTCAAAGAGGCAGCAAAACCTTCAGCGAATATTTTACTCACGGTTCTCATGCCTACTATGTAATTTCCGTATTTAGCTTGTTCGCACACAAAACCATCACCGTACAGTACACCTAGTACATGCGCTAATGCTGGTGATGGAAGAAAAATTGGTTGAAGTGGATGTGCTGAGGTTCTTCTTTTGATTTTAAGATGTATCATCCATGAGTATATTCTTTTATGGTTAACCCCATACAATGTAGCTATTTTTCTCATGCTCAGTTTTTTATCCCAATATAAGAATCTAAGTTCCTCGTATGGTGGGTATTTGCCTCTCATACATGATTTACGTAAAACAATACTGTTATCATCAGGTTCAGAAAATAAGAAAGTGTTCGCAAGAGCAGGCATTTTATCTCACATTAACTATTGCACGCATATGTGAAATTTCATTATTTTGCCATTGTTGACCCAGTTGTGTGCCTGACTCTATCTCCTGCATTAGTTCTCTTGCGGTGAAAGCTTTGTTGCTTAAAGTAGCGAATAATACTTTGTCAGGTTTACTCTGTAGAATCTGTTGCAGTCTAACTTTAGCTATGGCCTGTTCATCTAAGGTGGTTGTCCCGAATCGTCCTGTTTCAATGAGTGACTGCAATTTTGCGCCTAGGCTTGACCCATTCATGATTTCAGTGTAAGCCATGCGAGGCGTATAGGCATAATTGTCAACAAGAAGAAGCGGAAGATCCTGTTCAGCAATAGAAATTTTTGAGAACCAACGTGCCACTAGTTCTTTCGACATTTTTACTCCTCTACGTATTGTTTATTTTGGTCTGATGTAGCGTTCTGCGCGTGCGCCTGCTGCTCGGGCAACGCCACCAGTGACTTGTTTGCCAGTTTGAGTAAACACTAAGGCACCCACGACGAAGCCTGCTACTGCGCCGACCAGAAACGATGTGATGTCCATTTCTAATTCACCACTTTAAACTGGGAGTCTTAAGA
>Ga0180732_1001998_pt1 | contig 11493 bp, 8 predicted proteins | sample KR11_01MetaG_FD_148674 | JGI IMG/M metagenome (GOLD analysis project Ga0180732, IMG submission 148674) | Groundwater microbial communities from the Olkiluoto Island deep subsurface site, Finland - KR11_0.1 MetaG | ecosystem: Environmental > Aquatic > Deep subsurface > Groundwater | place...
GTCAATACACCTTCTTCGACTACCGTGTTCCGCAGGCGGTGCGGCGGAGGCTCGGCTGGCGGATCGATCACATCCTCACCACGTCGACGCTTGCGGCAAGAACGCTGGGATGCGACATCGACATGAATCCGCGTATGGAGGAAAAACCGTCGGACCATACGATCCTCGTCGCTGAATTCGGGACCGGTTAGGAAGGCCCGATGAGCGAACCGGACCTTCCATTTTCACTTGACTGCCCCTATAAAAAAGAGGTAGCCACTGACGGGTGATTTTCGGAATATGATTTCTCTATCCGGAACTTTTTTATACAGGGCCTGAAATTTACCCAAGAGTCTTTTTTTATTGCAACCCTTATCTTCGCGTACAACGCGGGGATGAGGGGTGGGTTCCCGGTCATGACGGAAAGGAGATTGAGAAATGGCGATTATGAAATATCCTGCGAAAGTTGTCCTGGGCGATATCACGGTACGCGATGGCCTCCAGCACGAGCAGAAAACCATCCCCATCCAGGCTAAACTCTGGCTCTCGGAGCAGCTTGTCCTGGCCGGATTCAAGCGGCTGGAAGTGACCAATCTGGGAAATCCAACGGCGATGCCCCAGTTCGCCGACGCCGATCGCTTGCTCCAGGCTATCCACGGCAGCAAACTGCTGAAAGACAGGCTCAAAGATCTCGAATTGACCGCCGTGACCATCCGGGAAAAGGCCGCCGAGCGGGCGTTCGACGCCCGACAGAAGGGCTGGGGACCGAATCGCATCCTCTTCATGGTTTCCACCAGCGAATCTCACCACCGGCGGAATTCGGGCCTTTCGCTTGAAGAGTACTGGAAGATGTGTGAGAAATACATCAAAATGGCCCACGAAAACGGAATCAAAGTGAACGGCACGGTCTCCACGATCTGGGGATGTCCCATCGAAGGCCCAACGGAACTGAAGAAGGCTGTGGAGTTCACCCGCCGTTTCCTGGACATCGGGGCGGATGACATCGAACACGCGGACCATGACGGTTCGGCGCCTCCCAACAGGGTGTACGAGTACTTCTCGATGCTTCTGGATGCGATACCCGATACGAACCTCCACATCGCCCATTTTCACGTAACCCGCGGCTGGGGACTTGCCAATGTCCTGGCCGCCCTTCTGGCGGGGATCACCCATTTTGAATCCACCCTCGGCGGCACCGGAGGACAGCCTGCCAACTTTGTCGACGGCTGCCCGGTGGCGGGAACCGGGAAATATTATTACGCCGACCCCAACATCGTCGGGCTGACCTCGACCGAGGACATGGTGGTCATGATGGACGAAATGGGAATTGAAACGGGCGTGGATGTGGACCGCCTCCTGGAAATCGGCCAGATGTACGAACGCATCCTGGGGCGCCGGCTCCGCTCCGAGTGTATCACGACGGGCCGCATTCCCAAAAAACCAACGGGGCGCTGATGATACGTAAACGATCCCATCGGCACCCCCCCCCGGGGGACACCCGGACCCCGCGCAGAAAGACTTACCACGGCAAACCATCCCAAGACAGACGGTCGCGGCGGCCTCTCCGGATGAAACCGGAAGCGGATCCGCTGCTCAAGCCGGTCTTCACAAAGATAGGCAAACCCGCGGCAGCCGCTTTCCGACCGGATCCCTTTCAGCTTGACGCCCTCGACGCCATCAGGGATGATGACTGCCTCGTCATGGCCCCGACCGGTTCGGGGAAGACATGGATCGCCGAGGAGGCGATCCGGTCGGTGTTCCTGAAGGGAGGACGCTGCTGGTACGCCTCCCCCCTGAAGGCCCTGACAAACTCCAAATGGGTCGAATTCAGCCGCTATTTCGACCCGGTCAATGTCGGCATCGTCACCGGCGACACCAAGGAAAACACCGACGCTCCGATCATCGTCGGAACCACCGAAATCCTCCGGAATCAGCTCTACGATGCAATGCACACCGGGGAAAACCTGAACTGCGATCTGGTCATCCTCGACGAGGCCCACTTTCTGGGGGACCGGGACCGCGGGGTCGTCTGGGAAGAGATTATGATCTACCTCCCCGTCCGGATCAGCCTCCTGCTCCTGTCGGCGACCATCGGCAACGGCGAGGAGATTGCCGCCTGGCTCGCCTCCATCCGGGGAAAAACCTGCCGGGTCATCCGGGAGGAAAATCGACCCGTCCCCCTCTATCCCCTTTTCCTCCACCCCTCGGGCCGCCTCATGCCCCTGGTTGAAGGGAACCGGCTCTTTAGAAAAATCGATGATTTCATCGGCCGGCGGTCTTCTGGCCGCCCGGAGCGCGGCGTTCCCCCGTTTGGCGAGATGCTGAACGTTCTGGAGCAGTTTCACCTCCTACCGGCGATTTTTTTCCTCAAATCCCGCGCCGAATGCGACGCGGCCCTGGAGACATGCGGGCCCCTGGCAGACGAAACAACCGACGGGACTTTCCTGGAGGGGCTGGAGGAGCGCCTGGACCGTTTTCCCTATCTCCGAAACCACAGACAGCTCCACGATCTCCGAACGGCCCGTGTCGCCGCCCATCACAGCGGGCAGTTGCCCGCCTGGAAATTCCTCGTGGAAACGACGATGAAGCAGGGACACCTGCGGGCGATCTTCGCCACCTCCACCGTCGCCGCAGGCGTCAATTTCCCCGCCCGGACCATCGTGCTGATGAATTCGGACCTCTTTAACGGCCGCGAGTTCTCCCCGCTCTCCGGTACGGAATTCCACCAGATGACGGGTAGGGCGGGAAGACGAGGGCAGGACCGGGTGGGCTTTATGTTGACCTTTCCGGGGCGGTTCATGGACCTCATCCACATCCGAAAGCTTCTCCTGAAGAAACCGGAAGCGATCGTGAGCCGGATCCGGAGCGACTTTTCGATGATCCTCAATCTCCTCCTTTCCCAGACACCCGATGACATCAGAGAAATCTTCGCGAAATCCCTGGCCAGCTACCAGCGAAGCCACGGGGAGGCGCCCAAGCGCGTACAAGGGGAACAGGCGGACCTCTGGACCGATTTCCAGCGGCACCTCCGCCTGCTCAAGGAAGAAGGGTTCGTAGACGGGGCCAACCGCCTGACAGACAACGGGATCTGGGCCTCCAAGCTCCGCCTGGACCAGCCTCTCCTCATTGCCGAATGCCTCCGGAAAAACGTCTTTCCCCATGGCGATGCAAAGCTTCTGGCCGCGGTCATTGCCCCCTTCGTCTATGACGGGGATCAGGATCTTGCGGTCATCCGGAAGGAGCTCCCCCGACGCCTGACCCGTGCGTATGACCGGATCATTACAGCCCTCGCGGATCTTGCGGAGCGGCTGAAGGCGGGAGGCTTTCCCGTCGCCCCTCTTTTCCTCTGGCCGGCGGTGGTGATCTACGAATGGGCGGAGGGCGGCGACTGGAACCGGATCATCCGGAAGGTCGGAATCGCCGACGGCGACATGGCGATGTTGATCATGAGGACAGCCGATAATCTCCGGCAGATCGCCTCGCTTTGGGAAACCCACCCCGAAACATCGGCATTGGCCGCCAAGGCGCGTGAGGCGATCCTGCGTGAACCCGTTGTATTTGAATCATCCCATTGATTCTGCATTCATTTTCCCGTTTCCCCCGTTTTCTATCCCATTTGCTGCTTGACATACCGGCAGACAACATATATATGCCCTTTTTCCTGAGGCTTGCCCAACGACATCAGAAACGTCCCCATCGTCTAGTGGCCTAGGACACTGGCCTTTCACGCCGGTAACCGGGGTTCGACTCCCCGTGGGGACGCCAAAATAAAACCAGTGGGTTATGGTTCTAATCGTAGCCCATTTTTTCATGCTTATTTTCATTCCCCACCCTATTCCCCACGTCGGAGGGTAATAAAAAGCCCCAGGATCGCTCCCAGGGGTTGTCGTGCTTTTCGGTGAAAAAGTCGGCGGTTTTGGGGGTGTCATTTTGATATAGCAAGCGGTAGTCAGCGTTGACTATTTTTCTAACAATGCAACATTACAAACTGTTATAATGAAGCACTGCAAATTATGCGTTGTGTTGTTGTTTTTGTCTTGACAATGGGGAGACCTTTAATTTATACGAAATAGTCACTGGAAGAGGATTAAATTCCGGAAGACAGATTGCTTGTCCGTAAGTAAATGGCAACCAGGAGAAAAAAGGAGGATTATCTCATGAAAAAACTACTCTCGATTCTTACTGTGGTCTGCGTCCTCATGGTGCTCGTTTTTGCGCCAAGCGTGATCGCGGCGCCGAAGTACGCCAACGTCAAAATGCCGTCTACGATCCGCGTTATCGTCGCTTACAACGCCGGGGGCTCCAGCGATGCGCTGGCCCGGATGACGCTGCCCTATTGGGAGAAGGCGATTCTGGAGCTCACCGGCAAGAAGGTGAACGCCGTCGTCGTCAACCTCCCCGGCGCTGGGGGAGAAATCGGATGGACCAGTCTTGCCCACACCCAGCGCGATGGTTCGACCATCGGCATCCTCAATCTACCGGCCGTCCCGATCGTCGAAGCCGCCCGCAAGGCCGGATACTCGCCGTGGCTCGAGAAATTCGCACCGCTGGGTGTCAACGTGATCGACCCCAACGTCATCCGCTTGGCCAAGAGCTCCAAATACGGCTCGCTGAAAGAAGCCCTCGCGGCCGCCAAGGCCAAACCCGGCTCGGTGACCGTGGGCGCCGACGGACCGCTCTCTGATGACCATCTGGCCATGTATGCCGTGGCGCAGAAGGTGGGGGCGCAATTCTCGTTCATTCCGTATGCTGGTGGGGCACCGGCCAACCGCGCCCTGCAGTCCGGAGAGGTGGATATCGCCATCGGAAACGTCTTTGACCATATCCAGACCCGGGACTCGCAGAAGGATGCCGCCATCCTGTGGTCATCTCGCTATGAACTGATTCCGAACGTGCCCACCATCAAAGAAGCCTTGGGCATCGACGTGGGTGAACTGGGTTCGACTCGCGGCTTTGCCATCGTGTCAGGTTCGCCAAAGGACCTTATCGAGGTCTACCAGGAAGCTTTCAGGATGAGTTTCAGCGACGCCGGCTATATCGAGAGCGCTAAAAAGCGTAACATCACCGTGGTCGAACCGCAGATCGGAGAACGGTTTGGAAAGACCATGAAGGAACAGCAGGCGCTGGTTGGCGATCTTATCGAGTACTTCGTCAAGGGCGGATACATCAAGAAGAAGTAACTTTCGATATCCGGGAGAGGAAATGACGCGGTGGCCAAGGGGTGCTGAAGCCCGAGACGCAATTTCGGCGATCGTCTTTCTGGTGATCAGCGTTGTCGGGTTCGTGGCGGCGCTCGATTTTCCGAAGCGGGCCGCCAATTGGCCCCTGTGGATGTGGGGGCTGTTGGGGGTTTTCAGCCTGGTTTTGCTTGCCGGGAGTTTCCGGCGGCGGCCGGCCGGCAAAACCGAAAAAACGGATCAGACGACCTTCGCGCGACCGATCGTCAGTGTCGCCATGATCGTCGCCTTTGCGGTTTCGGTGCCGCTTCTGGGCTTTTTCACGGCAACCGGGGCCTATATTGTCGTCCACATGACGTACCTGGGCGTCCGGCCGTTTCCGCTGGTCCTTGCGGTAACGGCCGGAATCCTTCTTTTCCTCTACACCTTTTTCGGTTTCATATTGGGGGTACCCATCCCCCACGGCCTGCTTTACTGAGACCGGTCCGGTCCGGTTCCAGCGACACCAAAAGGATTCACGGAATGTTTGATCAGATTTTGGATGGCGCGATCGTCGCCTTTCAGCTTAAACACGTTCTCCTCGCATTCGGAGGCGCGGTTCTGGGAACCATCCTCGGCGCCATGCCGGGTATCTCGGCGACCCTGGGGATCGCCCTGCTCGTTCCCTTCACGTTCGACATGTCGTCGGTCGCCGCACTGATCTTTCTGGGAGCGGTCTACTGCGGCGCCATTTATGGCGGCTCCATCGCCGGCATCCTGATTAACGTGCCGGGCACGCCCGCCGCCGTCGCCACCATGTTGGACGGCTACCCGATGACCAAGCAGGGCAAGGGCGGACTCGCTCTGGGCACGGATATCTGTTCGTCCTTTTTCGGTGGCCAGGTGAGCACCCTCTTTCTGCTGTTCGGCGCGCCGATCGTGGCATCGGTCGCGCTCGAAATCCGTTCGGCGGAGTTCTTCTGGATCGTGATCTTCGCAATGAGCACCATCGGGGCTATCGGCGCAGGATCGCCGATCAAGGGATTGATGGCCGGTATCCTGGGGTTGGTCATCGGTACCATCGGCATGCACCCGATGACCGGGACTCTTCGCTACGCCTTCGAGCAGCCCGCGCTGTACGAGAGGGTTCCGGTCATCGTCGCACTGGTCGGCCTATTTTCCATTTCGCAGGTCCTGATGTTGGCCGAAGGAAAGGGCATGGACACACAGCTTCAGATCCCGCGCATCGGACGACTCTGGCCAGGGTGGGGAACTCTGTGGTCGCTCAGGGGGTGCCTGATCCGCTCGTCTCTGATCGGCACCGCTGTCGGCGTCATTCCCGGGGCCGGCGCCGACATTGCAGCCTTCATCGGCCGTAGCGAAGCGCGGCGCGTCTCGAAGACGCCGGAGATGTTTGGAAAGGGTGCCATCGAGGGCGTGTGCTCCGCCGAGGCGGCCAACAACGGCGTGGTCGGGGGTAGTCTGATTCCCATGCTCACGCTGGGCATTCCCGGCAATGCCGTCACCGCGGCGCTCCTGGGCGGACTTCTGATCCACGGGTTGATCCCCGGGCCGCATCTTTTCCGCGACGCGCCCGACGTGCTCTATCCCTTTATTTTCAGCCTGTTTTTGGCCAACGCCTTCTTCGCGGTCGCCGCCTTCGGTGGCATGCGCTGGGTGGCCAAGGTGGTGCTGGTGCCGCAGGGGATCATTGCCCCGATGGTCACGGCGCTCGCTGTCATCGGCGCCTACTCGTTTAGAAACATGGTTTTCGACATCGGGGTCACGCTTGTACTGGGCTTCATCGGCTATGCCCTCAGAAAGGCCCGATTTCCGCTGGCGCCCATCATCCTCGGCATCATCCTCGGCCCTCTGGCGGAGGAGAACCTGGACCGCGTCATCACGCTGGCCGCCGCTCACGACACGTCGGTCTTCGGCTTTTTCCTCAGCCGAACGCTGACCGTGGTCCTGATGGTGATGACCGTTGCCGCCATCGCCTATTCCTTTTACCGGGACTACAAGCGCCGCCAGCTCCTGAAAGAGGCCGGCGTCTTCCTGGATGAGGATGACTGAACGCACGCATTCCCCGACTGCCGATTCTGGGGCAAAGTCAAAATTGGAACCGATTGGCGACGGTGTAAAAACCCGATATCTGCGTTACGTTGCATCCTCCGGCACTTTGTAGTCTCTGGGTTCTATAGGGTCTTCGGGCCGTGTCCGGAACAATACAAACATGAAGCGCTCATCATCGTTGGACGCGGTGAACGGACGGGCGCTTTTTTATGCCCATATGAAGGGAATCGCAGAAATGGCCGTCAAAAATAAACGCGTGTTTTTATATGAAATACCTCGCCGACCCTTTATTTGTGGACATCCTGGCGAGCCGTCCGGACATCACTCTCGACAATATCGAGAACTGCGGCACGGACGCAGCGATGCAGCCGATCCTGGCGGCGGCGCATGTCTACCAGATCACTTCGGCGCGCGACGAGATCGACCGGGAATTATACGCCGACACGCCGCTCCTGACACGCGCACCGAACCTTTTGGCCGTTTCGACCAACGGTGTCGGCTACGACACGGTCAGCTTGAGAGCCTGCACCGAAGCGGGAGTGCTGGTCGTAAACCAGGCCGGAGGCAACCGCGAGGCCGTCGCGGAGCATGTCCTGGGGATGATGCTGTGCCTCTCGAAGCGCATCATCCAGGCGGATCGGTTCATGCGTCGCGAATCCATCTTCGAACGCGAGGCGTATATGGGCAACGACATCCTCGGCAAAACGATCGGGATCGTCGGCATCGGCCACGTCGGCAGCCGGATAGCGGAGCTGTGCCGCGGTCTGTTCGCGATGCGCGTGCTGGCCTGCGACCCCTATCTCACAGAGGCCGAGATTACGGCGCGAGGCGCCGAGAAAATCGAGCTCGACGATTTGTTGCGCCATGCCGATTACGTCTCGATCAATTGCCCGCTCACCGACGAGACGCGCGGCATGATCGGCGCCCGGCAATATGCACTGATGCAGCCGCACGCCTATTTCATCACTACGGCGCGCGGCTTGATCCACGATGAAGACACCCTTGCAGAGGCGCTCAGACAGCGAAGGATCGCCGGCGCCGGTCTCGACGTCTGGGGTAAGGAGCCGCCGCCGTGCGATCACCCTCTGCTGCAATTCGACAATGTTCTGATCAGTCCCCACACTGCCGGAGTCACCCGGGAAGCGCGCACCAACTGCGCCAAAATCGCCGCCGAACAGGTTCTCGACATCCTCGACGGCAAGCGGCCTTCCCGTATCATCAATGTCGAGGCATGGCCGTCATACGCACGGCGTTTCGAGCACATCTTCGGGTTCGCACCGGCGGGATGACGCCGTCGCTTTGTCGCCTATGACACAATGGTATCCGTCACGGCCATGTCCTCATATAATCCGAACAATTCCCTAAGCTGATCCGTCCGGAACTCCGAATGCGGGCCATGGAACATTTGAAGAGCATGACGTTTAACGGTAATGCAAAGGCTATCTTAGCGCGAAAACACTGGGTATTCGACCTCGATGGGACCCTCACGTTGCCTGTCCATGATTTCTTAGTCATCCGGAATGCCCTCGGCGTCCCGAAAGGGACCGACATCCTCGGCTACCTGGCGTCCCTCGACGATTCGGAGGGACAACCGCTCCAGGACAAACTCAACGAAATCGAGACCGGTCTTCTGGACCGGATCGAGCCGGCGCCGGGGTTGATCCAACTCATCGAAACCCTGAACCGACGGGGTGCGCGAATCGGCATACTGACACGAAACACACGGGACATCGCGCTGAAAACCATCGACCGTCTCGGGATCGGCGACTACTTCCAGAAAGAATGCATCCTCGGTCGGGATGATACACCGCCGAAACCTGATCCGGAAGGGCTCTTTCGCCTTTCCGTACAGTGGGAAACGGCGCCTGTCGAAATGGTCATGGTGGGCGACTACCTCTTCGACCTGCAGACCGGGAGGAACGCGGGGGCCGCCACCATTCACGTGGACCGAACCCGCATTTTCCCGTGGCCGGAACTGACCGACATCGGCGTGGGAACCCTCAAAGAGCTGCTGGACATGTTGCCACCCTGAAACATGCCCTTCTCATCTTCCCTTTTTCTATGCTATACTACAATATAAGGTTACATCAGAGAGACCAACGCATTTGCTGATGAGGAAAGGAGAATGGCACAGAAAGCAAAGAAATTGGTGGTAGGCGATACTGAGAGATGTGTCGGCTGCCAGAGCTGCATGTTCGCCTGTGCCAGGCGACAGGGCGAGGCGGGGCTGGCCAAGACCTGCATCGGTGTGCGGTCTGCCGGCGGTATGGAGCGGGGATTCATCGTGGTGGTCTGCAGGGCTTGTGATGACCCGCCCTGTGCGAAGGCTTGTCCCTATGGGGCATTGAAGACTCTGCCGGGAGGCGGGGTGAAACTGGATATGGGCAAGTGCATGGGCTGCGATCACTGCCGCAAGGCCTGCATGATCGGAGCAATCTATTGGGACGACGGGGACAACAAGCCGATGATTTGCAACCACTGCGGATATTGCGGGAAGTATTGCCCGCACGGTTTGCTGAAATTGGGGAGAAAGGGTGGCGCATATGTTGAAAGATGATCCCCTATCCAACATCCTCTATATCGATCTGACAAAGAAATGCTTTCGGATCGAGAAACGTCCGGATCTTTTTGAAAGTCACATCGGAGGGGCAGGCGCCGCGATTCGCCTCCTGTCGGAGGAATGTCCGCAGGGTTGCGATCCGCTTGGTCCGGACAACCCGATCGTCTTCGCCGTCGGTCCGCTGACGGCCATGTTTCCATTGGCATCAAAAACCGTGGCGATGTTCAAATCGCCCCATACCGGAAATCTCGGTGAAAGCCACTGCGGGGGACGAAGCTCTGCAGCGATCCGTCTTGCAGGCTATGGTGCGATCGTCATCAAGGGAGCGAGCGATATCCCGCTTTATCTGGCGATTCACGGTAATCGGGTGTTCTTCCGTGATGCATCCTCGCTCTGGGGAATGGGAAACAGCTTCACTGTCGGCAGGATCATCAGGGAGAACGAACCCGGCGCCGGTATCCGAACCATCATGAGGATCGGCGGGGCCGGAGAGAACCTTGTGTCCTATGCATGCGTGACAGCGGAAACATACCGGCATTTCGGAAGACTCGGCCTGGGAGCGGTCTTTGGAAGCAAGAAGCTCAAGGCTGTCGTCGTCTCCGGGAAACGGTCTCTTCCGGTCGTTGAACGGAAAGCGTACCAGGATCTCTATGAAGAGATCTATCAAACGGCCGTCACCTCCTCCGTCATGAAGAAATACCATGATCTCGGGACCGCGGGGAACGTGCTGCCCCTTAACGAACTCGGCTCTCTGCCGACGAAAAACCTTCAGTCGGCAAGATTCGAATCCGCCGGCAACATTTCCGGGGAGGCGTTAGCCCAAAATTATCTGGGAAGAAGGCTGGCCTGTGCGCACTGCCCCGTCGGCTGCATCCATATCGCGGCGCTGCGCGAACCCTGTGCCGATGAGGCTTTCTTCTACAAAACCTCCATGATCTCGTACGACTATGAACCGATATTTGCCCTCGGTTCCATGCTGGGAATTTCCGAGCCCGAGGGACTCCTGAAACTTATGGAACAGGTGGAAATCTGGGGTCTGGATGCCATGAGCACGGGTGTCATTTTTGCGTGGGCCACGGAAGCAATGGAAAAGGGGCTGATTTCAGATAAGGATACCGCGGGACTCCGTTTTGGCTGGGGAGACTCCCAGGCTTACACCCAAGCAGTCCGGATGATTGTCGAACCGCCCAATGAATTCTACCGGACGCTTGCGCGTGGTCTCGCTAACGCCTCGGCAAAGTACGGGGGAGAGGAATTTGCCTTGACATTCGGCGGCAATGAAATGGCCGGATATCACACCGGTCCCGGGACTCACCTGGGAGCCATGATAGGCGCCAGACATAGTCACCTGGACAATGCGGGATACAGCCTGGACCAGAAGGCTCTGACGATGAAATCGATAGTGGAACCCGAGGAGCTTGTACAATCGCTTCTCGAAGAGGAACGCTGGCGACAGATCCTCTCCAGCCTGGTCGTCTGCTTTTTTGCCAGGGGGATTTACAGTCCGGAAGTGGTCTCCAGAGCGCTGCAGGTGTCCGGCCTAAACACCTCCCAAGATGATCTCATCCGCATCGGGAAAGAGATCTACCATGAGAAATATCTCTTCAAGGTCCGCGAGGGTTTCTCCTTCGAGAGTCTTCATTTCCCAAAGAGGATATTCGAACTGTCGACACCGATCGGTGACATCCGGGAAGAGTATCTCCACCGTGCGATGATGGAGGTGAT
>Ga0180732_1001999_pt1 | contig 11489 bp, 8 predicted proteins | sample KR11_01MetaG_FD_148674 | JGI IMG/M metagenome (GOLD analysis project Ga0180732, IMG submission 148674) | Groundwater microbial communities from the Olkiluoto Island deep subsurface site, Finland - KR11_0.1 MetaG | ecosystem: Environmental > Aquatic > Deep subsurface > Groundwater | place...
TTTCAAAAAAGAGAAGCATAAAAATCGCTCTTTGACAAACAAAACAAAAAATACAGAAGGTGAAAGAAAATGAAAAAATATTGACTTTAAAAACTATTGTTTTATACTAAAAACAAGATAAATATTAACTTCAAAACCATGAAGATCCCAATCATCATTTCAATCGGAACGGCCGCAATTATTATCGCGCTGGTTTTGGGGTGTGTTGCTTTTGTTAAGACTAGATCAAGCGAGCCGATTCAAGCGCCGGAAGTGAATAATAATGCGGCGGACACTGTGCCTGCGCCTGATAATATTTCTATTCCCATTCCTGCGCCTAACGACAGTTCGGAAATTGACACTGCGGATTGGCTGACTTACAGGAATGAGGAGTATGGGTTTGAGGTGAAGTATCCGAAAGATTGGATTATTGAAACATATGAGGGGAAATATAATGAAGATGAAAAAAAGCTACAAGAAGAAGCAGATTGGGTACAGTTTGCATTTCATACAAAAGATGAGCAAAAAATTAAAAATTATCAAGAAAGCATGATGGCAAATATAGATATTTCCGTGAGTAATAAGCTATCTAATTTTACTCTAGAAGATTATTTAAGAGAAGTTGGATACGATTTTAATCAAAATGTTTTAAAAGAAAGTCGTATTTTACTGACAAGAGGCATTGCTAAAGTATGGATGAATATAAAGGAAGAAAATTTTAAAGGACAAAGAGCGTATGTTGTCCAAACTATAAATAAAGATGGTTATTACTTGTATTTTAAATCTGACCAAAATATTTATAAAATAAGTTCGCTTTGGAAAGTAAATGAAATAAATAAAAAAGAAATTTTAGAAATAATAAATACTTTTCAATTTATAAATCAGGATAAACTCTAAAACCAAAACCAAATTCTGTTTGCAAGATTTAAAGGTTGAAGTCCATGTGATTTTTAAATCTTTAAATAAAAAGCTTGCAAGCGGAACAAAGTTTTTGTTTAGAGGAGAGATTGTTCTTTACAAATAAAAAGACTGTTTTTCTGAAAAGCGGAAATGGAAGAAACGAAAAAGAAATATGAGGTGAAAAGAAATGGAAAGAAAAATAGGAAATATTGCATTGATTGCAACAATAGGTGCAGTGGCTTGATATTGACACAAATCCGCTTGCACTCTACTATAAAAATATAGAATAACTAACATAAACAACCATGAAAACTCCAATCATAATTTCAATCGGCTTAATCGCAATCATCATTGTGCTGGTTTTAGGTTATGTTGTTTTTGTGAGACCAAAATTGGGCGAGTCTGTTCAAGCGCCGGTGGCGAGCAATGGCAATAAAGTAAATACCACTCCCGCGCCAATTTCTACACCGACACCTACGCCCGATAATACTTCGGAAATTGACACTTCGGATTGGAAGGTTTATAAGAATGAGGAGTTTGGGTTTGAGGTAGAATATCCCTCCACGCTTTATCTTTTCGATTGTTCTAGTAATTTTTATGAGCCAGATCCTCTTTACATTCATTTCACTCCGAATAAAAACAATAATTGTAATACTCCCTATAAAGCAATAGATAGTCTAATTGCTATTTCGCATGTCAAAAACTTTGATAAGAAAAATCTAATTGATCTTTTGGATAAAAATGTGAAAGAGAAAAATATAATTATTGACAATAAATCAAGTATTCATATATCAGGCGAAAGTGAAGTAGCGGGTGACGAAGGAGAAAAATTATCTTCTGAACCGATAAGAGTAATGGTGTTTACTGTCGTTCCTATTGAAAATAATGTTTATATTCAAATTATATATTCTAGAATAGCAAGTGTAAAAAATGACAAAAATGGTTTTGTTGTCGGAGAGGATTTGAATGAGATTTATGATCAAATGCTCTCAACTTTCAAATTTATTAAATAGAAAATCTTCTAAAACAAAATCCAAATTCCATTTGTAATTTTAAAGGTTGAAGTCTATATGACTCTTAAATCTTTAAATAAAAAGCTTGCAAGCGGAACAAAGTTTTTGTTTAGAGGAGAGATTGTTCTTTACAAATAAAAATAAAAAGACTGTTTTTCTGAAAGACAGAAATGAAAGAAATGAAAGAAATGGAAAAGAAATAATATGAGGTGAGAAGAAGTGAGAAGAAAAATAGGAAATATTGCATTGGTTGCAACGATAGGCATTGACACCGATTTGCTTATACTCTATTATAAAAATATAAAAACAGAATAATTTGTAAAATAACTATGAAAACTCCAATAATAATTTTCTTTACAACAATCGCAATCATCATCGCGCTGGTTTTGAGCTGGGCTGTTTTTATGAAGCCAAAACCGGGCGAGCCAGTTCAAGTGCCGGAAGCAAATAATAACGCGGCGGATGCTACGCCTGCGACTGACGATATTTCTACTCCAACTCCCGCGCCTGATGACAATTCTGAAATTGACACTTCGGATTGGAAAACTTATAGAAATGAAAAGTTCGGATTTGAGATGAAATATCCAAAGGATTATTCTTTTGAAGACAGAACTGAAAAAGTCTCGGGCGATGATCCTACAATATATCCGTGGTATGCAAGGACAGATTTTTTATTAGGTTTTATTGTGTTTAAAAATTCAGCGCTAAAAGGAGAGGTGGCATTTTATCTGGAGATATTAAACACTATTGATCAAGATAAAATTATGAGTGCTGGTGGCTGGGAATCTGTTCAAAAGAATGGGATTAGAAAGTTAGGAAATTTGAATATATATTTATATTCAATTGATTCTGAAGTCAATAATATGCAGGTAATGTTACGTAATGGCAAAGCTTATAGTTTTCTGCATTATCTTCCTGAAGAAGATTTTGAAAAAATTATTTCCACTTTTAAATTTATCAAATAAACCAAAATTAAACTCTGTTTACAAGCCCAAAGGTTAAAATCCATGTGATTTTCCAATCTTTGACAAAAAACTTGTAATCAGAATAAGTTTTTGTTTTAATGAGGAGAAATTGTTCTTTAAAAACAAATACAAAAAGAATTGTTTTTCTTAAAGACAGAAATGAAAGAATCGAAAAAAAATATGAGGTGAAAAGAAATGGAAAGAAAAATAGGAAATGTTGCATTGATTGCAACAATAGGCATATTGGCTTTGATGCTAACAATGCCTATAGTATCAGCCGTAAGAAATGGTGATATCGCTAGCATAGCGATTGACCACAACGGGCAAAATCTCTACCCTTTGGAATGTAAAGGATTTGTCCAACATGTTGTTATAAGTGCTGGCGGTAATCTTGGCCAAGATTTTACGCGATGTTATCATGACGCAGGTGGTATAGAAATTCAATCCAATCAGGCTATGTGGGGTGATATAATCCAGATTTCTCACAACACTTATCTGGAGACTTATTATCCAGGAATGCACACAGCGATAGTTCTTGAAAACCATAAAAATGGTAATTTCAAAGTAGTGGACTCAAACTTTATTAGAGCAAACACTGTTGATATACATGATGATTTTAATCCAGTAACTTTTGCTGCTAGTTACTCAGCTGATCTTGGTGTCCACTTCTACCGCCTTGGCACGACCGATCTTTGGGATTTCAACATTCCAGGATATAATCAAAGTTGGGAAGCGCATAATGTCCAATCAACATCAGTTGCTTCAGACGGAAGATATAGGATAGACCCGCAAAGAAACGATCCTTGGATTCAGCTTGATGGACTCTTGCTTGACACTTCCTACTACGACGCCGTGGAAATAAATATGGCTTCCAACGCGCCGAATGGAGTCGGGCAGATATATTTCACGACAAGCGCTTCGCCGGGATATAGCGACAGCAAGCGGGTGGAGTTCTATGTGACCTATGACGGGAATTGGAAAACATACACGGTCTATATGAAAAACCATCCTTCGTGGAAAGGGACGATCACGGGCATCAGGATAGATCCGGCGGCCTTGGGAAATATGGGAACTGATCCATCGGATACGATTGGGTTTGATTGGATTAAAGCGATCAAGACGGATAAGAAGCCAAAAATAACATCATCAAGTCTTGACTATTTAGTCTATAATCCAGGAAGCACAATCGCTTTCAGCTACTGGATAAGCAATCCATTCGCGAATAATATTCCCGATACCAAGCTTTATGCCGCAATCAGACATTCGGGTTCTGGCGGAAGCTGGCTGGAAGACGGCAATTGGCCAAATGAAAATATAGTGACGCTTGGCAGCGCGACAAACTATGGAGCATGGCGCTATGACAGAAACTTCCAGATTCCATGGTCTGCGAACGCGGGATACTATGATGTTCACTTGAGTATTTTTAATCAGAACACAAATGATTTGTATGATTATGAATATTTGACATCAGCTTTCGTGATTGAATCGCCAGATCCAATTATTATTGATCCGACACCCACCCCAACGCCAACTCCAACCCCAACGCCAACGCCAACTCCAACTCCAACACCAACACCAACACCAACCCCGACGCCAACGCCAACTCCCACACCAACACCAACGCCTACGCCTACGCCTACACCTCCGGATATATACCCGCCGATAAGTATCAGAACGCTGCAGAATTGCACATGTGCGGCGCATATAAACTGGTTCTGGACTGATATTGAAGATACAGGTTTCCCAAGAGTGATGATATATTTCAACAAAACTTTTCCATGACAATGTCGCGAGGGATTTGAGAAAAAAATAACTTAAAATATGATTTAAAACCGGAATTAGAAAAACGATAAACCTAATTTCCGGTTATTTTTTTAAAAGTTTTTTAATAATTGGCGGTTTTTAACGGGATTTCTAACGCGGTGTCGATATACCCGTCTCCCTTACTATTTACTGCTTAATATGCTAAACTGGGATTATGAATATTCCACAGGAAATACAATCTATTATCAGCAAATTTGAAAAAGGCGGATTTGAGGCTTATGTTGTGGGCGGACCGGTTCGCGATTTTTTGCTTGGCAAAATTCCTAAAGATTGGGATATAACGACAAATGCCAAGCCGGAAGAGATTCAAAAAATATTTCCGAAAAGTTTTTATAATAATAAATTCGGCACAGTGACAATTGTAAATAAAAAAACGGAAGATGAAAAGCTGAGAAATGTTGAAATTACGACATATAGAGTTGATGTCGGCTATAGCGACAAACGGCATCCGGATAAGATTGAATTTGCTACGAGTTTAAAAGACGATCTGGCAAGGCGAGATTTCACTATTAATGCTATAGCGCTTAAAATTCCAAATTCCAGCATCATTGATTTATTTGGCGGACAGGAAGATTTGAAAAATAAAACTATCAAAGCAGTAGGAGATTCTGATGAAAGATTTAAAGAAGACGCGCTTCGGATGTTGCGAGCTGTTCGTTTTGCGTGCCAGCTTGATTTTGAAATAGAAAAAGATACCCTTAAAGCAATTCAAAAAAATAAAGATTTAATGAAATTTGTGTCCGACGAGAGAATCAGGGATGAATTTGAAAAAATTATTTTATCCGACAAAGCCTATGAAGGAATTGAGCTTCTGCGAGAATCAGGATTATTAAAATATATAATTCCGGAACTGGAGAAGGGGATTGGCGTGAGCCAGAATCGCCATCATATTTATACTATTTACGAACATTCCGTTTTATCGCTAAAGCATTGCCCGAGCAAAAAACTGGAGGTTAGACTGGCGTCTTTGTTTCACGACATCGCCAAGCCCCAGACAAAAGCGGGGATTGGGCAAGACAGCACTTTTTATAATCATGATTATCTCGGCGCTAAATTCGCCAAGAAAATTTTGGAGCGCTTGAAATTTTCAAACAAAACGATTGAAAAAGTTTCGCTTCTCGTAAAAAATCATATGTTTTATTATAATACCGGCGAAGTCTCGGAAGCGGGAGTGCGAAGGCTTATCAAAAGAACGGGAAAAGAAAATTTGAAAGATCTGATGGACTTGCGAATCGCGGATCGCCTCGGAAGCGGAGTTCCAAAAGCCAAGCCATATAAATTGCGCCACCTTGAATACCTGATTGAAAAAGTAAGCAAAGATCCAATCTCCGCCAAGATGCTCAAAATAAACGGCCAGGACATTATGAAAATTTTAAATGTTTCTCCCGGACCAAAAATCGGCGCGATTTTGAAAGTCCTTTTATCTGAAGTTATAGAAGATCCCGAAAAAAATACCAAAGAATATCTTGAGAAAAGAACAAAAGAATTAAACAAACTGTCAGAAGAAGATATTAAAAAAAGCGAGAAAGTGATTGAAGAAAAAAAAGAAGAGGAGGATTTAAAGGATAAAAAGAAGTTTTGGGTGAAATAAATCTAATGCATTTCTATTATTTTACATCTTGACTTTCAGCTGATTGTGGTTTAGGATTTGGGGTAGGAGAGAAAATAAGGAGGTGAGAAATAATGGGGGCGTTGCCGGCAATTGTTGCCGCGTATAAAAGCAATGGCAATTTTGGTTTTAATGAACTAATAATTGCTTTTGTAGTGGCGGCAGTATTATTAATACTTTTTTATTTTTATAGAAAAAGAAAAAAAGTTAAGCCAATGATACCAAGAAGCGCTTATGATATGGGATGGGATTAATGAAGGATATTAAAAATTCCTTCTCTTTTTTTGTTCAAAATTTTGAAAAATAGCAGGAGAGGTAAAAAAGAATTACGATATTTCTCATTCCCGACTTTCGTCAGGACTCCGTATTGGGACTCTGCGAATTTTAAAAGGCGCGTAAAGCTAAAGCTTTGAAACCCTCGGCTAAAGCCGGGTAGAAAAAATGTGAAAAAATATTGAAATTTCGCATTAGCCCTCATAAGTGATATAATGAAAAGGTAGAAATTAAACACGAAGCAAATTAATATTCACTAAATTTAACGAAGCAAATTATTTTATGCAAAAGCGCTATCTTGTGAATAAAAAATATCCGGAAAAATTCGCGAGGGAGTTTCCGGAGCTGTCGCCGATTGTTTTGCAGTTGTTGTGGGACAGGGAAATAAATAGTCAAACTTTGATTGACGAGTTTTTTAATCCTGATTACGAGCAGGATATTCACGATCCCTATTTGCTCAAAGATATGGACAAGGCTGTGAAAAGAATATTTCGCGCGCTGGAAAATAATGAGAAAATAACAGTTTACGGGGATTATGATGTGGACGGCGTGACTTCTTCCGTCGTTATGATTAATACTCTTTTGGAAATAAAATCAGCCATCAGCCAGATTAAAAAAGACGAGGCAAAAAAATTCATAGATATTTATATTCCTGATAGAGAGCTTGAAGGATATGGAATCAATGAAAAGGCGATAGACGAAATCAAGAAAAGAAAAACTAATTTGATTATTACCGTTGATTGCGGAATTTCCAGCTTTGAAAATGTGGCAACTGTAAATAAATCAGGCATGGATATAATCATTACCGACCATCATCATATTCCGGAAAAAATTCCTAAAGCGCTAGCAGTTTTGAATCCCAGGCAAAAAGATTGCAGCTATCCTTTTAAAGAACTAGCAGGCGTTGGCGTGGCTTTCAAGCTGGCGCAAGCTTTAATTAAAAAACTACCAACTACCAACTACCAACTACCAACTAGTCCAGCTGTTGGTTTTGAAAAATGGCTTTTGGATTTGGTTGCCTTGGGAACGGTGGCGGATTGCGTGAATCTCACGGGCGAAAATAGAACCTTAGTAAAATACGGGCTTTTAGTTATCAATAAGACAAAAAGGACGGGATTAAAAAAATTAATCCAAAAAGCGGGGACGAGGATAAGAGAAAACGGGAATGTCACAGAAACAAAAATAATTGATTCAACTTCCATAAGTTTTATGCTTGCGCCAAGGCTCAACGCCGCTGGCAGAATGGATCATGCTAACACTTCATACGAGCTGTTAATCTCCGACGACGAAACTGAAGCGGAGGAATTATCTTGCAAACTTGAAAAAAATAATCAGACACGGCAGAGGGCTACGGAGAAAGCTATGCTGGAAATAAAACAAAGAATTGAAAAATATAAGAAGTTGCCCAAAATTATTATTGAGTCTGATTCTGAATGGAGAATTGGGATTGTCGGATTGGTTGCCGGAAAATTAGCTGATGAATATTCAAGGCCGATTTTGATTTTACAGAAAAAACAAGAATTAAGCGCTGGATCAGGAAGAAGTATTCCAGAGTTTAATTTAATTGAAGTGATTGAGAAATGCCAAGACTTGTTGATTAGCTTCGGCGGACATTCGCAGGCGGCGGGGCTGAAAATTGAAAATAAGAATTTCAAAAAGTTTAAAAAACGAATTGAAGAAATCGCGGAAGAAATTTTAAGAGAAGAGGATCTCATTCCTTCAATAGAAATAGATTGCGAAATAAATCATGAACAAATAAATTGGGAGCTGTTTGATGAAATTGAAAAATTCAAGCCGTTCGGACAAGGGAATAAAAAGCCGGTTTTTTTGGCGAGAAAGCTGGAGGTGCACGAAGTGCGCGCGGTCGGATCGGACAACGCGCATCTGAAATTATGCTTCAAAACAATTCTAGGAAATAAAAGCGTTAAATATTTTCCAGCCATCGCTTTTCGACTCGGAAAATTGGCAGAAGAAATGCCTGATAATAAACCCGCTCTTCGCTGGGGCGACATCGTTGATGTCGTCTTCCAGCTGGAAGTGAACGAATGGAACGGAAATAGGGAATTGCAAATGAATGTGCTGGATGTGAAGATTAGCGAATAATAATAAATAAAAAATAATCAAGAAACAAGATACAACGACCAAACAAATCCCAATAATCAATAATCAAATTCCAATTCCAATTCTGTTTGGTTATTGAAATTTGGCGTTTGAGTATTTTTTGGTTATTGTATCTTGTTTCTTGTATCTTTATTTTTATATTAAAATTTCATGTCTTCAAGAAGAGAACTACGGAATGAAGAAAACATGTTTAAATGTTTACATGAATCCCGCCGCCTAGCCTATATTTCAAAAATAAGCTACAATATAAATGTTAAATAGCTAAATCAAAAATATGAGAAACAAAAATAAACAACAATATTCATCAATGCCTAAACTTGTTATGACCATAACTATAATTATGATGGTCGGAACTCTTTTAGGGGCGGTTGGATATTTAATAATTAAGATTCCTTGCGGCTGCGTGACGGGAAATAAAGAATTTAAAAAAATCGCCAAAGATGATATTAATAATTGGAAAGTTTATAGCGATGAAAAGTATAATTTTCAAGTCAAATATCCGACAGATATTTCCGATCCTGCTATAAGCGAAAAAGAAAACGCCGGCAAAAAGGAAATTCAAAAAGAAATAAATTTCAATATAAATGATGATTTGGAAATTTCAATTTTCGTTTGGAATATGGAAGCTTCGGAAGGAAATGATCTTGCGGAAGCAAAAGAAAAGTATGATGAAGTGTCTATCGGCGGCAACTATGGCTGGCAAAGCAAGCAAAATTACAAAACCGCGGATGAAAACGAAGAAGTTTCCGACATTTATTTTTTTGAAACCTATGTTTATTCCAAAACTCATATCTATCAAATTGAATATAAGGGAATTTATGACAAAGAAGATTTTGATTTATACCAAAAGATGGTTTCCACTTTTGAGATTAAGGAAGATGAAACCGCGAATTGGCAGACTTATAGGAATGAGGAGTATGGGTTTGAAGTGAGGCATCCAAAAAATATAACCATCAAAGAACAAGATTTTTCCATGCCTAATTCAATAGGGTTTATTATCAACTTTGGTAAAATTTCTAATAATCTGCCAGTAAGGATTTCTGTTAGCAATGAAGAAATGATAGGTGTAATAAAAGAAGCGATGGTAATTACCGATAAAAAGGAAGTTATAGTGGACGGAGTAAAAGGCGCTCAAATAATCGGGCAAGGTCAAAAAGATGGGAGTGCGATTGAAAGCATTATTTTGTTAACAAAAAATCAGAAATTGTATCAAATTACTGGCTCAGGAAATGTCTTCAATCAGATTCTCTCCACTTTCAAATTTACAGAAAAAAACTAAATTCAATATTCCAAATTCTGCCCCGTCAGAGTCTCTCGTCAGAGAACTCTGACGAGAAAGCGGGCAAAGTGATATTTCTCGTCGGGGTTTTTGCGAAAGCGAGGATGAAGTTTCGTAAGGTTGGCGAGTTTTAGAAGAGTTGCGATATTTCTTCCTGACTTTCGTCAGGACTCCAAGATGTTTAAATTGCTTTGTGAAAAGATAACACTTCGCAATTCAAAATAATTTCTAATTTCCAATTTCTAATATTATGCTTTCTAAAATAAATTCTTGCGCGGTGATCGGGCTGGATTGCGAGCTGGTGGAAGTTGAAATGGACATAAGCCCGGGGCTTGGAAATATAACTGTGGTGGGGCTTCCCGACACGGCTGTTCAGGAATCAAAAGAAAGAGTTCGCGCGGCGATTAAAAATTCCGGGTTCAAATATCCGACGACGCGAATTACCATTAACCTCGCGCCCGCGGACATCAAAAAAGCGGGACCGGCTTATGATTTGCCGATTGCGATTGGACTGCTTAAAGCTTCCAAGCAAATAGAAGAAAATATTGAAGGAAGTCTTTTTGTAGGCGAGCTTTCTTTGGATGGCAAACTCCGGCACACGAATGGAATTCTGCCGATCGCGATTTACGCCAAGCAAAAAGGCTATGAAAATTTATATGTTCCCAAAATTAATGAGTATGAAGCAAGTCTTGTTGATGGCGTGAATATTATTCCCGTTGAAAATCTGCTTCAGCTTTTTGAGCATCTTAACGGCGTAAAAATTATTGAGCCGGCAAAAGTCCATGAATTAGATGATATTGAGGAAGTTGAAAATTTTTCGGTTGACTTTGCTTATATCAAAGGTCAGGAGCATATCAAAAGAGCGCTGGAAATCGCGGCTAGCGGAGGACATAATGTTTTGATGAGCGGACCTCCTGGAACGGGAAAAACTCTTTTGGCGCGAGCCGTTCCGACGATTTTGCCGAAGATGACAAAAGAGGAGGCTTTGGAAGTCACAAAAATATATAGCATCGCGGGACTGCTTCCATCTGACAAGCCCTTGATAAGAACTCGGCCTTTCAGAACTCCGCATCACAGCGCCACAGCGCCGTCTTTGGTCGGAGGAGGGCAGTTTCCAAAACCGGGAGAAATAAGTTTGGCGCACAGAGGCGTTTTATTTTTGGACGAACTGCCGGAATTCCCGCGCGCTATTTTGGAAAATCTCCGCCAGCCGCTGGAAGACGGAGTTGTGACAATAGGCAGAGCTCAAGGCACGCTTTCTTTTCCCGCCAAATTTTCTCTCATTGCCAGCATGAATCCTTGCCCGTGCGGATACGCGAGCGATCCGGATCGCGATTGCAGCTGTTCGCCGACCCAAATAATAAAATATCAAAAGAAAATTTCCGGACCCCTTTTAGATAGGATTGATTTGCATATTGAAGTTCCGCGGATCAAATTTGAAAAACTTGCCGATGAAAATCTGGCCGAGTCTTCAAAGTCAATAAGAGGGCGCGTGGAAAAAGCGAGAAAAATTCAGCGGGAAAGAT
>Ga0180732_1002000_pt1 | contig 11478 bp, 16 predicted proteins | sample KR11_01MetaG_FD_148674 | JGI IMG/M metagenome (GOLD analysis project Ga0180732, IMG submission 148674) | Groundwater microbial communities from the Olkiluoto Island deep subsurface site, Finland - KR11_0.1 MetaG | ecosystem: Environmental > Aquatic > Deep subsurface > Groundwater | place...
CACTTCGCTTGGAATATAAATGAAACGAAAAGACTATGGAAGCTCACCCTTAATTTCATAGAGATTTCCATCCACAACGGACGACGCATAAAGATTCTCAAAATCAATAACAAGATTTTCACGAATTGTCGGCGTGTGAATTAGCTGGTCAATCGCAGTCTCAAAGAAAACCGCATCCGCTGCTGAAAATTCAACACCATTAATGTAAGATTTAAATATCATTCTTATTCCTCCTTCATCGCATAAGGAAAAGCTGCCCTTGCAGATAAAGTTTATGGAGCAGATATCGAGAAAAGGCTTGCAGTAGCATGATTTTACCCATACCTTTACCTATCCCATGCCTGAGATAATCGCTTATATCGCATCCTGGAAGCCCGATTTATAACCCGAAACTCTCGATATAGAGTTCTATGGCTTCTTTGATGTTAGCCTGTGCCTCTTCCAAAGTTTCCCCTTGCGATGTGACGTCCAGCTCCGGGCAGTGCGCGACAAAGAATTTCTCGTCCTTCTGGATAGATATAAAGAATTTTCTCATAAACTTTTTAACAACCGATTAAGAATGGTGACAAGACCTTGTCCCGCGCTTGTGAGCCACACTGTGGGGTAGAGACTTTCGACAAGTCCCAAATCGCCAGCATTACCCAACGTATCTTTTTTAAAGCCCGGAATACCAACAACGAGTTCAGCATCCGTTTTAGGACCTTCTTTTTGTAAAAACAAAAGTAACTTGGCAATGGCAGGATCGAGGTTCAAAGCGTCTATAGTTTCAGCCCCATGTTCCATGTCCGCTGGCACAGGATCATTGTGTTCAAGTTTAAGGTTTTTGTATTCCGTTTCCAGTTCTGTTACGAAATTCTCCAGAGCCTCTCTCTTAACAATCAGATGCAGGGATATGCCCTTTCCAGAATATGCGCCGCTGTCTTTAAAATTATATGAATCGATAAACGTTATAACAGTGAAGCATTTGCCCTTTTCCGGTTCAATCTCCACCTGTTTTCCATCCTTTTCATAGACCACGACCCAATGTGATTTCATGAATGGAAAATACGTGTCGGGGTATATCCCCATAACGATATCAGGCTCAACAGGTTCCCAATAGTCAGCTTCATTTGTATTAAGAACTTTTCTTATCATATCTATCAAATGGTCATATTCATAATCATTCGCCAGAAAAGTACCATAGCGTCTCTTGCCCCAGTATTCACCTGTTCTTTTAAGAACACTGTCGTTTACAATCACAGCGTCTTTCCAGTAAAACTTGACTTCATATGCAACCCAGTAAAGTTCAAAGGAATTAAATTTAATTTCAAGTATTAGATCGCCAGATTGTAGCTTTGCCATGTTATTTCACCTTCTTTTTTCCGGTCAGCCCCAGTTCTTTATAGACTTCTTCCGCTGTGTGGAACCTTCCCGCCTTATATTCAGCCAGGGCTTCCTCTATATCTCGTTTCGTCTCTTCATTCACTTCCATACAGTCCTCAGGATCGGCAGGATCGCCGCGAGACATGCGAATATCCGCAGCATGTTCTAAGGCTTCTTTGTGCGCCTGCGCTTCCTTATACTCAAAGACACGGCGATCATGATCCTTTTCATTAATCCATTTCACGCCTAAAAACGTCTCCTGGTGAAATTTAACGGCGGATTCCGCGTCAGCCAGAGCCTCTTCGTATGTGTTGCCTTCTCCTACCACGACTCCTTCAAGTCCCTGGGCGTAAGCAACATACCCATCCGAATGCTTTTCCACAATTATTTTTATAGACATTTTTGTTTATAGTCCTTCTTTTTTTGCCCAGTATTCAATAAGTCGGTAAAGGTCAGGGCTTTCTCTTGAGTATTGATCAGAACAGCCAATGACGGTAGTTTTATGCAAGAACTCAGGAAACTTGCGTTTCATAAATAACTCTTGCTCTAAGTCCATTAAATAAATTCTGTCAGCCCACTCCAAGAGCTCTTGTGTCATTCTTTCCGGATATCCATAAGCAGTTCCCGTGCTTTTTACCTCATATTGTGGTCTGTTTTTTTTGAACCACAACTCAAATGTCGGGCTTCTTTGCGCATTACCAGCACAAATAAACAGCAGTTTCATTTTTTACCTTTTTTTGCTTTGCATGATTAATTTATCTTTGTCTGGAATAACCTCGATCTCCGATCCTTCAATAATGCCGTACATTTTAGCAATCTCTGCAGGTATCGTAATTATCAAACTATTCCCAAGCTTTCTGACCTTTAACTCCAACATACTTTCATGTTTAATTTTCATGTGTTATATCACTTACCATTTATATAATTTATATATAGTTTTAGTTATTACTTACTATACACCAAAACTATATATGCATTGCTAACAGTCATTGATTCGTGGTTGGATTTGTTCCTTTTTTGGCATAAAAACCCACCCCCATATCCGAACACTTCCAACACTCAGACATTCGGAGATTTGAAGAATGACGTGCGGAAAATGGATGCAGAAAGGACATGAGAGCCATATTTGCACGGGATGCGCGAATATGTTTTGTCTCTGTGAATTGCAATGCAGGCTTGCCGGGGCTTGTAATTTCATTCCGGCACCGTCCGAAATTCTTGAGAAAAAGAATAATCTGTTTCAGGGGTCATGAGACCTGGCTCTTGATAAGGACGGCGGCTGTCGATTTTCATGTGGCTGCCAGCCGCCGAGTTCTCAAAATGCAGCCGGGTTAATATTAGCAGATAGAGGATAAAAAGGTTTTGAAGGGGGGACAGGAGAGAGCGTGAGGGCATCGCCAAAAAATATGGTACATTTAAATGTTCGGAAAAACTTAGTATAACTTTTTACTGGAGGTTTTTTTCTTTCGCATATGGACGAACTTTTTTGAAGGCATGACAAAGGCGTTTTGGTATTGTTGTGGCGATTTTCTTTTTTTTAGGTCATTTATCATGGGGATGCTTGGGGACATCGCTTATAGACGTCTTTTTGTGGCTGTGTACAACCGTTCTCAGATGCCTTGTTTTATTTGTCTTTATAACTTTTTTTAATCTGTTTAGTTATAACTATTATATTCATTATAACTTTGTTATAAGTAACTTATAAATACTAAAAATGTTATATGTGGGGGTGGTGATGTTATGAAACTAACAACGGTAGCCTTATATCCAGAAGTGAAAGAGCAACTTGATAAAATTGGACTACGGAAAGATAGTTATAATGATATTATTATGAGGCTTTTGAATACTACGTCTGGTCCTGTGATCAAAGACCTGAAAGCTGATGATCGCGGTCGTGTTGTGCTCGGTAAAGATTTTGCGAATAAGCGTCTTGATATATCTATTATTAAGTGGTCTGAAAAGTGAATTGGACTGACTAATTGGCGTTGGATAAAACAGGGATTTGAATGGACATATTTGCCAAATAACACACACTCCGCAGCTCTTACCGCATACAAAGGCTTCTGCTTCATCCTGTGGTATATCTGTTTCCATATTTTCTCCTTCAATACCGTCAACTAAATCCATGATGCGTGAATCCTTTTTGCTGTTGTTTCTTTCGCTTCCAGCATTTGAATTAGTTTTTCTCTTTCCTTCACTTTCGGGTCATTGTCGCTACCTATTCCGCGAAGTTCGTTGCCTATCATTTCGGCTGCCCTGCTGATAACTCTTCCATCGTTACAAACTGCCGTTCCTTTTGTGCCGAACTGATGATAGGCGACTCTTGAGAATTTCAGTTTGTGCTGTACCTGTTTTGGGCTGTCCCTTCCAGGTCTGCGTCTGAAATAACCTGCTCGCCGTCCGCTTTTTTCGGGTCTTACATACTCAAGCTCAGCCGGGAGTGCTGCCTTGCTGAGATAATCCTGTACCAGGGGGTCATGGTCAGCTTTTTTTTTCAGTGCTAAAAGTTTATCTGTGATCTCTTCTACGTTCATATTCTATATCATTGATTTTTATCCTTATAATATTCGCAGTGAACTCTGAATGATACAAGCCTTTTCACTAGTGAAAAGTACATATCTTACCACTTACATGTTATCAATCAATGGGAAACTTTACGCTTCAATATTGTCCGTTGTGTGGCAGTAATAGATCAGAGGGGTCTTTCAAAAAAGCATTTAGAAAGATGCCCTTTGGTCGGGTAATTTCAAGCCTGGGGCGGGGCACCCTAAAAACCTTGAAGGTGATTGTAAATCCATCACAGATTAATTTAAAGCCGGTTAAAATTCGATTGTTGAAAGTTTTTAAGAGTTGGTTTAATGCCGGGGTAATTACCTGCCGGGATCTGGACGATTTTCTTCTGGACGTGATTTGTGAATACAATGAATGGCGCGAAAACACCATACAAAAAAATGAGAGTTATCGGATGTATGTCAAAAGGGAGAGTTATCCTGTGTTTCACGCAGATGTATCTATTTCTGGAGATGAAAAAAGTTCAATATCTGGCGGTAATAATATAACAACAAGAAAGGTGAATAAAGTATGGAAGTAACATTAGAAGAGCAAAATGCGCTTGAAGATCAGGAATATGTTCCCAAAACCATAAAGGGCCTTGTAGAGCGATCTTACCTGCAGCATCGTCAAGAAGAAGAAGATAACATTCCGTTTGGTGAAACGCAAATTGCCGATGTATCGCTGGCGATTTCTCATGACCGGGATAGCAATGTCATAATTGACCTTGTTTCAGTGGACCCTGGATCTATCGAGACTGTGGAAAATGCCTTGTACAAACAACATACATTGCGCAGAAACGTGATCGAACTGCCCCGGACTGAACTTGAAAGGGTCGCGCGCATTGAAGCCGTGGACGTTCTTTCTTTTTTGCAGAAGATGGAAAAATCGCGACTAGACGAGAAGGAAAGGTTACTGAACAGCGAACAGCAGCTTGATAAATATGAACAGCAACCTGTTGACGAATACTGATAAACGCGCCGAACTGCTTTCAGGTTACAGGCGATTTTTGGAGCAGGCGGAAGCAAACAAGGCGTGCATCATCAAGTATGCACCCATGCTGAGCCGGGCGCAGTACACTGACCAGATACAGAAAGCAGACCATGATATTGATTTTGCCCACAGGAAGATATTGGAACTCTCCATCCCATTCGTATTTACGCCCGCTCCATCGGATGCTTTACCAGATGTTTCATCAGAGGCTCCATCACCTCCGGTCATTCCTGCCGGGGCAAATACCGGGGGAGATATCGCCAGGCAGCCGGAAGAGATCGATCAACACAATGCAGGAGTTTGGAGCCTTTTTGGTGGTCTCGTCCTTGGTGTCAGTGCTGCGGGATTACTTGCATGGGGTATGCAACGCAAGGAGAACCTTGAGACCGTCGAGGAGGTTCTTCACATTGTCAAGACGGTCATGAATCCGGGGAGATAAAACTGATGCCCGAACTATCTGAAAAGCTGTTATCTGATAGATAATAAGATATCCTCAATACTTCTCTCCTTTAGTGAGTGGTCGGAGTCATCCTTCATCAAACTCATCTTTCTTTTCAGCAGTCCGTTCACTAAATATACTAGCTCCCCTCTTTTTCCTTACATATTCCAAAGCAGCTTGAACAAGACCCTCTCTTGTATGTAAATCTGATATTTTCTTAGATGGTAGCACACCACGCAGTACTTTTTTCAGTGAACTATCATCCGGATACTTATTGCTGTCATTTAATTCCTTTTCGATCTCATCCAAAGACATTCCGTATAGACCAACGTCTAAGGGAACGTCCCTCTGATGTTGCAGAGGAATGGATGATATCTCTTCCTTGAGACGCTTAACACCGCCATTAGCGGCGATTATTTTTGCAGACGTCCATACAGTGGACTTTCGGCTTTTACTATAAGTGACCTTCTTGGCGTACTTATTTTGAATAAACGATATAACACTGTCTATTGATGGGAAGTAATACTTATCGTTAAGGATTTCTTGGATTTTATCAATTTCATCAGTTCTTTCGATTATACCTTCGACCTGAGTTTCAAAGTTACGGATTGCCTTGTTCAGTGCTTCTGTATCGACTTTTTCCCCTTGATTCAAAACTTTTGATATCCTATTAATTAAACTCTCCAATCGCCTTATAGCATTAGGAGTCGAAGCTTCGGATCGCTTTTTCACCATATAACAGCCTCATTGGGTATTATTCAAACAGACCCTTGAATTTATCTGTCAATTGTCTGTATTCAACGGCTGATTTACCATTGTGCTTGTATATGCAAAGAGGTAGACTTTCTTCTTGAGCATAGGCATTATCCATATCATCCCGGATTGATGGTTTTAGTACTTTGATATCGCCTGGCTTAATTTCTTGATCTGGAAAACCTTTACTCATCAGTTGCCCTGAAATTTCATTGATAGTTCCATCGTGCATTATTGTACTAGCACTTTTATATTTTGTAAACATCACTGCTTTTAATTCTATGGGGGTTGGCTTAGTCCTCTTCATGTCTCCGCTGTAATCATAAATTTCGCTAACTAATAGATTGAGACCATAGGTAGAGAGGTGGTCAGGAATCATAGGAACAACATAGTAATCGCTAGCAAGAATGCAATTCTTGGTCAAACCGTATAAATTTGGTGCACAATCAATGATTATATAATCGTATTCTTCCTTGATTTCTTCGAGTTGCTCTAAGAGCACAGTATAAGACGAATTCACATTTGTTAACCACTTCTCGGCTTTGAGAAGTGCTGGATCTGATGGTAGTAAATCAAGCCCAGGAAGGACTTTTGTTCCATCCTTCTCAACAACTCCTTTGATTATGAGGTCCTCAATTGTCCAAGATTTCTTTTTTTTCCCACAATCCTCAAAAATCCTTCGTGAAGTCATTTCTTTCCTCATAATTGGAAGATATCTCTCTTTAGGTTTCATTACACAGACTGTGGCGTTTGTCTGAGGATCGGCATCCACAAGAAGAACTTTTTTTTCGTGGTATTTTGCAAGGTTCGCAGAAATATTTACGGCGCTTGTGGTCTTTCCAACCCCTCCTTTGTAGTTTATTAAGCTGATTGTTTTTGCTGACATTGTATCATCTCCTTGTTTCAGTACTTCATTATAGATATTAACGTTTGTTATTTATATACAGACTCGTCGCTTGAATGATATGAGGATACTGAAGAATAATAGATTGGGTAAGAAAATAGACAAAATGAGCATGTAAATGCTATCTTCTTACGCTAAATCTGCATAGAGAAATAAGTAGATAGCAATATCCCTATATTCAGTTATGGATAAAAAATCACTGGATTTTAGAATTGTGCTATTGCATAGAATCCGTATAAGATCCGGAAACGTATACATCAAATAAGGCGTGCATCCGGATATATATGGAACGAGAGGAGAAGCCAATTTAGCAAGGTATTTGACACCATTATCCACATAACAAAACAGATTCAAAGAAGGAGAAGTATTTAAATGAAAAGAGCTATGATTAAAGTGAATTTCAGATTTAAATTCGTTTATGAAGGGTCCAAGAAAGGTAGGCTTAAAACGTGACGTCCGTAACATTGCAACAACCTATAAACATAATTAAGCGTGCTGCACCACCGCCTATCATTAACGGTCGGCGAAGAAAAATTATTGCTTTCGGCTGGTATGGTGGAAAGTTCTCTCACTTAGACTGGTTGCTCCCACTACTACCACCTTGTTATCACTTCTGCGAACCATTCAGTGGTTCTGCGGCTGTTCTACTGAATCGCGCACCATCTCCGGTGGAGACCTACAACGACATTGACAGTGAGGTTGTTAATTTTTTCAGAGTTCTTCGAGATCATAAAGACCGCTTGATCGAGGTAATTGGTCTGACCCCATTCTCACGTGAAGAATTTAGTATAGCTTGTGAGATTGATACAACCATTGATACAATTGAACGTGCCCGCCGCTTTTATATACGCGCCCGTCAAGTAAGAACTGGGCTTGCCCAGAAAGCGAGTTTGGGGCGTTGGGCGAATTGCAAAAATACATCCCGCAGTGGGATGAGTGGCGCTGTAAGTCGCTGGCTTGGTGCAGTTGAGGATCTTCCAGAGATTGCCGTCCGTCTGCTTCGCGTCCAAATTGAAAATCGGCCTGCTGTGAATGTTATCAGGCTATATGATTCTCCAAAAACTCTCTTCTATTGCGACCCTCCCTACGTACATATCACCCGCGGTGACCACAATGCATATTGCGGTGAAATGATCGATGATGAACATAGGGAATTAGCCGTTTTACTAAATAGCGTTGTTGGAAATGTTGCCCTCTCTAACTATGATTGCTCCTTGATGGATGAGTTATATCCGGAACCTAAATGGTTCAAGAATATCGGCCCAGAAAAGACAATTCATTCAACAAAGGATATGCGGCGGGAGGTACTTTGGACCAATTACGACCCGTTAGAAGCGATTAAAGCAAACGCCACTATTATGGATGTTAACCTATGAGTGCCGAACAAATCCTTAGTCGGGCTTTGGCACGTGCACAAGAAAATCTGAAGCAACCAGTTGTTCAGGATACTGCCATTCGTGCACGGCTTGACTATGTGTGCCGATGCATTTCTAATCGTGCTGGTGTTCGGCTTTTAATGGCATGCCTCTTAGCTAAAGTAGATCAGCCACATATTGACCCTCGCAAACCGTACACTGAAATCGGAACTGAAGATTCTTTCTCTGGTCGGACTTACGACGAGCGGTATTTGACTCATTTCATCAATGAAAACCAGCTTCCGTGCAACCCAACAACGGCATTTCTTACTCCAGTGCTACGGAACATCAACCATCCATTGACAATGGATATTGAACTTATTGGAAGACCACGAGATTTGTACGTTTATACATTGCAATTGCTTGATGATGTTTATCAGAACAGAGTATCTGCAGAAGACCTGCTGGTTGATACCATCAAGTTGCTTATTTTAATGAGAAATGAAACAAGGGAAAGAATGGCGGCTTTGTTGGCCAAACTACGCAGCGGAGAAGGCGCACTTCCTCTTTCCTCGGAATCTATCGTTACGCTAATCGAGCAGCACTTAGCGTGTAAAAACTCCAGCCGTCTCCCAGTGCTAATTGTTGTGGCCGCTTATCAAGCCGCCAGCGCGCACCTCGGTGAGTGGTCACTACCTCTTAATACTCATAACGCGGCAGATTTACAGACTGGAGCTATTGGAGATGTTGAGATTTGCCTTGTTGGTGAAAACGATGTGGTAACAGCTTATGAAATGAAGATGAAGCGTATCACAATTGACGACATCGACACTGCTTTGCAGAAAATTACCCGTTCAGACCCTAAAATACACAACTACATTTTCATCACAACGGATAGCATTGACGCGACCGTTGCAGAGTACGCCGCCAAGTTTTACGAGGAAACTGGCGGAACTGAGATTGTCATTCTAAATTGCATCGGGTTCCTTAGACATTTTCTGCACTTCTTCCATCGATTGCGCATTGATTTCTTAAAGGAATATCAGGACTTGGTGTTGAATGAGCCAGATTCTGCCGTCAGCCAGCCACTCAAGGAAGCATTTCTGGCATTGAGGCAAGCTGCTGAATCCAATGAGTGATGTTTATTTAAATGCAATGAGATATCAAATCAATGGAAAAAAAATTCCTTTATCTTTTAGGGAAAAGTATGACTTGAGACCACTTCCACCGAATTTTTATTCAACATCTGCTATATTGGTTGCCAAAGAACTTTTAGGAAAATACTTCTATTCACAAAAAGATTACTCACTTGGAAGGATTGTAGAGACTGAAGCATATCCAGGAGATGACCCGATAAATCATGGATTAAAAGGGAAAACAGAAAAGAACTCCGCCATGTTTCTACCGCCAGGTAATTGTTACATCTATTATGTTTATTATAAAAACCTCTGTTTCAATATCTCTGCGGAAAGAGAGGGTACACCAAGTGTAGTTCTGATTCGGGCAATTGAACCCCTTGAAGGAATAGATATTCTCTCTAAAAATCGAAAACAAAAAAATTTAAAAAATCTAACAAATGGTCCTTCAAAATTTTGCCAAGCTTTTGGAATTACAATCCTAGATAATGGAAAAGAGTTAACAAGAACCTTTTTCAGGATATATAAAGGTAAAAAAGACGATTTTGAAATTATTAGAACCAGCAGGATAGGGGTAGAAGAGGTGAACCCAAAACAATATAGATTTTACATCAAAGATAATCCATTTGTCTCAAGTACGCCAACTGTTTGATATACGTCTTGTGAATTTATGAGCACATAAGATCTGGTATATTTCATGCACCCTAAAATAGTGAGGGCGATAATCATGTTGACGCCGTACTCAAGGCATAATGGCTGATGCTATCACTATTTTGAGGTTGAAAAGCTGTTTTATATTTATTATAAAAGCAGAAAAGTTGCCCACCACCTATACGAGCATGAAACCTGAGAGGGTTACTTAGAAAAAATTTAGCATTTATTAATCAATATATTTTCTAATTTGTCGCCCTACTATTTCTGCAAGTCTTGGTGGAACGGCATTCCCAATTTGCATCCAAGCTTTAGAACCATATTTATCAAAGATACCCTCAATTCCAGAAATAAAGTAATTATCAGGTATCCCTTGGATTCTTTTCAATTCTGAGTATGTCAATCTTCTGTTATTCCAATGAAAAGGTCCAACAGAATTCCAAGGTTGAGCCTGTATAGTTGTTGATGGCTGATTTGGATTTAATTTAAGTAAAAAAGTCCAGAATTTAGACCTGTTTTTAAATAAAATCTTTTTATTACCATATTCTTCCGTGTAATAAATATAATTCATTCCGGGGGGAATTTCATTTATTAAATGACCATACTTTCCACCTATGCTTATCTTACTGTCATGTACTATTTCATCATCCAAATCATTAATAGCATCTCTAGCAGAAACAATAGGCTTCAAACCTTTTGACTCTCCATGAGTAATTTTAGGAAATTCAAAGGCAACTTTTTTTTTGAAGCCGACCAAAAATAATCTTTTTCTTTTCTGAGGAACTCCATAATCAGCGGCATTCAAAACTTTAAAGAATACATGATACTCTAGTTTCTCATAATAGGAAAGTAACTTCTTAAAATCTTCGCCTCTGTTTGAAGATAATAATCCTGCGACGTTTTCCATCAGAAAAGCTTTGGGTTTTAGTTCATCTACCAGTCTGGCAAACTCGAAAATCAGCAAACCTCTTGCATCTTTAGTTCCTTTCCGTTTTCCTTCATTGGATCTTGAAAATGGCTGACAGGAAGGACCTCCTGCAATAACGTCTACTTCTTTTCTTTTTATTTTTGCTGTTTTTAATATTTGAGAGCCACTCAATTTGGAGATATCCTCACATATAACAGGAACTGATTTCCAATTTTTTTTCAAAGTTTCTACGCAAGAAGGATCGTTATCTACATGGACAGTTATATTATATCCCGCATTTTTTAAACCTATATCTAATCCTCCCATCCCTGAAAATAAACTTATTACATTTGGCTTCTTTATTCTGTTTTTCATAATCTTTCTTTCAATTTAATCTTTTATTTTTGAATTATTTTTTCTCTTGAGGT
>Ga0180732_1002002_pt1 | contig 11470 bp, 11 predicted proteins | sample KR11_01MetaG_FD_148674 | JGI IMG/M metagenome (GOLD analysis project Ga0180732, IMG submission 148674) | Groundwater microbial communities from the Olkiluoto Island deep subsurface site, Finland - KR11_0.1 MetaG | ecosystem: Environmental > Aquatic > Deep subsurface > Groundwater | place...
GGGAAGTGGCCGGGCTCGGCCTGCAGCTTCGCCTTCTGGTCCGGGAACTCGGTCAGCAATTTCATCGTGCCCGACAGCGAGTTGCGTGTCGTGTCATTGCCGGCAAACACGATCAGCAGCCACGACCCGTCGAGGAATTCCGGCGACAGCGGCTTGCCGTCGATCTTTACGTTGGCGATGGCGGACAACAGGTCTTCCTTCGGCTCGCGCCGGCGCTCCTCAAGCAAGTGGCGTCCGAACTCGAACATCGCCTGGATTTCGCCCATGAACGCCATGATCTGCTCGGGCGTCACATTGCCGAGACCTTCCTGCTGGGCCTGGTATTGCGAGGACTCGAGGAAGTGCATCCAGTGCACCAGCTTGGGACGGTCCGCCGCCGGCACGCCGAGGATTTCGCACAAGGTGAACAGCGGCAGTTCGGCGGAGAACATCTCCACCATGTCCACAACCGGTCCCTGCTTCGCCATCGCGTCCAGCAATTCGCCGACATAGGCGTCCACCCGCAGTTTCAGCCCGGCCACGAAGCCTGGCCGGAAGAAGTGCATGTGCTCCATCCGCAGCGGTGTGTGATAGGGCCGGTCGAGATTGATCAGGCTGTTCAGCGACGAGGAATGCAGCAGCGGATGGCGCGGCTGGTCCGGCAGGCCGTAGGTCATCAGGATGCCGCCGCGCTGGCTCGAATAGGTCTCCGGGTCGAGCTCGACCTGCTTGACCAGTTCGTAGGGCGTCACCGCCCAGAACCCCGCCGCCACATGCTCCGGGTGCCACATCACCGGCGCCTTGTCGCGCATCGCCGCGAAGGCCTCGTGCGTGTAGCCGCCATGGCGGGAAAACACTTCCGCGTCGGTCAGGTCCACCGGCGGCGCCAGGGGGTAGACCGGTTTTACCTTCGGCGGCGCCGGCGGAACTTCCTGCTGGTAGGTGTCGGTCACATTCTGGAGAGTCATGGCGGGGGGATCACATTTCCTGTTCGATGGGGCGGATCACGATGTCGTTGATGCCCATGTTGCGCGGGCTGGCGATCGCAAACAGGATCGCATTGGCAATGTCCTCGCCCTCGAGGCCCGTGTAGTTGAAGCGCGCACCGATGCCGGCGATCACCGCCGGGTCCTTGATGGACAGGCCAAGCTCGGTGTTCACCTTGCCGGGATAGACGCAGGTGACGCGGATCTTTCCGGCGGTCTCCTTGCGCAGCCCTTCCGAGATCGCCTTCACGGCATGCTTGGTGCCGCTGTAGACCGCCGACGTCGGGTTGGTCATCAATCCGGCTACGGACGATACGTTGATCACATGCCCGTCGCCGCGTGCCAGCATGTGCGTGAGCACCGCGTCGATGCCGTAGAGCACGCCCTTGATGTTGACGTCGATCATCTGGTCCCACTCGGCCACGCGGCGGTTGGCCAGCGGCGAGAGCGGCATGATGCCGGCATTGTTGACGATCACGTCCACCTTGCCGAATGCCTTGATCGTGTCTTCGCCGAGCTTCAACATGTCGGCGTGGTTCGTCACATCGGTCACCCGCCATCTAACATTTCCGCCGATCTCTGCGGCGAGCGCCTTCAGCCGGTCTTCCCGGCGCGCCGCCAACATCACGTCGGCGCCGGCTTCGGCGAGCTTGCGGGCGGTGGCCGCGCCAATTCCGCTTGAGGCCCCCGTCACGATCACAGACTTTCCTGCTGCGGATTGGGGCATCACGTTTCCTCCGGAATTTAGGGGCGTCGCGGATCTTTCCGTCTTGGCTTCAATGTATCCGTGCGCGGCCCCCTGCCAAGGTGTGACTTAGGGGCAGGCGCCTTGCGGGCCGGGCTCGTGTCCATCGGCGCGCCAAGGCTCGCGAGCGCTTCAGCCAGAACGTTCGCGGGCACTTCCTCCACCTGGCCGGGCTTCAGGTCGGCCAGCAGGAAGGGACCATAATTGATACGGATCAACCGGTTGACGGTCAGACCCACCGATTCCAGCGCGCGGCGCACTTCGCGCTTCTTGCCTTCGGAAAGCGTCACGGTCAGCCAGGAGTTCGCGCCCATCTCGCGGTCGAACACCGCGATGATCGGCTGGTACTTCACGCCGTCCACCGTCAGGCCGCTCGCCAGTTCGTCGATCTTCTGCGGCGTCACCGTGCCCTTGGCGCGGGCCCGGTAAGTGCGTTGCAGACCGGAGCGCGGCAGTTCGAGGAAGCGGGCGAGCTCCCCGTCATTGGTCAGCAGAAGCAGACCCTCGGTCGTCAGGTCGAGCCGCCCGACCGTCACCACGCGGGGCAGGGACTTCGGCAACTCGTCGAAGATCGTGCGCCGGCCGGCCGGGTCGTCGGTCGTGGTGATCAGGCCGGAGGGCTTGTGATAGCGCCAGAGGCGGGTGGCGTCCGGCGCCTCGACCGTCTTGCGGCCGACCTTGATGGTTTCCCGCCCGGTCACCTTGAACGCCGCCGAAGTGAGCACCTTACCGTTCACGCTCACCTCGCCGGCCTCGATCATCCGCTCGATCTCGCGGCGTGAGGCCACGCCGGCCCGGGCGAGATACTTGGCGATTCGCTCGCCGCCCTCGCTCCATTCGGCATCGGTGGCCGGGGTTTTCGGGGGGGCAGGTTTCATTGATGCAGTGGGGCGCGCGCCGGAAGGTTTCCGGTTGGGGCGGCCCGTCTCGCGACGCTCCGGCATGGGTTTGGCTTTCTGTCTGGCTTCAGGCGGTGAACTGCAGGAAGGGCGCCGCAATGGCAAGCCCGAGGGCGATTTCGATGCCCATCCAGACCGGCAGGATTTTCGCCTCGCCGCCTTTGCCGCGGTCGAGGCTGATCGAAAACACCCGGCCGATGGCGGCCCCGAACCAGCCCGCCGAGACCGGCAGCAGGGCGGCGAGCGCCATCGCCGGCGGCGCCTGCAGCAGCATCAGCAAGGCCGTCAGGTGCAGCATCAGGAACAGCCCGCCATAGGTGGCGCGGAACTCCGAATACCCGCCCGGCCGCTCCGGGTCAGCCTTCAGGCGCACGATCCCGGCCGCCCAATCCGGCGCAAACAGCCCGCCGAGCCCCAGCGCCGCACCGAACCCGAGCGCCACCAGTGCGATGATTTCGCCAAAGTGCATGGTCTCGATCCCTCTGTGTCCAGACAGGAGACTAGGCCGAAACGGGTGTGGGGGAAGTTAAGCGCCTGGCTTCTTCTGCCGCCGCGCCGCCGGCATCAGGGCCAGGGTCGCATAGAAGGCGAACAGCGTGCAGCTGAACGTGTTCGGGTGCCAGAAGATCAGGCTTTCAGACATCGAGAAAAGGGTCAGCTGCATCAGGCCGAGAAAAATCCACGGTGTCGCCCCGCCCAGCACCGCCAGACCGCTGCGCGCCAGCGCCAGCACGACGAGCACCCCCAGCAGCACCATGCCGGGAAAGCCCAGTGCCAGGCCGGTCTCGATCCAGCTGTTATGGGCGCTCGGCACGATCCATTCGACCTGCACCCGCACATCATAGGACGGCCCGTAGGGCTCCACCCAGAAGGCGCCGAACCCGTACCCTGTCCATGGAACCTCCAGGATCTTGGTCATGCAGGCGTCCCAGATTCCGGTCCGCCCGGTGAAGGTGAGGTCCTTGCCGATCAGGCCGACCGCCTGTTCCGGCGCCAGCCAGACGTAAAGCGCGGCCGCCCCGGCCGCCGTCACCGCCAGGTAAAACACGCCGAGCGCCGCCACCGGCGAACGCCGGCCCAACAGGTAGAGCGCAAACGCCGCCATCGGCAGCGCCAGTGCCAGCAGCGCCGTGCGCGAGGTCGATCCCAGCACCAGCAGCACTGCGACGGCAAACCCGGCCATCCACAGCGTCCGCCAGCGCCGGTCCGCATGGGCCAGCCACGCCAGCACGAGGCCGGCGCGGGCCATTTCCCCGCCCAGCGCGTTCTTCTCGACCATGATGCCTTTCCAGGCGCCGATATGGTCCACATGGTCGATGCCGACCCCCGGCCTGACCATTACGGTGCCCAGATTGAACAGCGCCGCCGCCAGCATCGCCGCGCCGGCCGTCCGCAACGTGTCCAGCCGGTCCTCACGCAAGGCGAGGTAAATGCCGAACAGCGCGGTAAAAGTGACCGCCACGACCCGGCGGGAGGTGACCTCCGGCGCGACCGACCAGATCTGGCTCGCCGCTGTCACCCCGAGCAGCGCAAAGATCGGCCAGGCCGGCACCAGAACGCGCAGCAGCGCGCTGATGCGGGCGCCCAGCGCCAGGATCAGCCCGAAATAGAGTGGATACCACAGCGCCCGGGCGACCGGATTGCCGGCGCCGGTCAGGTCCACAGCCTCCGTGTTGCCGACGGTCAGGAACTTCGCCACTTCCAGCAGCAGCAGCATGCCGGCGAAGATCAATGCCCGGTCCGCCGCCTGAAGGGTGCCCCGCAACAAGGGTACAGGGTCAGTTTCCGTTAGGGAAGGCAGGGGGCTGGCGGTCATCAATCCGTGTCTTCTTGCGCTCGCCAGCCTTGCGCCGGGGAAATGAATTCCGGGTAAATCCTAATCCGGCTTGGCAAAATATTAACCAATTCCCGGCTCTCTTGGACCCTGAGTTTCGCGGTTTCAGGCAGAATCACTGCTCGGCCCGCCCAGCGTTGCGAGGAAGCCGCCCCATGCGCATGAAGATGTTCGCTGCAGAATCTATGGAAGCTGCCAAAGCGAAGATCTTTGCGGAGATGGGCTCTGATGCCGTGATTCTTTCCGAACGCGAAGTCGATGGCGGTGTCGAAGTCCGTGCGGCCATCGACCGGATGGGCGCCGCCGCGATCGGCAATGAACCGGTTTTCCTCCGCGATGCCCGCGCCGGCGGCCATGGCCGGGGCATCGACAATCCGATGTTTGCGCGCGTCCGCGACGCGCTGCTCTGGCACGGCGCCCCGCAGCGGTTTGCCGACCGGGTGGCGCATGAAGGCGCCGGCCGCCTGCCGGGCCAGTTCTCGGCGCCGGAAGACGCGATGGCCGAAGGCCTTGGCCGCATGATCACCTGCGATCCCATTCCGGCGCGCCTCGACCGCGACATCCTCCTCGTCGGCCCGCCCGGCCATGGCCGGACCGCCACCGCCGCCAAGCTCACCCGCCGCGCCTCGGTCGCCCGCGCTGAAATCATCCCGCTCGCCGCCGACCTCGACGGCTCCGGCGCCGGCGCCCAGCTCGCCGCCTATCTCGAACTCGAGCGCGACCAGATCCGCGTCGCCGAAACGCCGGACGCCCTGTTCGCCACCTTGCGCACCCTGCGCGCCGAAAACCGCCGCTGCGTCATCGACCTTCCGGCCATCAACCCCTTCGAAGGCGACGACCTCGCCAGCCTCGCCGATCTCGTCGCCGCCATCCGCGCCGAACCGGTGCTCGTGCTCTCCGCCGAGGGCCACCCGGACGATCTCGCCGAAGCCGCCCGCGCTTTCCAACGCGCCGGGGTCCGCCGCGCCATCCTGACCAAGCTCGATGTCGTCCGCCGCCGGGGCGGCGCCATCGCAGCCCTGACATCTGCGGGCATCGCCTTCTCGCACCTCGCCATCACACCGTTCATCGGTGGCGGCCTGGTGCCGGCGGCGCCTTCGCGGCTCTCCGCGCTTCTCATCGAGGAATCCCGCGGCGATGTCATCGCTCTCAGAGGAGCCGCCTGATCCCATGAGTTTCACCATGCGCCGATCCCAGGACCGTCCCGCCGCGAGGCCCGCACCGCGGGTCACGCCTGCCTCCATCATCGCGGTGGCGAGTGGCAAGGGCGGGGTGGGGAAAACCTTCATTTCGATCACGCTGGCCTCGTCGCTGGCCAAAGCCGGCCGCCGGGTGCTGCTGGTCGACGGCGACCTTGGCCTCGCCAACGTGGACGTCCAGCTCGGCATCGCGCCGGAAACAGACCTTGCCGCCGTCGTGGCCGGCTGGGTCGAACTCGATGACGCGGTCACGCCGGTCGATGGCGGCGCCGGCGGCGGCGGTTTCGATGTGTTGCCGGGCCGGTCGGGTTCCGGTGCGCTCGCCGAACTGCCGCCCGAGGAAGTCGCCCGTCTCGCCGCCGGCCTGTCGGCGCTGGCGCTCCAGTATGACCATCTCGTGCTCGACCTCGGTGCCGGCATCGAAGCCAACTGCATGCGCCTCGCCCGCGCCGGCGACAAGGCGCTGGTCGTGATCACCGATGACCCCGCCTCGATGACCGACGCCTATGCCTTCATCAAGGTGCTGCGCGGCTATGCGCCGAATGTCGAACCCATCATCTGTATCAACCAGGCCGACACCCGCGCAGCGGGCCAGCGAACCTATGAAGCGATCGCGCGCGCCTGTGCCACTTTCCTCGGCTTCCGTCCAAGACATGCGGGAACCGTAATGCGCGATCCGAAGGTTCGCGATGCGATCCGGTGCCAGCGAACGCTGATCTCCACCGATCCACAGGCCCAGCCGGTGCAGGATGTGATGGCTGTCGCCCAAACCCTTCTGGGCGAAGGGCAACCTGCCGCGGTGGGTTTATGATCCGTGTTGGGATTAGTGAATAAATCGTCAGTATCCGTACACCTCATTAACTTGTTAACAAGATTGAGGCGTTAGGATTCACAAGTGTTAACAATCGGGCTAAACCAGCCTCAAGTGATTCGGGAGACGAGCGATGCGCGTCCTATTGATTGAAGATGATCGGGCACTGGCACGCTCCATTGAGCTGATGCTGAAGGCCGCAGGATTCAACGTCTATATGACGGACCTCGGCGAAGACGGTGTCGATCTCGGCAAGGTCTACGAGTACGACATGATCCTTCTGGACCTGTCGTTGCCGGACATCTCCGGCTTTGAGGTCCTGAAACAGCTGCGCATGAGCCGCGTCAACACGCCGGTGATGATCCTGTCGGGCAACCCGGACATCGAGGCGAAGGTGAAAACCCTCGGTTACGGCGCTGACGACTACCTTACCAAGCCGTTCAACAAGGACGAGCTGATCGCCCGCATCACCGCCATCGTGCGCCGCTCGAAAGGCCATGCCGAAAGCGTGATCCGCACCGGTGAAATCGTCGTCAACCTCGACGCCAAGACGGTCGAAGTGGAAGGCGAGCGCGTCCACCTGACCGGCAAGGAATACGCGATGTTCGAGCTGCTCTCGCTGCGCAAGGGCACGACGCTGACCAAGGAAATGTTCCTCAACCACCTGTATGGCGGCATGGACGAACCGGAACTCAAGATCATCGACGTGTTCATCTGCAAGCTCCGCAAGAAGCTGCAGCAGGCAACCGCCGGCAACCACTATATCGAGACCGTCTGGGGCCGCGGCTATGTGCTGCGCGATCCGCGCCCGAGCCAGAAGACGAACGAAATCGAAGAAGCCGCCTGAGGCGATCTTTACGGCTGCAATACCAGACGCCCCGGCCCCTGCGCCGGGGCGTTTTCATGTCCGCTGCAAGAGCGAACGGTGCGGGCTCATTCCAATCCCCGGGGTTCTAACTTCCGCTCACCCCCGCGCAGGCGGGGGTCTCGCGAGGCGCTTGCCTCACCCGGTCCCCGCCTGCGCGGGGACGAGCGGAAAGGAAGAAGCAAAGTAGTCCCTCTTCTCAAGGGCCTGCGGAGAGAGTGTGCCAATTCCCGAGACGCGAGCAAACCGGCCGGGCCTCGCCGCGTCCGCCTGCGTTACTTGCGCCGTCGCGCTTCGTCCGTACCCTGACGGGCGAGGGCGTCGGCGCGTTCGTTGCCGGGGTCGCCGTCATGGCCCTTCACCCATTTCCAGGTGATCTCGTGCCGGGCGCAGGCCTCTTCCATTGCCATCCACAGGTCCTGGTTTTTCACAGGTTTCTTGTCGGCGGTTTTCCAGCCATTGCGTTTCCAGCCCTTGATCCACTTGGTCAGGCCGTCCTTCACATAGGTGGAATCCACGTTCAGCGTCACCTTAGACGGCCGCTTCAGCGCGCCCAGCGCTTCGATCACGGCCATCATTTCCATGCGGTTGTTGGTGGTCGCCGGGTCGCCGCCGAAAAGTTCCTTCTCGTGGCCGTTCCAGCGGATCAGCGCGCCCCAGCCGCCCGGGCCAGGATTGCCGCTGCAGGCGCCGTCTGTCCAGATTTCGATTCTGTCGGTCATGCCCGCGAGGTGGCCCGCTTCGCCGGGAGCGTCAAGCCGGTCCGAAGACGTTGACGTCCACGTCCGTCAGCTGACGCGCCGGGGCGACGATGGCGTGCAGCAGGAATCCGCAGAAAGCCCCCGCGATGGCGCCGACCAGGCTGCCCGCCACCAGCGCGCCGGCCGCCGATTCCGCTCCGCCGAACCAGCCGAACACGAATGTCGTGCTGCCAACCAGGATGGCGCCCCAGATCCCACCCCAGCGCAGGTAAGGCTTGATCGCGGTAATCCCCTTGTGCGGAAACCGACCGATTGACAGGCCGAGCGCCAGCGCGGCGGCAGGCACCGTGATGAAAAAGAGGAAGAAGTTCAGCGACGCAAGTTGCAAGGCCATCTGCGCGCCGCCGAGAAATCCGCTTTCGCCGACGCCAAGCGGGCTACCCATGATGCCAAAGGCTAGCAGCATCAGCCACTTGAAGACAAAGCCCATCAGCGTCACGCTGAGGCATGCGGCAAAGGATGAAACCAGCAGCGCCAGCCGGATCCGCTTCACCCGCTTCGGCCGCGGCGTCGTCGCGTAGGCGGGGAGTGTGTCGTCCGCCCTTCCGGGTTCGCCGGGCATGACGGGCTATCTCACCTCCGCCGCCGCAAAGGCATTGAGGATCGGCGCCAGCGCCGAGACGTCCCGATCATCCGTACCCTGAAAGATGCCGGCCAGCAGGGCGTCTGCGCCGGTATCGTGGCAGGCGATCAGTTCGATCTCGTCGCCCACGACGACGCCGGGACTGGCGATCCAGCCGTCCGGCAACCCGGTCGGGGTCACGTCCCGCATGGCCGGATCATCAAACGAGGCGATCATTTCGCTGCAGGTATAGCCGCCGGCCACCAGCACCTCGACCGAAACTTCCGGCAGGGTCGGCAGCAAGCGGTTCAGCATGTCCGTCTCTGCGTCGCCGTCCGATGCGAGCAGCCAGAGGTATCCGTCGTCCGGCAGGTCCACGTCGAGGCCCGCTTTCGGTAGGTGGACGCGGCGTGCAGGCGTGCCTTCGCCGCGCGCCTTCACCTCGGGGCGGCGCGTCGGCTGGATGTCGCCGAAGCGGTTTGCGGAATAGGCGCGCGAGGCGGCGGCCAGCACGGCGGAAGCGCGTACGCTGGTCATCAGCGCCGGGTAGGCCAGCGTCTCGGGCTGGTCCACCATGAAGTGTTGCAGCAGCAGCGCCTCACCATCGGCGTTCTCGCGGCAGAGCGCGGCGGCGGGCCGGCGGCCAAGGTCGTTCTCGAAATCGAACACGCCGTTCAGCACGGACCACTGCTCACCCCACAGCGTTTCGCTGAAGATGACCGGCGCGGCATGGCTCATCTGGGCGAGCAGGTTGGCGCAGCCGCCGGCATTGAAATAGCCGAGCTGGATCCAGTTGCCGGCGACCAGCGCCCCGGTCGCGGGGTCAAATTCGTCGATCACGTCGCGGGTGTCGAACAGGTCGCCCGCCGCATTGAGCGCCCAGCTGCCGCTGAGCTTGTAGGGCTGGCCCTGGGTGACCGGCAGGTCGATGATCAGGCCGGAGGTGGGCAATTGCACCGCGCCGCCCGTCACGCTGATCGGCTCGGCCAGGGCGAAAGGCGCCTGCGCCATCGCCAGTACAGTTGCCGCCGCAAGAAAGCTGCGCCGAAACCCGGTCATGTTACCCATCTATACCCCCTGAAGTCCGTACTCGGCTGCCTTGGTAGTCCTGAGATGGAACGCGAGACGCGCGGCATATTCAAGGGGGTTCTTGGGCCGGACCAAGGCACCGGGGGGTGTCGAGGTCCAGTCCGCCAGCCGCGTCAGGAAGAAGCGCATGGCCGAGCCGAGGCAAAGCACAGGCAGGGCGTCGCGCTCCGGACCGCTCAGCGGACGCACGGACTGGTAGCCCGCGATCAGCGCGGCGCCCTTCGAATAGTTGTATTCAAGGCCCGAGGCATCGCTCGCATGGCCTTCGTCGAAAGCCCAGGAATTGAGGCACACGGCGAGGTCATAGGCGAGCGCGTCCGTGCAGGCGAAGTAGAAGTCGATGGCGCCGGAGAAGGTGTCGCCCAGGAAGAAGGCATTGTCCGGAAACAGGTCGGCATGGATGGTGCCGCGCGGCAGATGGCCATCGAAGGCCGGCGACGTGTCCAGCGCGGCGAAGCAGGCTTCGACGAGCGGGGACAGGCCCGGTTGCAAGGCTTCAGCCGCCTCCGCCCGGCCCGCCCAGAGCGGCGCCCAGGCCTTTGGCCCCAGCGAATTCTCGCGCGTCATCGCAAAGTCCGCGAGGGCGAGGTGCATCCGCGCCAGGCCTTCGCCCAGCCCCCGGCACTGGCGCACATTCGGCCGCCGGGGCGACAGGCCTTCGAGGAAAGTGACGATCACCGCCGGGCGGCCTTCCAGCGTGCGCAGCGCTTCTCCGTCGCGGCCCATCACCGGCTGCGGGCAGGGATAGCCCTTGCCGGCCAGATGCTGTTTCAGCCCGATGAAGTAGGGCAGCTCGGCGGCATTCACCCGTTTCTCGAACAGGGTCAGGATGAACCGGCCCTTCTCCGTCTCAAGGTAATAGTTCGAGTTCTCCACGCCTTCGGCAATGCCCTTGAACGAAAGGGCCGCGCCGAGGTCGTAGGCGGCCAGAAAGGCCGACAGCGCCTCATCGGAAACTTGGGTGTAAACCGCCATCGGCGGCGGGCTTACGCAGTTTTCGACAGCATGTCACGCGTCAGCGTCTTGCCCGCCAGCAGGTAGTGGAGGGCGGCCCAGCCATACAGCGTGGCGAAGATCACGATCGTCCATTGCAGGCCCTTCGCATTGGCCGAGGTGCAGGCGGCGATCTGGTCCGGGCCGAGACCGGCTGCAGCCTTGCAGATGTCGAGCGTGACACCAACGTCGGCGCCGGCCAGCAGCATCGACTTGAGGAAAGTGGACAGCATGCCCGCCAGGGTCGGGCCGAGGCCGATGCCGATCAGGTTCACGGCGAACAGGGTGATCGAAACGGCGGTCGCCCGGGTCCGGCTGTCGACCACGCCGGTCGAGACGGCATACATCGGGCCGAGGTAGAAATAGTGCAGCGTCGCCGCCAGCATCAGCGGCGGCAGCATCAGCGGCACGCTCGGCGCCATATAGCCCATCCAGTAGAGCGGGACCGACAGGCCCATGCCGAGGGCCGGCATCCACGACAGCGCGGTCTTGAACCGCTTCGCCAGCTTGTCGGCGAGGAAGCCGGACAGGAACACGCCGAGCGCCGCCATCAGGCCCAGCACCAGCGAGAAGATCAGCGCCGCTTCGGTCAGCGTCAGATGGTGGGTGCGCAGCAGGAAGGAGGTCGAGAAAGCGGCGATGCCGTAGCCGGCAAAAGAGGCAATCGAAGCGCCGATGACGACGTGCACATAGGTCGGCTTGCGCATCAGGCCGCCGAGGGCGGAGAGGAAGGCTTCGGGCGGGCCC
>Ga0180732_1002003_pt1 | contig 11467 bp, 11 predicted proteins | sample KR11_01MetaG_FD_148674 | JGI IMG/M metagenome (GOLD analysis project Ga0180732, IMG submission 148674) | Groundwater microbial communities from the Olkiluoto Island deep subsurface site, Finland - KR11_0.1 MetaG | ecosystem: Environmental > Aquatic > Deep subsurface > Groundwater | place...
GAAACCATTATCTAAAATATTTTTCTCACCCTCTGAAACCCACCCTACCTGAAGATAAGCCTCTCCATAAGCCAGAACATCATAAACACACCGATTCCCAATAACAAGCTTGTCAGGATTTGCCCTTGCAATCTCCCAATACTCAAAGTTCTCAATAGCTCTCTGAGCATGTTTCAAAGCCTGCCTGTGAAAAAAGTCTATCTCGTGTTCAGGAACATCTGAATAAAACTTAGGAGTCCGCGTAGATAATTCAGGCAAAACACTATTAGGAATACTCGCAACAAGCAAGTTCTCTAAAGTTGTCTTTCCCGAGCCATGCGGACCTCCTAAAAAAATTAAATTATCCATTTGCTAAAACTGTTGCTCTCACTCTCTTCCTTTGAACAGGAAGCAGAGGCAATGCCAAAGCCTCGCCTTTTACAATCTGCCCAGCTCTCCTGCCAGAAACAAAATCATACTTCCTCTCGCCAGTCAACTCGAGATTCATTCTCCAGCCACTAGCTATCGGGGCATTATGATAAAGTGCAAAAGTGTATTTTCCCAAATCAACCATTCCCTGAACTATCTGCTGTTCAGAGTCTTTCTGAAATCCAGAAAAACCAGGAATATATCCCGCATACTCAATTTCCAGCTGTCTCTGAACATCTGTCTCCTTAATAGTTCCAGGTTTAACTAGATGCGCGCGGGTAATTGTAAAAGAGTATATTCTCCCATCACTAGTATCCATAATAAAAACATCTCCCTTCTCTTTCCTTACTTTTCCCCTATAACTAACACCCGGCTCTCTGCAAACTTCTTCTGCTCTCTTAGTAGCTTCTTCAAAACTTGCCTGCCATCGCTTCTCACTTCGCTTTATAACAGCCTCTCTAAACTGAACAGGCGCATCTATCAGCACAACATGCCCTTTTTCTTTCAAATAAAGATTTCCAGCTTTCTCTATAACAACAAGCCTTTCATCAAGCCCGTCTCCATAAAAGTTATTCACCCCTATGCTAACATTATTAGCAGGGTCTTTCAAAAACCTGGCAGCCTTAGAAGCAGGAAAGTCAAATGCATCCAGATAAGCGATAATCTCTGGCTCCTTGCCATTCCCAGAAACCTGCATATCAAACTTAACCTCATACTCAGTCTCAGGAAACTCTTTAGGAATATCCTCAACTCTTTTTATTCCAGAAAGTTTCGCAAACTCTGCAATAAACCCAGCAGAATTATCAGCAAGAAAAGCTCTCTGCGCACTGACTAAATCAACAAGATTCCCGGTTCTCTTAAACTTTCTAAAGCTCTCTGCACAGGTGTCTCTAGCAACCTCGCACCTAGAGCGCGAGGAGCCATGATAACTGCAACTTCCACCCATTTTATCTCTCACCTCCTTTCAATTCTTTCTCATTCATACTAGAGTATAGAGTTGTAAACTATATACCAATTTCTAACATATTTCTGTCAACAGTGTTGTATACCATCATAATGCTTAAATATACATTTCACATAGTAATATTATGCTAGATTCAGAAATAATAAAAAAAATAGGGGATTTTGTCTATGCTAAGCCAAGAAGTATACAAGAGATAGCCCAGCACATAAACAAGAACTGGAGAACAGCAGATAGATATATAGAGTATATTGAAACTAATTTTGGAACTCTAGCCACCAGAGTTTTCAGAGAAGGAACCAGGGGCGCATTGAAAATAGTCTACTGGGCAAGTGTAGAAAAAGCTTCAAGCTCAGTTTTTCAGGAGAAACTAGAGCAGGAGATAATAATGGCAAGGAGAAAAGACGAATTCTCTGCATTTGACATATTCCAGCATGTTTCAGACAAAAACAAGCAAGCCAGGAAAAAAATAGGAGAGAGTGAGGTTTCTCTCGGATTAGAAGACCTAGGGGATCTTCTTCTCCAGGCAAAAAAGCAGCTTCTTATCTTCTCAGGAAATCTCTCATTCATAAATTTTAAAGACAAAAAAATTGATGCATTCAAGATTCTCGAACAGCTGGTAAAAAGAGGAGTTAGCATGAAAGTAATCTGCAGAGTAGACTTAGCAGGAAAAGAGAATATAGAAAAAATTCTCTCTCTCAATTTCAAATACGGAAAAGAGCTAGTTGAAATTCACCACAGAGAACAACCCTTAAGAGCAATCATAGTTGACAATAAAATCTTCAATATCAAGGAGATAAAAGAGCCAACAGGCAGGGAATACGAACTAAAAAAGAAAATCTACATATTCTACACAATAAAAGACAAAGACTGGGTAGACTGGCTCTCAAAAATATTCTGGAAAATGTTCTCAGAATCAGTTGATGTAAGAAAACGTTTAGAAGAAATGAACAAACTTAAGTAAAACTATAAAAACAAGGCTAAACAGCTTATAACACAAAAATGGCGCTTAAAAATAAGAGACAATCAGAGCAGGAAAGAATCTCTAGTGAGTATATCCCGATAAAACCAGAAGACGCGCGAATGAGTGTAGAAGTTCCTGTAAAACAAGTTCCAGAATCAAAGATAATCACAATAGAAAAAAAAGGAAAATCTAAAGTAGGAAAGTTAAGACCCAGAAAAATCACATCATCCGCAGGAATAGAGAAAGTAGAAACTTCAGAATCTTTAGATTCTGATAGTGCTCAGAAATTTTCAATTTCTGACAAAGTAAGAAAATCCAGGCTCAAGCCAGGTGAAGGATATATCTTGATTATAACAGAGAAACCGCAGGCAGCAGCAAAAATAGCATCTGCTCTGGGAAATGCAAAAAAGCTAGTTGAAAAAACTGTTCCTTACTACGAGTTAGAAAGAGATAATAAAAAGATAGTAGTTGCATGCGCAGTTGGCCACCTGTTTGGTTTAAAACAAAAGAAAGGAGAAAAAGGCTGGCCAATCTTCAACATTGAGTGGGCCCCTAATTTCGAGAAAAGCGCATGGACAAAAAAATACTATGATGTTCTAGTTAAGCTGGTAAAAAATGCTTCTGAGTTTATTGTGGCAACAGACTATGACATTGAAGGAGAAGTTATTGGATGGAATATAGTCAGATTCATAGCAAAACAAAAAGATGCCAAAAGAATGAAGTTCTCCAGCCTTACTGGAAAAGAGCTGGAAGAAGCATATGACAATCCATCTCCAACACTAAACTGGGGGCAGGCAATTGCAGGAGAAACAAGGCACTATCTAGACTGGATGTACGGAATAAACTTCTCTCGCGCGCTAATGGAAGCAATAAAGTCAGCAGGCTCATTCAAGATAATGTCAATAGGCAGAGTTCAAGGCCCTGCTCTTAATCTCATAGTTCACAGAGAGCGCGAGATTCTCGCATTCAATCCAGAACCATACTGGCAAGTTTTCATAACAGTTGAAGGAATTGAATTAAAATATAACAGGGATATTACAAACAAAGCAGATTTAATTCCATTCCAGAATTTAAAGAACAAGCAAGTCTTAGTTTCAACAGAAAAGTCAGAACAAAACATAAAGCCTCCTGCTCCTTTTGACTTAACAACTTTACAGACAGAAGCATACAAATTTTTTGGAATAACACCTTCAAGAACCCTGCAAATCGCTCAAGGTCTTTATCTCGCAGGATTAATATCCTACCCGAGAACATCTTCTCAGAAAATCCCAGACTCAATTTCTCCATTATCAATTATAAAAAGACTTGGAAAAGTTTATGATACAAAACTATGCGTAAACAAAAAGCCAGTAGAAGGAAACAAATCAGACCCTGCACATCCATCAATCTACCCAACAGGAGAATTTGCAAGTGTAGAAGGAGAAGACAAGAAAATTTATGACTTAATTGTTCGCAGATTTCTAGCTTGCTTCTGCGAATCAGCAATACTGGCAAACAAGACAATAACTGCCCTGTATGAAAACTACAGGTTCATTGCAAAAGGCATGGAAATCCTAAAAAAAGCATGGATGGAAGTCTATAAAACAAAGCTCCAGGAGCGTGAACTTCCAGACCTTAACGGAACATACATAATTCAGGATTCAAGAATTGAAGAAAAAGAGACCCAGCCTCCAAAAAGATACACTCCAGCAAGTTTAGTTCGCGAACTGGAAAAAAGAAATTTAGGAACAAAATCAACAAGAAGCAGCATAGTTGAAACCCTGTATTCGAGAGGATATATCCAAAATCAGTCAATCCAGGCAACATCAATAGGTATGGCTCTAATCTCAAGTTTAGAAAAACACTCCCCAATAATAATTGACGAACAGCTGACTAGAAAGTTTGAGAAAGAGATGGAACAAATTCAGGAAGCTAAAAAAGATTTAAGTCAAAAAGAAGAAAGAATTCTTGAAGAAGCAAAATCAACAATACAAAAAATCTCTGAAGAGTTTAAAAAAGACCAGGTAGAAATCGGAAAAGAATTGCTAACAGCAACCCAAACTCTCAGAGAACAGGAAAGACAGGCAAACGAGTTGCAAATATGTCCCAAATGCCAAAAAAATAAGCTCAGAATACTATACAACAAGGCACTAAGAAGATATTTTGTAGCATGTTCAGGCTATCCTGAATGCAAAACAACTTTCTCACTGCCTCCAAATTCTTTAATCAAGCCAAGCAGAGACAGAGAAGATAGGACTGAGTGCTGCGATAAGTGCCAATTTCCATTATTACTTGCCATTAGGAAAGGCAAACGCCCGTGGAAATTCTGTTTCAACGAGAAAAACCACTCTGACTTCAAAGGTTTTTCTCGGGACAGGAAAATTCAAACACAAGAATAACAAGAATTTTCCTGTAATCCAGAGTGTCCCACTCGGGAAGAATAAAAAAGCAAAAAGAAGAAAAAGAAGAAAACTAATCAGCGCGCATGAATGGTCCCTCAACACAAGTTCTTCTTCCTTTTTCATCTGCACATTTTCCACATAAGCCGACACCACAACTTGTTATATAATCAAGAGAAGAATAAATTCTTCTTTTATCCCCGTTTTCCAGCTCAATTCTTTCAACTGCATCAACCATCTCTCTTGGCCCGCAGTTGAAAAACTGGGAATTTGGATTTAGATTTGCTATTGAAAACAAATTTGTTACTCTTCCCCTCACTGAATTTTTACCAGTATAGCTTCCATCTTCTGTTGCAACATAAACTTCCCCTTCTGCCCATTTTTGAAGTTGAGTTAAATCAGGAATTTCTGAGCTTGTTTTAAATCCTAATAAAACTTTTGCACTATGCCTTAAAGCAGATGCTCTTTTTGCAATTAAATTTATTCCAGCTATTCCACAACCCCCTGCAACAAGAACTTTATTTTCCTCTGCACCCATATAAACTTCTCTTCCATAAGGTCCTCTAAAATAAAATTCATCTCCTTCTTGCAATTGATTAAATGCTCTTGTAAATTCCCCTCTGGACAAAACACCTAAAGTAAAAGGGTCATCATCCATAACAGAAAAAGGTTTTTCTTGCAAACTTCCTCCTGCAGGAATAGCAGCAAAAACAAACTGCCCCGGTTTTGCATTAATTGAAGTGTCTGTTTTAAAAACCTTAAAATCTCCATAACTTCCAACTTTTTGAATTCTGACTCCCTTATATGCCATATCAACTTTTTTAAGCAACTGCCCGGCATAGTTTGTTCTATTTCCTAAGTCTATAACAAGATTATTAAGATAAATTAAAATATCTCTGTCAGCCATTCCAGCCAAGGCACTCCCAATTCCAAAAACATCTGCTCCTGCTTCTGAATACTCCTCAATATCTCTGGCTGTTCTTATTCCACCCATTCCAATTATAGGAATTTCCTTGCCAACTGCCTGCATTATTTCTCTTACACATTTTAATCCAATTGGCATAATTGCTCTTCCTGACATCCCGCCAACTTTGTTTGTTAAAATTGCGTGTCCATGATGAGAATAATAACCTGGGCCAACTGTATTAATTGCTACTATTCCTCTTGCTCCAGCTCTAACAGAAGCTCTTGCTATTTCTTCTAAATTTGAAGTATTTGGCGTTAATTTTGCAAAAACTGGTTTTTTTGTTTTTTGACAGACAGCTCTTGTTATATCATAAACAAGATTTGGATCTGTACCTATTGCACTTCCATGTCCTTCTGCATGAGGACACGAAAAATTTAATTCATGTCCATCAACAACATCATCTAAAGTTTCAATAATAAAAACAAACTCCTTTTCACAACTTCCTGCGCTAGAACCTAAGACAAATCTGTCATCAGGAATATCAGCTTGTTTAATTTGTTCTCTTCCTTGTTCTGCACCAGGATTTGCCAAGCCCACAGCATTTCCAAAACTTCCTGGTTCATATTGAGTTAAAATTGATTCTCTGTTTCCTTTTCTTGGTTCTCTTGTATAACTCTTTGTTGTCCAAATTCCAAGCCAAGGAATCTCATTTAAAAGTTTAGCTGCACATCTTGGTTCTGTCATAATAATCCCAGATGGAATTGTAAATGGCCAAACTTCCTTGTCTCCAAGTTCTATTTTTTTAAGTTTCATGTTTATTAAGATTTGTTTTAATCATTTTAAACATGCATACGGGTCAAAAACATATTCTGAAACACGATTTCTTCCGCCGCGATTAGTCATACTAGATCCTATATTAAATATCTTGCAAGGATTATCAAAAGTCATTTTAGTTATAAGACTATATCCAGCTCCGGCATTACTCAATAACCCAACAAAATCACGCCAAGAAGCAACATTTGGAATTCCAGATAGATACGGAGCATCTAACTTTTCAGCCAGAGTGTGTGGCGCATGGTCACTAGCTAAAGTGTCAATGTCTCCTCTTAAAAAAGCAGCAAATAGCTCTTCTCTAGTTTCAGGGCTTCTGAGAGAAGGATTAACTTTATACAGAATTCCCTCTCCAGATTGCATAACATTAGTATCTAACAGCAAATGATGCGGACTAACCTCGCAGCTGATTTTCATGTGATGTTTATAATCACTAACAAGCTGAACAGAGAGGGGAGTAGAAACATGGCATACATGCAATTTCCCATTAAAATGAGATAGCATTGCAAAAGTAACAATATCTTGCAAAGAAAATATCTCAGCTTCCTCAGGCCTGGCTAGATTCCATGTTTCAGGTTTTTTAGGATTAAAAAGTTCTGGCTTAAGCAGAGATTCCTTTTCATAATGCCCAGCTAAAACACCTTCATAACCCAAATCAGCCAGAGTTGAGACAGCAAACCTCTGTAGTTCTGGACTAGTAATGCTTAAATCTCCAACAGACTTTCCCCAAAATGCTTTTATTCCTGCAACAAATGTTCTCGCTCCAGGTTTCCAGGCAAATTCCCTGCAAGTTTTAACAGCCTCTCTAATCTGTTCTTTATCAGCAGTCAGCCCAATATAAGTTCCATAAATAACTTGCGAGTTTGCTTGCAAAGCAAGTTTAAACCTGTCAAGAACTCTTTCTCGAGTTGTAACAGGTCGCGCAGTATTAGGCATGTCAATAACTATCTCTAATCCAGAATCAAGAGCAACCCGCAATCCATGAGCAATTGTCTCTTTATCTTTCTGCTCTTCATCCCTAAAATGACAGTGAGAATCTATATACATTTTATTTATCAGTTTTTCAGTCTACATTATCAAGTTATTTAAATTTAATTATGCTTCATTTATCACTCAATTCCAGTAAATTTCCCGACGATAAATTTAAATATCAAGTTTATATGAAAAAGATATGGGCGAAGTTGATAGAGAGATGCAAACAAGAAATCTTATAGCTCTTGCAAAAAGCCCAGACGGCTTCAAATTTACAAACACTTTTTTTCCGTATACTTCTGGTGAAATAGGACCGTACTATGTTCAAAGCGGCGGAGTTCTTCACGAGGGTAAGGCATACGCCCAAGCATGTAAAGACATGACTGAACTTGTTGTAAGAAGTTTTGGCGGAGTACCCCCAAAAGATTTAGTGATTTCTGGTGGAGAATCAAGAGACTGGATGTTTTCCGCACCAGTAGCAGAGAGACTAGAACTTCCATACGCAAAGATCTACAAAGATGGAAAGATCGTAGGCGCAAGCATGAAAGATAGAACAGTTGCACATGTTGCAGATTTAAACAATGAGGGCTCTTCTCCACGCGATTTATGGGTTCCTGTAATAAAAAGAGAAGGGGGAAATCCTCAGACAATAACCTTTTTCGTAGATAGATTAGAAGATGGTGTCGGAGTGATGCAAGAATTAGGATTACGAAGCAACGCAGTTATCCCACTAGACGAATATGCTTGGGGAGTTTTGCAAAAAGAAGGAATAATCACCCCTGATGCGTATAACTCCCTTAGAAAAAGAATGGAAAACAAAGACATATGGGCACATGCCATGTTAAGGAATAGGAATGGACTAGAAACTCTTGCCGCCTTGCTTGCATCAGGAAAAACACGAGAAAAAGGACAGAAAATTCTAAATATAGGATATCCAGATCTGAAAGATGAATTAGTTGAAGCACTAAAGAAACAAATTGGATTTGGGATTACGAGGTGGTTGAAATGAAATCACTCAAAGAGTCCTGGTTATCAGCAGTGGACAAAAAGAATTCTATAGTCTGCGCTGGAATGGACCCTGCAGAGTACTTGATGGGAAGAACAGAAAAAGGAGAGGGATTGCCTGCAGGAAAAGAAAAAAGACATTGGGCACTAGATTACCTAGAAGCAATCGCCCCATTTTGTGCAGCAGTTAAACCCAATTTAAGATATTGGGGTGGAGGTAGAGATCTAATGGTTGTAGAAGAGATTGTGAATGTTGCAAAAGGTTTAGGGCTGGTAGTTATTCAGGATAGCAAAGAAGCAGATATTGGTTCTACAAATGATTCTGGTATTTTCTATGCCGCCCTGAGAGGATGTGACGCAGTTACTCTGGCAGCGTTTGCAGGAAATATGGAAGAAGCTTCAAAACAAGCTAAAGATAGAAGAATTGATTTGATTAGTATGTGCTTAATGTCAAATCCTGAGTACGAAAGAGTAAAAAATATGTGGGTTCGTGTTTCCAACGAAGCCCAACCTTATGATGCAAATCATATAATGATGGCAGATGGACTACCTCACGTAAGGCACTATATTCAACTAGCCCACGATGCAGCTAAATTTGGATTGGGTGGAATTGTAATTGGTGCTCCAAGCTCTAAGAACCACTTAAAAGACGAAGAAGTTGCAAATGCTGCCCACTACTTTAAAGACGGATTGGTATTAGTTCCAGGTATCGGCGCCCAAGGTGGAGAAGTCCCAATTCTAGCCAAACATTTTGCAGCAAACAGATTAATATGCAATATAGGAAGAGGATTAATGTTTCCTAATGGTGCAAATTCAACTCCACAGCAACAAACAGCTGCAGCAAAACAATATCAAGAGATGCTTAATCAGTTGAGAGCAGCTTAAATCCAACCCCTCTTTCTAACACCAGAATTAATTATTTCAAAATCTAGAGTTTTCTCAGGCAACGAGCGATGTTTCCTCAGAATCATCTTTCTTCTTCCGCGTTCACTTTTCAGCTCAATCAGGCACTTGCTCCAATAAGCAAGTATAGAGCCCCCAACCATCAAGTTCTCTTTTTCCCTGCCTTTTTTCAAGTCATCTTCTGATAGAAATTCAGAATAAACTTGATTAGTGATAATAACAGGAATATTTCTAGTTCTAGCAATCTCAGATAGAACTCTTAACATTTTAGCAAGCTCAGAATTTATCTCATCAATCTTCCTCTCATCTTTATCTTTCCTAGCTTCTGCAAGTTCTAGTCTATAAAGCATAGTCATGCCATCAACAACAATCAGCCCTATATCAGAATCAGTTTTAATCTCTTTTAATAATTTGCCAAAACTTTCTTCCTGTTCAGAAAAACTAGCAGGTTTAAGCAAGATAATATTCTTCAAGAACTTTTCCCAGTCCTCCCCGCAAATCTGCTTGAATCTCTCAACAGAAAAACCCTGTTCAGTATCAATAAATATCACTTTCTTGTTCTTCTTAGCCTGAGATACAGAAGCTAAAACACAAAGATTAGTCTTCCCCGAGCCAGCCCCCCCATAAATAGTAGTTATAATATCTTTTTCATAACCTCCATAAAGAAACTTATTCAAATCAAAGCTTCCTGCTGATATTCTTCTCTCTTTCTCTATTTCCATTTTTAACTCAAATAATCAGAATTAATAAGTATTTATACAATTCATTCCCATAATTTAAAAGAAACAATACCTAAATTTAAGCAGAACCTTCTCTAAAACAATATGCAGGAACATTATGAATCTGTTTAACAAGCTCTGGCCTAACCAAAAGAATATCACTTAACTCATTTTTCTGTGGAGGAGTCATTCTTCTATGTTGGGCAAGCCCCTGCAATCCGCAAGTAACCTCTTCCAGCTCACTGCCTAATAAAATTGGTTCACCAGCACTGTCAATAGCGCTAGCATAAACATTATCTCCATCACAATAAACTAGATACCTCGTCCTGCCAACATGAATCACTCCAGAAGTGCTTCTAAATTTGCCAGCCCAGGAAGGTTGCTGAAAAAAGGAACGTGTTTCATTTCTTGCAAGAGAATTATCCGAAGCAATTAACTCCCAATCAACCTGGTCATCAAAATCACCATAAGTGTTATGAACTGCCTCTGCACCTGCAAGTTGGCGAAAAGCATCTGCATAAGCCCCCCAATTGATTTGAGGTCCTAAACTTCCCTGAGGAATCTTGGCTGGATTCATACATATCCAAAGCATAAAGTTATATTTAAACCTTTTCCCAAAATTTTCACTACCAATCAGAGAAACAATAATATTAAATATAATATTTCACATATTAAACTATGAATAAAAGAGGGCAATTAGACAAGATATTATTTTGGCTGCTGCTGATTCTAGTAGTGTTATACTTAATATGGATGGCGATAAAATTAATAAAATGAACCGCACCTTGCTTGAAGTCATCAGGATAATATTCACAGTTATATCAATTATCTTAGTAGTCACATCAATAATCATGATTTCTTTAAAGTTATCGGGGCACAGCCCAACAGAAACATCAATTATCTTTTCAGTAATCGGAATATTAATGGCATTGCAAATAGTAATCATAACCATCTTATTTCAGCTAAAAGAAGACATTGGATGCTTCAAAGAGTTCAGAAGACAAACAATAGACAAAATCAAAGAGGTTAAGCAAAAGGGATATAGAAGCTAGTTATTTAACAGATTCTATGTTGTTTATTCAGAAAAAATAACTATCAACCTCTCCCTAATGATAGTGTTCAAAATGAGTTATAATTTCATCATCTCTTTTTATATCATATGCCTCTGCAATTAAATTAGATAGTTCAGGAGTTAATTGATCAGAAATACCCATCTCCTTCGCATGATTATAAATTCTTTCCAAGTGCCCCATTCTCTCTGCTTGTTCTTTATTATCTAACCCTTTTCTCTCAGTTAATTGTAAAAACTCTTCTAATTTCATATTTTCCACAAGAACTCTCTCCTTTTATTAATTATGATACTAAGAAATAACTGTTTCCATAGCAAAAATTAGTATCATATTCATTTTTCGCAGAATA
>Ga0180732_1002004_pt1 | contig 11467 bp, 11 predicted proteins | sample KR11_01MetaG_FD_148674 | JGI IMG/M metagenome (GOLD analysis project Ga0180732, IMG submission 148674) | Groundwater microbial communities from the Olkiluoto Island deep subsurface site, Finland - KR11_0.1 MetaG | ecosystem: Environmental > Aquatic > Deep subsurface > Groundwater | place...
CCTTATATCCTCAATGAAATCGCGGACCACACGGAAATTCACATCGGCCTCGAGCAGGGCCATGCGGATCTCCTTCAGGGCCGAGCGGATATTCTCCTCATCGAGACGCCCCCGCCCTTTGAGTTTCCTGAAGACGCCGTCCAGTTTTTCGCTCAGGGTCTCGAACATCTTCTGCACCCGTAATCAATTTCCGTTCCCGTTACTGCTTGAGGCGCGAATCACGCATTTCAATCCGCGGATCTTGGCGACCATCCGCTCGGAAGCCTCCTGCGCGGTCTCCCGGCTTTCGAAACCGTCCGCGATCACGCGAAACCACCGCCCCTTCCCGGGGAGATCCTTCATCACGACACGCGACGAAAGCCCGAGAGCCGTGAATTTCTTGACCAGCTTCTCGGCCTGCCCCCTCTCCCGATAAGCGGCCGCCTGGATCTCAAAACGGCCTTTACCGGCAGGCGGCGGCGTTTTCAACAGCAGCCCCGCCGTCGCCTGAGATGCAGACGGGTTCTGCGTTCCGGTCGCTTCGGCCGGTTCTTCCGCCGACGGGGTCTGCCACTTCTGACCGCCTTCCCCCGCAGGGGGCGCGGGAGTCGTTTGACTCGCCGCATCCGCGGGAGACACCGCCGCTTCCTTTCTGAGCGGATTGACCGCTGGGGCACCCTGCCCGGCGGAAGTCTCGGGGGTCCTGTTTTTTGCACCACCGCTCCGGCTTCCCGGCGCTGCTCCCTTCTTTTTCCGCCCCAGTGTTTCGTAACAAGTCAGATCGAATTTCTCTTCCCCGGGATCCGGTGCATCCTTATCCGCCACCTTCGGCGAAGCGGCAACCAGACGGTCGCGGATCAGCACCATCATGCCGGAAGCATACCGTTCCGGATAGGCCTCCATGTGCTTGCCTACGACGACGCCAATCAGGAAGCCGGAAAAGAGCAGGAAGGACATCCCGATGATGAACACGACCAGTCCCAGCTTGCCCAGCCTGAGTTCAAACACGCGCCTGTTTTTTAAAGCCATGGTTTCAAACGCCGCCGTTACATCTTTTCCGGGGTGGAGACCCCCAACATGGTCAGGGCGTTTTCCAGAACGGTCCGTATGGACTTGACCAGAAACAGCCTGGTCCCTGTCAGGGCGCCATCATCGGAAATGACTTTCGTTTTGTTGTAATAACTGTGAAAAATTGCCGCCAGGTCGTTCAGGTAAAAGGTCAGACGGTGCGGCTCCAGCGTCCGGGCCGCCCCCTCGACCACCTCGGGGAAACGGGTGATCGCCTTGATGAGGTCAATCTCCTCCGCCAGTTTCAGGAGTCTGAGATCCACCTCGCCGTAAAGCGGCGCCGCAACCCCCCGTTCGGCCGCCATCCGGATGATGCTGCAGATCCGGGCATAGGCGTACTGGACATAGTAAACGGGATTTTCGCTGGACTGCCGCTTGGCCAGTTCGAGATCGAAATCGAGGTGACTGTCGGAACGCCGCATGAGGAAATTAAACCGGGCCGCATCCTTCCCCACCTCATCGATGACCTCGCGGAGGGTGTCGAATTCGCCGGAGCGCGTCGACATCGCTACGGGTTTTCCGTCCCGCAGGAGGTTCACGAGCTGGACGAGGATCACCTTCAGCGCGTCCTTCTCATATCCCAGGGCCTGCACGGCGGCCGACATCCGGGGGATGTAACCGTGGTGATCGGCGCCCCAGATGTCGATCACCGTATCGAACCCCCGGAGAAACTTGTTTCGGTGATAGGCGATGTCGGCGGCAAAATAGGTCGGATCCCCGTTCTGCCTGATGACGACCCGGTCCTTCTCGTCGCCGAAGGCGGTCGATCGAAACCAGAGGGCCTCCCCCTCGCGATAGATGAAACCCTTCTCCCGAAGCGTCCCGAGGAGTCTCCCCACGCCGTCTTCCCGGTAGAGCTCCCGTTCGCTGAAATAGAGGTCGAAAACGACGCCGAATCTCCGGAGGTCCTCCTTGATCCCCTCGAGAATCGCCCCCCCGGCATAGGCCGTCAGGAGGGGGATCGCCTCCTCGGCATCCATATCGAGATAGCGCTCCCCCTCCCGTTTCAGCAGTTCGGCAGCCAGGTCCCGGATGTACTCCCCCCTGTAGCAACCCTCGGGAAATTCCTCCTTCCGGCCCAGGAGTTCCCGATAGCGCAGGAGAACGGATTTCCCCAGATTGTTCATCTGGTTTCCCGTGTCATTGATATAATATTCCCGAAAGACGTCATAACCGACGGCCGCGAGGATATTCGCCACGACATCGCCCACCACGGCGCCCCGGGCATGACCGATATGGAGAGGCCCCGTGGGGTTGGCGCTGACAAACTCCACCTGGATACGCCGGCCTTTTCCCTGGTCCGACGACCCGTATCGATTGCCTTCGTCGTCCACCCTTTTCAGGAGGGAAAACCAGCAGCCTTCCCGGATGAAAAAATTGATGAATCCGGGACCGGCGATCTCCACCTTCTCCAGGACCTGCCCGGGATCATCGATCCTCTCCAAAAGAATCCCGGCGATTTCACGGGGGTTTTTTCTGGTCTGCGCGGCAAGGACCATGGCCGCGTTGGAGGCGTAATCCCCATGGCCGGGATCCTTTGTCCATTCCACCTCGACTAAGGGAAGCGCCCCCGCGGGGAGAAGGCCGGCAGCGATGCCCGATTGAATCGACTTTTCCAGAAGCGCAGTTAAAACCTGTTTCATCAGCGTGTGTCCCTTGACGGCTTCGTAAAAAGACCGGATGCTGCGTTGCGTTTCATCCTTCGTCATTGCGGCGTACGCCAAAGTACGCCTCATTCCTCAGGACTCGCGCGCCTTGCCTGCGGCCTTTTTACGAAGCCGTGTTCCTAAAGACGAAAAAAGTTGGCCGCTGGGCCAACCCGTCGTCTTATGAATTGACCGGAAACCGGCGTGCGCAAAGAGCGGCGCCTTCTCCGTTGCAGGTCATCCCGAACCGCCGACGGCCAGGTCCCGCCTTTCGCCCGACAATTGGTGGCGCTGTGCTTTACGGAAGGAAATCACATCGGGTTAGCCTTCCCGGCATGCCTTTTCCACCGCGTCGATATCCTTCTCCTTGATGGAAAGGTCGCGCGAATAATCATGACAGCGGACGCAGCCCGATGCGTCGGTCACGATGCTGTACTTTTTCTGGCAGTTCTCGCGCCAGGCGCAGATCGAGCAATATTTCTTTTCCGTCCCCATGATCCTTACACCCCCTGAGCAGCCGTTTCCCGCTGCAGTTCGGGCCTTACCCTATCTTCATACCGATTCGAAGTCAAGAAAATTGATCGATATCCCCATCGACTGCCTACGGAAGCCCGGCCCTCGAAAGGCTTTGAGATGAACACGAATTTCGAGACACCGGGAGTACTACATCACGTCTTTCCAAGAGGTAATGATGCCGATGCCGTCATACAGCGGCAACACGTTTTTTAAAGCCTCATCATAGAAGAATAGCACTGTATTATTGATATCGATCCCCTTACCCCACATCAGACCAAAGAAGTCTGTATTGTTTCCTACTATAACATTCGCATAGGGGGCATAAACTGTCCCCTTGAAGTTGCCGAAGTGTTTTAATTCGATATTGTCATTGCCTTTGGAATAAATCGTGAACGACGGGGGCAACCCGTTGACAATGATCGTGGACCCCGACTTTGCATTCAGCTTGACGGTCAGATAGATGTTCACAGGGCCGTCAGTGGGATTGATCGTCAAGAGGGCGCCTGCATCAAGGGTAATTTCGGTGAAATAAAAGTTTGACCCTCCGGTTTTTCCTGTTAGGGTAACATTGTTCCAGCTTTCGGCATCGATTTTACCAGGGGAAGCGGTGCAGGCGCCGGTGGAACAGGTCATATAAGCGGCGTTGTCGTTGGACGTGCTATAGGTGGTAAATTTAATGCCAAGATCTGATCCCGCCACGGCGGCCCCCAACGGATCGGGATCCACCCTGCACACTTTCGTGGAAGCTCCCGTCAGGATTGTCGTTTCCGAAGGGTCATAAGTTGCGTCGGTCCCACCTGATGAAGCTCCCAGGCCGATATTGCCGCTGATATAAGTACCGTTATGGGCATGGACCTTCTTATTGGAACCCACATACCCTTTTCCTGTGGAGGCGCCGGGATAATCCGCGGGGTTGGGATTCGGAGTCGTGTTGGAATTGTAACTGTAAATTTTACTGTTGTCGTCCAGATCCACCTCGCCCTCTGCAAAAACACCGAACGGCTCCCGTCTGAAATAGACCTTGATCGTCTTGCGGGCGTTACTGTTACTGGCGCCATAACCTGTCACCTGAAACCAATAGTAGGTTTTGTCCTCCTTCGTTACGGATATGGTGGCGCCGCCGGAACCGTTATCAAAACTGTACCCGGAAGGCGCCGTTACCGTAACCGTTTGCGAACTGCCGATGTCGGTGGGCCAGCCGAAACTACCGCACTCATCAATTTTGGCAATGACGGCATGGACCCCCGCTTCGGCGTTGTACAAAGCCCTGGCGCTTTCCCTGTAATTGCTGGCAATTTTCAGATCCGTGGTGATCGTCATGACAGCCGTCGTCCCCAGAAGAGCCAGCGCCGCGATCAACATCAGCGTAACGGCAAGGACCATCCCTTTTTCGTTCCTTAAAATGCCGTTTTGGTTTATCTGTCTTTGCGTTTTCATGTAAATCCCTGCATGCGATGTGAAGCTCCCCGCCCGTTCACGAAACACTGAGGTCTTCGCCGGTTAACTCCCCAACCCAAGATTCCTGGGTATGACAAAAGATTCAAGGGTGTATCGCCGGTAGTGATCCCCGGAGGTCGGATGGGTATAAGACGGATCCTCTTTGGCTGTGCGGGTGGTGATAATGATCTTTATTTTCCGGATATTCGCCAAATTGGCCGTCACGCCGGAACTATCATAGTACGTAAAGGTCAGGGAGTCCACATTCTCTACCACGGGTTGCCTTGATCCATTGCTTGTCCGTCCCAGGGATGGCACACCGCTTGAGGAATAAACATCATAGGTGATATTTTCATTCGGGTTTGAGCTGCCTGCCGTTGTATCACAGTTGGCGTTGACATCCGTCACGAAGCTGATGGCATTGGCGCCGGCATTCGTGATCCCGACGCAGGGGGTATTCGTCGCTGTCGTGACACCTGTGCAGCGGTAAACAGCCGTGACCGGGCTGGAACAGGAAGAAGATGTCTGATTATACCCGGCCATGCAGATCTCGCGGACCATTATATCCATGCCAATCCGGGCGTTCTGATGGAGCTCGGTAAGTTGTTCCTGATTGGCAAGAAGCTTGTTCTGCAAGGTAAATACGGCATAGACGGCGCTCAGAACGACCATTCCCACGGCCATGGCAATGAGCAGTTCAATCAATGTAAAACCGACATTCTTCATATATTCATTGTGCTCAGTTTTTCTTCGCCCGCATGCTGTCCAATGTGACGGAATGGCTAAGATTCAGCCAAGTCCATGTGACCGTCACAGCAACCGTCTTTCGATTATTTGTTTCCGTGCCGACAGTCCACGCCCTTGTGTAATTCAGATTATCGATGCTCTTTGTATCATTACCGGATAGCAGGTCCCCATAGTCCTTATTCTTAAGATCTTCCATTTGATCCTTGGCCAGGGTCGTGGCTGTGGTCAATGCTCGGATGAAAGAGTTCCCCCTGATAACCGTCGTTGTCACCGACGCCAAACCCATAAGGGCGACGGCCAATAGAAAAACTGCTATCATAACTTCAATCAGGGTAAAACCGCGATTCCCGACTGGTTTATAAATGGACTTCATCACTTTAACCTTACTGTTGTTCCGGTTCAATATGGCTCTCGATTCGGCTATTTTCGGATCGGATCCGACGCTATGGGCAATCGTCAATCTTCACACGGCCGGTCAACCCCACCTTGACACATTTCGAAGTGCCGGTCCGGGTGCTGGTCAGTGTGACAGTCGTACCCCCGGCCGTCCCCCTCGGAAAAAAAATCGGGTTTGCCGAGGCGGTGAAGGCAACGTCGTAATAGTCGTTCCGGATGTTCCTCACCTCGGTTACCTCACCGGTATCGGCCGTCCCGTTATTGTTGGTGTCATCCAGAATGGTATAAGTAATCTGATCACCGTTAAAAAAAATCTTGAACTCATGATTCTGACTCACCGCCTTGTGCCGGGTCGCCATCAGGTCCGACATCACCATCCGGGCGGCGCCTTTGAGTCGCCACCCCGCCATGTAATTCGCGTAATTTGGTGCGGCAATGGCCGAGACGATCCCCACGATGGCAACGACGATCATCAACTCCAGCAGGGTAAAACCCGTTTTATTGAATATTTTCATAGAGAAACCGGCCCTTACGGGTATCATAAGGGATATTCCGGCGCAATGTCAACAGGAAACCTCATGCCGGAGGGAACCGCTCCGCATATCCGGTGCGATTCCCTCACAAGGATCTTGTCGGTGCTTCGAGAGACACGGCTGCGAGCCGACCCTCCGCCCGACTCCCCGCACACCGTCAGGGTATACGCTTTTTTAGAAGAAAAGGCCGGTCAGGGTGGTTCCGAAGAAGAGGTAGAGCACGGCCGCGATGCAGAGAAAGGGGCCGAAGGGAACCGCATACCGCATGTCCTTGCGTTTGACCACGATGATCGCGACCCCTACGACCGCACCGAGCAGCGAGCTGACCAGGAGGATGAACAGGAGGGATTTCCAGCCGAGAAATGCGCCCAGCATGGCAAGGAGGTTCACGTCCCCGCCCCCCATCCCTTCTCTCCCCGTCAGCGCCTCGTAATAGACGGCCACGAAATAGAGGATCCCGGCCCCGATCATCACGCCGAGGAAGGCGTCTACGGCCGAAAGTCCCATGAAAAAAACGGCGAGAAGGGCAAAGACCGGGATGCCGCTGAGGGTGATCATATGCGGGATGATCTGCTGATCGAGATCGATGAACGTCACGACGATCAGCGCGCAAACGAAGACGAAAACGGCAAAAAAGGCCGGTGTCAGACCGAACTTCCGGAAGAGAAACCAGGCGAAGGCCGCCGTCAGGAGCTCGACCAGGGGATAACGGGGGGAGATCCTTCTCTGGCAGTCCCGGCACTTTGCTCCGAGGAGGAGATAACTGAGGATCGGGATGTTGTCATACAAACGGATCGGACGACCGCATTGCGGGCAGCGCGATGCCGGGGAAACGATGGAGAGTCCCTCGGGAATCCGGCAGATGCAGACATTGAGAAAACTCCCTACGGCTGCGCCCCCCAGGGCAAAGAGGGCCGGGAACCACACCGTGGAGAACAACCCGCTCCATGCTCCTGAGAGGAGACCGTCCATCAGCCGTCCTTCCTCTGCCAGTCATAGGGGATATCGTTCTTGTGGGGATGGACCCGGAATTCATCCGGCTCCCGGTAGTTGTAGCTGTCTGTCGGGGTATTCACGACAATCGCCTCTTCCGGGGAGATGCACTTGAAACCGTGGGAGACCAGGGGCGGGATATGGACGAGGATCGGGTTATGGACACCCGCGAAAAACTCATTGACCTCTCCGAAGGTCTTCGATCCTTCCCGACCGTCGTACAGGACGATCTTCATCATCCCCCGGACGACCGCCATGTTGTCGGACTGTTTTTTATGGTAGTGCCACCCCTTGACCACGCCCGGATAGGCGGTCGTCATGTAGACCTGGCCAAAACCGGAAAACATCTCGTCATCGGCGCGGAGGATCTCCATCAGTCGTCCCCGCTCGTCAGCGATCACCTTCAATTTCTTGATCAGCACCCCGTCGATCATTGCCACTCCTCCCCCTGTCCGTTTAGAGTTTGTTCGCCCCCGTCTTCGCCACCATATTGCTCGCATGCTGGAGGGAATCGAAGGTTCCTGCATCGGTCCACCACCCTTCCAGGACATCCCAGGCGATCTTCCCCTCGCGGATATAAAAGTTATTGACGTCGGTGATTTCCAGTTCCCCCCGCTCCGAGGGCTTGAGGGTCTTGATGAAATCGAACACCCGGTGATCGTACATGTAGATCCCGGTGACCGCATAGTTGGAAGCGGGGGTCTGCGGTTTCTCATCGATCCGGACGATCTTCTCCCCCGCGAAGACCGGCACGCCGAAACGCTGGGGATCGTGCACTTCCTTGAGCAGGATGCGGGCCCCTTCCTTCTGGGAACGGAAAGATTCCACGGCGGAGCAGATGTTTCTCTCGATGATATTGTCGCCAAGGATAACGACGAGTTTGTCATTATCGCTGAAATATTCGGCGAGACTCAGTGCCGCGGCGATTCCTCCCTCCCCTTCCTGGTAGGTATAGTTCAGATGGCGGAGACCGAACTCTTTTCCGTTTCCCAAAAGACGCAGAAAATCGCCGGCGCTGTTCCCGCCGGTGACGATCAGGATCTCATCGATCCCGGCGTTCACCAGGGTCCGGATGGGGTAATACACCATCGGCATGTTGTAGATCGGCAGCAGATGCTTGTTGGTCACCTTGGTCAGGGGATGCATCCTGGTCCCCAGACCTCCCGCTAAGACGACACCCTTCATACTCTCTTCTCCTTTCGGTCCAGCCATCGGTGGCGCATCCATAGCACATTTCCCGAAGCGATCACAACAGGAAAACCGCGAATCGTCATAAAGACCGTCGCTCCCGCCATTCCGGGCTCGACGACCCCGTAAAAAGTCTTAAAAGTCGTGAAAATGGGGAGGCTTCGTATAAAGTCCGCAGGCAAGGCGCGCGAATCCTGAGGAATGAGGCGTACTGTTGCGTACGCCGCAATGACGAAGGGTGAAGCGCAACGCAGCATCCGGATTTTATACGAAGCCGTTGGTTTTCGCTAAGAAAAACCGGTGTACTTCCGCCCCGGGCGTGCTATATAGAAACATCAATCAGAGAGAAAATCGGCATGAATGATGAATATTACATGCGCCGGGCCCTTCGACTGGCCCGGAAAGGGGAAGGTCGCGTCAGCCCGAATCCGATGGTCGGCGCCGTGATCGTCCGGGAGGATCGGATCATCGCGGAGGGATACCACCGCTGCTGCGGGGAAAACCACGCCGAGATCAACGCCATAGAAAATGCGACGGAGACGGTTACGGGGGCGGTCTTTTACGTCACCCTGGAACCCTGCAGCCACTTCGGGAGAACCGCACCCTGCGTCGATGCCCTTCTCGCCTGCCGTCCCGGACGCGTCGTCGTCGGGACGACCGATCCGAATCCCCTTGTCTCCGGAAAGGGCATTCGGACCCTCCGGCAGCACGGAATCGAAACGAAGACCGGGGTTCTCGCCGAGGCCTGCCATCGGTTGAACGAGGTCTTTTTCAAATACATCCGGACCGGCTTCCCCTTCGTCACCGTTAAATTTGCCCAGACCCTCGACGGCCGGATCGCGACGGCGACCGGCCATTCACGCTGGATCAGCTCGCCGCCGTCGCTCCGTTTCGCCCACCGGTTGCGGGACGTCCATGACGCGATCCTCATCGGGGCGGACACCGTCCTTATGGACGACCCGGAGCTGACCTGTCGCCTCGTCCGGGGCAGAAATCCCCTCCGGATCGTTATCGATTCGCACCTGAGGACCTCCCCGGAGGCCCGCATTTTCAAGGAACAAAAAGACGCCCGCACAATCGTAGCCACGACCCGCCGGGCCGCGGATGAAAGGCGACGGCCTTTTGAGAAAAAGGGGATCGAGGTGCTGGAGATCGGAGAAGACCGGGCGGGCCGCGTGGACCTCCACATGCTCCTGGCCGTCCTTGGGAAGAGGGAGATCTCCTCCCTCCTCGTCGAGGGCGGCGCCACCGTCATCACCTCATTTTTAAAGGATAAACTTGCCGACCGCCTGGTTGTGATTCTCGCCCCCAAGATTGCCGGCGAGGGGCTCAATGCCGTCGGCGAGATGGGCATCCGGCAGATGGACGACGCCCTTCGCCTCTCCTTTCGGCGGATCGCCCGCCGGGGCGACGATCTCATCCTCGATGCCCGGATAAATCCGGATGAAATCGTAAAAAGTCTTGAAAGTCAAGAAAATGGGACGGCTTCGTAAAAAGGCCGCAGGCAAGGCGCGCGAATTCGAAGAATCAGCGGAGCGAAGCGTAGCTAATCCTGAGGAATGAGGCGTACTTTTGCGTACGCCGCAATGACGAAGGATGAAGCGCAACGACGCATCCGGACTTTTTACGAAGCCGTCAATCCGGAGCCCTGATCAGCCGAGAGAGACGACCAGACGCTCCGCCGCCCGGATCCCGTCGAGGGCCGAAGCGATGATCCCCCCCGCGTAACCCGCTCCTTCGCCGCAGGGAAAGAGACCCGCCGCGGTCACGCTCTGGCCGTCTTCACCCCGGACGATGCGGACGGGCGACGAGGTCCGGGTCTCCACACCGGTCAGCGTCGCCTCCCCCGTGACGAACCCCGGCATCTTCCTTTCGAATTCTGCAAACCCCCGTTTCAGGGCCGCGACGGCAAACGCGGGAAGGACTTCCCGCAGATCCGCGTCCCTGAATCCTGGGCGGAAGCTGCACCCCTCAACGGGCGGACCCTTTTTGCCCGCCAGGAAGTCGGTCAGCCTCTGCACCGGGGCGAAGTAGTTTCCGCCGCCGGCCGCAAAGGCCCGTTCCTCCCAGTGCCTGCGGAAGGTTAAGCCCGCCAGCGGACCTTCACCCCCCAGGTCCTCAACCCGTATGTTGACGACCACGGCGCTGTTGGCATACGGACTATCCCTGCAAAAACGGCTCATCCCGTTGGTGATCACCCCTCCCTCCCGGGCGCTGCAACCGATCACCAGGCCTCCGGGGCACATGCAGAAGGAATAGACGGACCGATCCACCGCTTTGATGTTGGCCGTGAGAAAATAATCCGCCGGGGGGAGGTCCGGATGGCCGGCCCAGCGCCCATATTGGATCCGGTCGATGGCCTCCTGGGGATGTTCGACGCGCAGGCCGACGGCAAACGGCTTCGGCGTCAGGGCGACTCCTTTTCCCGCCAGCCTTCCGTACGTGTCGTCGGCGGACTGACCGGTCGCAAGGAGCAGATTGCCCGTCCGGATCTCCTGCGAACCGTTCACGACAATCCCGGTGAGTGTTCCTCTGTGGATGATGAAATCCGTCGCCTTCGCCCCGAAACGGACCTCGCAGCCCATTTCGATAAGCCGGTTGCGGAGGTTGACCACGACCTCCTGCAGACGGTCGGTCCCGATGTGAGCACGGGCGTCGACCAGGATATCGGCGGGCGCCCCCATGTCGACCATGACCCGCTTGACCCAGCCGGTGTAAGGGTTTTTGATCCGACTGGTCAGTTTGCCGTCGGAAAAGGTCCCCGCTCCGCCCTCACCGAAATGGACATGGCTTTCCGGATTGAATATGCCCTTCTCCCAGAATGAACGGACATCGGCGAGCCGATCCGAAACGGTCTTGCCCCGCTCCAGGAGGAGGACGGGTATCCCCTTCCGGGCGAGGGTCAGAGCGGAAAAAAGCCCCGCCGGTCCGCAGCCGACGATGACCGGCCTTCGCTCCAGTGCA
>Ga0180732_1002005_pt1 | contig 11466 bp, 8 predicted proteins | sample KR11_01MetaG_FD_148674 | JGI IMG/M metagenome (GOLD analysis project Ga0180732, IMG submission 148674) | Groundwater microbial communities from the Olkiluoto Island deep subsurface site, Finland - KR11_0.1 MetaG | ecosystem: Environmental > Aquatic > Deep subsurface > Groundwater | place...
TTAATTTAAATACTATGAAAAAAATATTATTGATAGGAATTGTATTTTTAGCGATTTTATTATTAACATTATTAACTAAAACTATGAACAAAAAAATCTTAGTTATTTTAGTAGTCGTACTATTGATCGTCGCGGCAGTCTTTGTTTTTAAAAGAATTAATAGGATAAAAAACAATAGTAATATTAACTATCAGCAAAATTATCAGGCAGGAGATATTTCGGTTCCTTCCGATGTGCCGAACGAATACAGGAATTTATATATCGAAAAAGTAAAATGGCTTGATGAAAAACTGGTTGAATGGAAGCCCGCCGAATACAAACCGATGGATTTTGATGTATACCATGTATACGCAAGCGATAATATGTTTGTAAAAACAAATTCAGACATAGACGCTAAAATGCTCGATGCAATTTTAGAAGTAAATCCGGATACGGTTTTATTATATATCCGTCCGGGAAGTTATTTTTCTCAAAAAGAAAGATATGACGCGCTTATAAATAAAATACGCAATAGCGGGAAAAAGTTGTTTATAGGCGCTCGTTTTGACGATATAAAAATGAGTTTTAGCGACTACGATAAAGCTTTAAATGAGTATACAAAAAATATCATAGCTATAACAAAGCCTGATTATTACGGTATTGTTATTGAACCGGAAACAATGGGGAGAAAATATAATTTTGACGCAAGCGATGAAGATTGGAAGGGATTAGTTGAAAGAATTTCAGAATTATCCAAACAGCTAAGTCCGGCTACGAAAACCGTTGCTGACGGGCATAAAGAAGAGCTTAATTTTTTGCGGCTAGTTTCTGATATTAAAGATCTTGATATTATCGGATTTAATATTTACGGCATGGAAGGAATTTATCCAGAGTATTCCGGATATTTGGGCAAAGGCGATGTGGTTGGAAATGCGATAGATTACGCGAATTCAAAAGGAAAGGAAACATGGATGCTGGAGACATGGACATCGGCGATGAATACTCCTCAACAACAAGCTAGGAGCGTTGAAGAATACATGAAGCCGATTGACGCAAAATGGTTGCGGCTTATGGCTTATTACGCGCAAAAGCATAATATGAGCGCCATCGCGCCGTTTTATACGGGGAAATTTGTTTATTATGGAAGCGATCAAAATGAATTTGTTTCAGCATTAAACAATAAGCAAAGGACGCCGGCATTTGAAGAGTATAAATCCGTTATTGAAGAAATCAGAAACAAAAAACAATCTGAAACAAAGGACGGGGCAAATAGTATCGTCAATATCAATAAAGATGAAAGTATGCCGGATAGCAATAAGAAAGTAAATGATTAGACAAGTTGCTTAATAAGAAATTTAATGCCAAATTCTAGCTTGGTTTAGCTAAAAAAAGCAATTTTTATCTTACAAGCGCTATTCTTCGCTTATTTAAGCCAAAATATAGACATTCTTTTACTATTAAGCAACACCTCTATTGGATTGGGGAAGGCGCTATTTATGAAATAAACATAGCCAATTTCAGCACGAGAAAAACTTATTCGGAATTGACCGGTTTTATTCCCAAATTAAAATCGCTCGGGATTAAAACAATATATCTTTTGCCTATATGGAACTCAATCGAAACGCAAAAAAATAAAACATCGGGATACAGCCTCATAAATAGCGAACTAAATCTGAATTACGGGACAGAGGAAGAATTGAAACAGTTGGTTAATACAGTTCACGCAAATGATATGAAGATACTTTTTGATCTTGTTATTTCTTATCGGCCCGACACAAGCGTTGAATACAAAAATTCTCCTGAAATGTTTCTCCACAATAAAAATGATGGCTCTATATATAAGTGGAGGTGGGAGTATTCAATAGATCAAACAAGTCCGGAATTCATCGCCAGAATATCGGATATGGCGGAATATTATGTTAAGACATTTGACATTGACGGCTGGAGAATTGACGCTCCGCAAATAAACATAAAGGAAGGCGATGAAGGAAATTTATTGTTGGGAAATGGGAAACCGATCCCGCCGGATTATGGAGCCAAAGAGCTTTTAAAAGAAGTTAAAAGAAAAATCACGGCGATAAAACCCGATGCGATATTGTTTGCCGAGATGCCCGGACCTCTTTGCGAACGAGCTCCGGAAACTTGCGATACCGCTTTTGACGAGTACGCGGAGGCATCGTATAATTGGTATTTTTCCGGATGGCTGAACTATCCGACAAAACTTCCCATCGGATCAATTACCTATAAAGACGGATTTCTTGACAAGATTGTGAACAATAAAGCGACTTCTCAGGACTTGGTTAATTATATGATAAAGGAAAATATAAAAAATAACCGAACCAGATCTCATTTTTCCGAGAATCACGACACGCAAAGAGTACAAGCGGCTTATCCGAAGCAGAATAAGGCTTTGCTGGCTATGATATCCACAATTCCGGGAGTGCCGATGATATATGCGGGGCAGGAAACAGGAAACATAAAAAAACAAGCTTTTGATTTATCTAACTATGACACCAATTCAGATTTATGGCAGTTTTATAAAAAAGTTTTTTCTATCCGCAATTCCAGCAACGCTCTTAAATACGGCGGCATCAAAAATGTCTGGAAAGGCGGCGATAATATTTACGCTTATTCAAGGACTTATGAAAATGAAGCTGTCGTTGTTGTAATTAATTTCAACGGAAAACAAGTCGAAAGCATTTTGGATATTCCGTTTCCAAATGGAACGCAATTAAAAGACGAGCTATCAGGCGAAACCTTCACTGTCAGCGATTTTGCTAATTTTAAAATTTCTGTTCCTGCTTACGGCTCAAGAATTTTAACAATTAAAAAGTAGTCCTATGATAAACCCAAACAAATTCACGACAAAATCGCAGGAAGCGATTGCTTCCGCGCATTCAATCGCGTCGGATTATTCCCAGCAGCAAGTTGACGCGGCTCATCTTATTTTAGCTCTCATCAAACAGGAAGGCGGGGTTGTGATGTCTATTTTAAACAAGCTTAATGTCCAGACAAATTTTCTTGAGGCTGAAATTGACGGGGAAATCAAAAAAATCCCCAGAATAGAAGGAGCGCCTTCCGTGGCGGGGCAAGCCAGCCTGACCGGTTGGCAGGTGTATCTGACGCCATATCTTGGACAAGTTCTTGAGAATTCGCAGAAAGAAGCGGATAAATTGAAGGATGATTTTATAAGCACGGAACATATTTTGCTGTCTATGGCTGAAACCTCGGGAGCGATAAAAAGCATTCTTGAAAAATTCGGCGTAACTTATGAAAATATTCTGAAAGTCTTAGTCCAAGTAAGGGGAGCGCAAAGAGTGTCTGACGCCGAGCCGGAAAGCAAATTCCAAGTTCTGGAAAAATACGCGCAAAATTTAACCAAGCTTGCCCGAGAAGAAAAACTTGATCCCGTGATCGGCAGAGACGAAGAAATCAGAAGAGTGATGCAGGTTATTTCCAGAAGGACAAAAAATAACCCTGTCTTAATAGGCGAGGCCGGAACGGGAAAGACGGCGATCGTGGAAGGGCTGGCGCAAAGAATTGTGGCGCAAGATGTGCCGGAAACTTTAAAAAATAAAGAATTGATTTCTTTGGATCTCGGGTCATTGATCGCGGGAACAAAGTTTCGGGGCGAATTTGAAGAAAGGCTTAAAGCGGTCCTGAAAGAAATTGAACAGTCCGCGGGAAAGATAATTCTTTTTATTGACGAGCTCCATACGCTAGTAGGCGCGGGAGCGTCGGAAGGTTCAATGGACGCGTCCAATATGCTGAAGCCCGCGCTGGCAAGGGGAAAATTGCATACCATCGGAGCGACGACTTTGAAAGAATACCAGAAATATATTGAAAAAGACGCGGCGCTGGAACGAAGATTTCAGCCGGTCTATGTCAATGAGCCAAGCATAGAAAACACGATTTCAATTTTGCGGGGGATAAAAGAAAAATATGAAGTGCATCACGGAGTTCGAATCACGGATTCGGCCTTGGTAGCTGCCGCTAATTTATCTTCTCGCTATGTTTCGGACAGATTTTTGCCGGACAAAGCCGTTGATTTGATGGACGAAGCGGCATCGGCGTTGCGTATGGAAATTGACAGTATGCCGGCAGAATTGGATAAAGCTAAAAGAGAATTGCTCCGATCTGAAATCGAGAAGAAGGCTTTGCAAAAAGAAAAAGACAAAGAGTCAAAAGAAAGGCTTGGTAAGCTGGAAAAAACAATCGCCGACCTGAAAGAAAAAAGCAAAGATCTTGAAATTCAATGGAAAAATGAAAAAGAAATAATATCCGAGATAAGAAATTCCAAAAAAGAAATTGATAAGCTGAAGCAGGAAGCGGAAATTGCGGAAAGAAACGGGGAACTGCAAAAAGTGGCGGAAATCAGATATGGCAAAATTCCGGAGCTGGAAAAGAAAATAAAAAATGAACAGAAAAGGCTGGTTTCAATCCAAGGCAATCGCCCTATACTCAAAGAAGAAGTGACGGAAGAAGATATCGCCAAAGTCATTTCCCGCTGGACGGGAATTCCAACTGCCAAAATGATGCAGGAAGAATCAAAAAAACTTTCTCAGATGGAAGAGGATTTGTCAAAAAGAATTATCGGCCAGAAAGAGGCCGTGCGAGTAGTGTCCAACGCAGTCAGAAGAAGCCGGGCGGGAATTTCGGAAGAGAACAAGCCAATCGGCTCGTTTATATTTATGGGTCCCACCGGAGTCGGCAAAACGGAGCTCGCCAAGGCGCTGGCGGAATTTATGTTTGACAGCGAAGACGCGATAATCCGCATTGATATGAGCGAATATATGGAACGGCATGCGGTCGCCAGAATGATCGGCTCTCCTCCCGGATATGTCGGTTTTGAAGAAGGAGGCCAGCTCACGGAAGCAGTGAGAAGAAGACCTTATTCCGTCATTCTTTTTGACGAAATTGAAAAGGCTCATCCCGAAGTATTCAATATTTTTCTGCAAATTCTGGACAACGGGCGATTGACCGACGCCAAAGGCAGGGTTGTCAATTTCAAAAATACTATAATAATAATGACTTCCAACATCGGCAACGAAGTCATTCAAGAATATTCCTCGCTGGGATTTGTGAATCGCGACAGCAAAAAAACCGTGAAGGAAAAAGAATTTGAATCCAAAATAAAAGCCGAGCTGAAAAATTATTTTAAGCCGGAATTTTTAAACAGAATTGACGAAGTCGTGATTTTTCACGCGCTGTCTGAAGACGAGATTTTGCAAATTGTAAATCTTCAAATCAAGATCGTGTCCGACAGGCTTGCCAAGCAAAATATAAAAATTCAAGTGAGCGACAAGGCGAAAAGCCTGATCGCTAAAAAAGGCTACGAACCCTCCTTCGGCGCCCGGCCTCTCAAAAGAGTCATCCAGACCGAAATTTTAGACAAACTGGCGCTGGAAATCATTGAAGGGAAAATAAAGAAAGACGGTGTTGTGAAGATTGATGCAGAAAAGGGGAGGATTGTGATGGGGTAGATTTTGTAAAAAAACAACCTTGCAAAAGGTTGTTTTTTATTATGGATCATAAGTTATTCTAGGGGCTTTTCTAAATCTACAATCATGTCATCCTGAGCTTGTCGAAGGATTATAGATTTGGAAAAAATAAAAAGAGGGAAAAATGTTATTCGATTTCTATTATAGCGGAACAATATATTGTCCCGTCGTCCAGAGCCTTAGCCCCTTCATTCCGGAAATCAATATGTGCCGGCAAGTGTTTCTCGCCGTTTCCAAGCGCCAGCTCTGCCAGCTTCCCAATATCTTCAGGCCTTATTTTTATCCTTACATAAGGACTAATGTCTTCAACCCCCATATCCAGCATAGACTGGATGGCGATTGCGGTGGCATCGTCTGGCGCGCTTCTTCCGCTCGTGTAGCTTGACTTTTTAAAAAACAAGCCAATTTCTACACTTTTTTTCTTTGCTTCTGCTATATTCTTCTGCTGTATTTTTTTTACAGCAAGCTCTCCCGAGAGATCTTCTAGTTCTGGTTCCATAAAGTTTCTCCTGTGTTATTCTGCCCGACAATAACACTTTTAATTTAATCTTTCTTGACTTTCAGGGCATAAAATTAGCCACAAAACATTCTGGCCAATTTACTGCCCTGAAATTTTCCCTCTTTTTAAAAGAACAACCTCTGCCACGATTTTTATCATGACTAGGCAGTTTAGCAGATATTTAAAAAATGTCAAGGGACATAGGAAATTAGAAATTCCCGCCACAGTCCCGGCAGGCTGTCTAATAATCGGAATTTACCCTTTAGGGTTTCATAAAGCATCGCTTGTTTAAGCCATTTTTTGAAATCCTAAAGGATAAATTCCGTATATTTGGGACTTATTAGACAGCCTGCCGAGGCGGAGACTCCCGCGGGGCGGGAAGAGAGAAATTGGAAACTGGGAAATTTGTAGAAATTGGGAAATTGATTGTATTGCTGTATTATTAAATCGTTGAAATGATTTTGACTTTATAACTTTGCAAACTTTATAAACTTTTGACTTATACGGCGCTGCCATTGACAGCATTTTAATATCTGCTATACTGAAAGCAGAAATAAATCCTCCCGCGTTGGGATACCGTAAGGCGTCCCGTTAAAGCGGGGGGTTTTCTTTTTTACGGAAAAAGCAAATTCTTCTCAACTATCCTGTTTTTAATAACCTCGTAATATTCATAATCATTCCGCTCGTATTTTCTGAATATCGCCCAAGAAATAAAATCAACCGCCTGCAGGCATTTTTCCGTATGGGAAGGTTTTATTTTTATCGCGATTTTCCCGCTGTCCCATTTTTTCAAATTGGATCTCAAATAATCCTCAAAGTTTTTCTTCAAAAATTTATTAGTTTCCCTTTGGTCAATATAAATTTTCACTTCGTCTTTTGAGCTTAATATTTTCTTATTATTCAAGCGGTCAAGCAAAATATTCGCCGTGTAATTATAAAGATAACTTTTTTGGTTTCGCAAATCAATATAAACTTTTCTCTTGTTAAGGACAACACAAAGGATTTTTAAATCTTCCGTTTCGGAAAGCGACCGCAGAACCCGTTTCCTGGTAATCGCGTCGGCATGATAAGCATGCAATTCTTTAATAGTTTTATATTTCTTTTTCAATCCCCTGTGAATTTTTTTAACGCTTTTTTCAACTTGGCGATGATTATTCGTTAAAACAATAGTCAAAACAAACCATTTGCTTGATCTTTGGCCAAATCCCAAATCCCCGCTTTCGTCTAAAAATATATAAGACATTTTTTTGAATTCTTTAGATATGTCTGATTAAATTTTTTAGTTAAAATCTCCTTGCCCTTATCATAATCTTAACAAAATTAAGTAATTTTGTAAATTACATATGCGGGAAATTGGAAATTGGGAAATTCATAGAAATTGGGAAATTGATTGTTGTATTGCCGCATTGTTAAATTATTGAAATGATTTTGACTTTCCGCGCCCGTCAAAGTCTTCGGTAGGGACTTTGGCGAGAAGGCGGGCAAGGCGGAATTTGTCGTTCTGTAGACTTTCAACTTTACGAACTTTTAACTTTATAAACTTATGTTTTTTGACTTTTTCTCTTCAAAAAGATAGAATGAAGTAAATTGTTAAATTGTTAAATTGCTGAATTGTTTTGAATTTTAAACTTTAATGTTTTGTTGAATTAGTGTTTATATTAGTTTAATTCGTGTTTAATATTGTGAAAATCAAAAAATATATAAAACTGCTTGTTCCGTCATTTATTTTTTTCGTAATGATGGAATTTTTTTTCAAAAGCGCGGGGCTTTCGTTCGCTTCGCTGGCCACCTTGTTTTTGATTTCCATTTCCAGCGCTTTTTGGATCACAAGATACAGGTTTTTGCCGATCATACTGATCGTGCTTTTTACGACTGGAGCTGTTTTGTTTCTGATAACACTGGGCGAAAACAGCTTTCAGCAATTATATATCGGAACCTCTTCTTTGATATTCGCGCTTGCTCTTGTAGGCTTATATAGATTTTTCATTCAGCAAGAAAAATGGATAAAAGACGAAAAAATGAAACCGAAAGCGCTGGATTCCGGCTTCAATTTAAATCAAGCTATAATTTTGATCTCTATTTTTTTAATATCAAGCGGAGTCTACGGACTGTATATTGATCTTGATTTGCCGTTATGGCCGATTCTTCTGACAATTTTTATAACCATATTTTTTTCAACGCTATATCTTACAAGAATAAACTTCCTAAAAAGCAAGGCCCATGAATTATATCTTGATTCCGCGAGAAATAAGACATTTAATTTCTACTCTTTCCTATCGGGGCTTATTATAGTAGAATTAGTTTGGGCGATGAGTTTTTGGCCCGCCAATCATTTAACGATAGGAGCGATGATTTTGCTGGCATACTATTTTTGCTGGAGCATCTTGCGGGACTATCTTCGGAATATGCTCCTGCGAAAAACTATTATTTTCAATTTGCTTTTCTTTATAATTTTTCTAGGCGTAACTCTTTTCACGGGGAATTGGAAAATATCATAGATAATAGAATATCTTTGAATTACGAAATGCCGTTTTTGTCATTTCGAAATGAGCATCAGCGATTGAGAAATCCCTTAAATAAAGTAAATCTCAATAATAGCATTAAAGGGATTCCTCGCTTAAGGCTCGGAATGACACAAAAAATTGCATTTCGTAATTTAAAAGAATATAGAATGTGGAATTTAGAATTTAGAATCTTAATAAACACTAAACTAAATAAAACCAAACCAATATGAAAATAACTATAAAATCTTTGAGAGATAAGCAAAAAGAACCTCTCCGGACCGCGGAAAAATTTTTCCAGAAACCAAAAAACGAAATTGAAGAATTAATGGAACAGCCATACAAGCCCAAAAAAATTAAAATGATTTTTGGAGCGATATTTTTTACGGCCTTCGTTATGCTATTCGGCGGGGTGGGCGGAATTCTGATTGACAGGATGGTTCTTCCTTCTTTGCTTGTCAAATATCCGGAGCTTAATCAATATGAATTTTTCAAAAAAGTGAATGAAGGCACGACTGTCGTGGAAATAATCAAAGAAGTAAAAATATCATCGGACGAGGTCGCGGTTGAAGCTATAAAAAAAGTCTCGCCTTCCGTGGTTCAAATTCTGGAATTTTCAAATGAAAGCGAAGAGCCGATTTATAAAGGAGTCGGAACTATTTTGACAAGCGATGGGCTAATAATCACTTCCATAAATAACATAACTATAAAAAAACCCGCTTCTGGCAAAGAGGGAAATAATGTCATTAAAGTGAAGCTGAAAAACGAAGAAGTTTATGACACAAGGCTGGTTGAAATTGATTTGGCAACGGAGCTTGCGATAATAAAAATTGAAAAAACTAACCTTCCCGTTATAGCGCTGGCTTATTTTAAAAATATGGAGCTTGGAGAAAAACTGGTGATTATGGACGATTCAGTGGCAATGGATATCGTTTCAAAATTTGTTGAAGATTATATTTCGGAGAGCGAGAAAAAGAAAGCGGACGAAAGCGGCAAAAAAGCAAATGGGCAGAAAAGGATAAAAATCACTAATAGTCTCGCGGAGTCATTTGGCGGAGCGCCTGTTATAAATTTAAAAGGAGAAATTCTTGGCATAAGCCAAGGCGGAGATTTATTTATTCCGGTGGATGAAATTCAAAGTTTTATTAAATCCGCGATGGATAAATCAAGTTAATCTGTTTGAATTTATCAAATCTTAAATTCAATCACATCTCCATCTCGCGTAATGTATTCTTTGCCTTCTGTTCGCAATAAGCCTTTTTCAATCGCGTTTTGCCAAGAGCCGGAATCAAGCAATTTTTGCCAATTAATGACGCTGGCGCGGATGAATTTCTCTTCAAAATCGCTGTGAATCACTCTGCCAGCCTGAGGGGCGGTGGAGCCGGCTTTGATTGTCCAAGCGCGCGTTTCGTCTTCTCCCGCAGTGAGAAAAGTGATAAGTCCCAGAAGCTCATAGCATTTGGCAATTAAATTTTCCAGACTGGAAATATTTTTATCCAATTTTGTTTCAGTCTTGAATTCTTCCGCTTCTTCGGAAGAAAGCTCCGAAAGATCCAGTTCAAATTTAATCGGAATAAAAATCTTGTTTTCAATTTCAGGCAAGATTTTTTCTTTTTCCAAATTTTGATTTTCATTGACATTTATCACATATAAAATCGGCTTGTTCGTCAGAAGCTGCAGGCTATTAGAAGCTCTTTTTTCCGTTTCGCTCAAGACGACAGCGCTGGCAAATTTTTCGTTTTCCAGCGCTTTTTTATATTTCTCTAAAACATTTTTGAGGGCAATCGCGTTTTTGTCTTGCGACTTTGCTTCTCTCTCCACTTTTGCCAAGCTTTTATTAACCGTTTCCAAGTCCGCCAAAATCAATTCTAAATTTATTGTTTCTATGTCGCTTTTCGGATCGGTTTTGCCGCTTACATGAGTTATATTGCCGTCTTCAAAACCGCGAACGATATGCGCGATCATATCCGCCTCTCTGATGTTAGCCAAAAATTTATTTCCCAGCCCTTCGCCTTTATGCGCGTCTTTCACCAATCCCGCGATGTCCACGAACTCAATGGCGGTCGGCACAATCTTCCTGCTTTTTGAAAATTCAGCAAGCTTTGCCAGCCTTTCATCCGGCACTTTGACAATTCCGACATTCGGATCAATCGTGCAGAAAGGATAATTGGAAATGTCTATTTCTTTTTTGGTTAAAGTTTTAAACAGTGTTGACTTGCCCACATTCGGCAGCCCCGCTATTCCTACTGAAAATCCCATAAGATTAGTATTAAGTGGTTAGTATTAAATAATTTCAAATATCAAAGCTCAAACCTGCCTGCCGGTAGGCGGGTTATTCCAAATCCCTGTCTGCCGACAGGCAGGAAATCCAAAATCCAAATAACAAAAATTTGATATTTAAGCTTTGGCATTGATTTGGAGTAATTTGAAATAATTTGGATTTTGAAATTCTATACTTCCAGCTTAATCTATAATTTTATTTTGGTCAATGGAGTGTAAGTTGAAAGTCTATAAAGTTCATAAAGTTGAAAGTTTATTTAGAAATAAAAAAAATTGGAATAACTTGAAAAGTTATTCCTGAATGCCGGGGTTTTTGACGATTTTACATAATGTTATTATAAACAATATCATAACAATTAATCCTGCTAATGATATAGCAGCAGCATTTTCGCTATAATAATAATATATTATTAGTGCTGATGCAACTACTGTCATTGTGATAGTAGTTATTATGTTTATTTTTTTAAACATTTTTTTCCAGATGCTAGTTATTTTTTTTATTTTATCGTTCATTTTTTAATCTCCTCTTTTCTCTCATAAGAATAATCCTAATCCGATTTGGTTGTTTTGTCAACGCGCAGTCTTGTCCAACGCAAGATGATACCCAAATGAATTATCATTCTAACGCAAAATGAGTCCCAAAGGACTCATATTGCCAAAAGATAGGCGCGGCTCATAATAGATTTATGAGAATCATTATGAAGCA
>Ga0180732_1002006_pt1 | contig 11465 bp, 21 predicted proteins | sample KR11_01MetaG_FD_148674 | JGI IMG/M metagenome (GOLD analysis project Ga0180732, IMG submission 148674) | Groundwater microbial communities from the Olkiluoto Island deep subsurface site, Finland - KR11_0.1 MetaG | ecosystem: Environmental > Aquatic > Deep subsurface > Groundwater | place...
ACCTCCTTCCTACCTACAATGCTATAGTTCCCAACGGCCTTATAGTAACCTGGAATGACTTTCTGGTATCCACCAGCTGGCTCACTACTTTAGGAATGGTAAAGACCCAGCAGTCTCTAGCTCTACGCTGTAAACATGGCTTCGCAACAAAGTGCAATTCAATTTCAGAGGTCCGCATGAGAGGAGGCCTTCCTACGAATAGTCTCCTACTACCTCCCCTTTTGGAATTGTATTTGGGGTGCAGGTCCTGTATTAGCCTAGTCTCTAAAGGGTCAATCTCGTCCAAACTGCTTACAGTCTGAAAGTCCACTGAATATACACTTCCAGCCCTAGCAAAACTCTTATGAGTTAACTGATATTTGACCCTTTCTTGGAGCTTGCCAGTTCCCCCAACGTATAAAGCAGTCCCCTTGAAGTCCCTAAGAATGTATACTCCTGGAGACCACTTGGGAATAGCAGATATATTTATGCCGGAAGACAGAGTTCCTAATGAGTTCATCGTAGAACAATCCTGATGATCCTCTAGGTTATACCTAATTATATAGGTACGGGTCCTCATTGTCAATAGAGGTGGAAAATGGAGATGGAGAATCCAAAAGTAGAAAACTCAGGGATCCACCTACATAATTGCCCCAGTCCCTGTAGAAGAAACTGGGGCAAAGAAGGAGGTGCACCACGAGGTGGAAGTGGTGGTGCAAAGGTCAAGACAGCAAGGTTAAGGTTACAGGAGGTGAATATAACTCCTAATGGAGTCTACTTTGGAGTCCACCTCTGTTAGAATATCCCCTCAAGGCTACTGTATACTCGAGCTGTACCTCTCTTGGGATTAAAGTAAGCCCATATCGTCCCTGGCCCAAAGGCATAGATTGGCCTCATAGGATCCCCTAGAAGCTCGGCACTGCGACTGATTGGGACTGAGCCCTTGTAGAAGGGTATTATGTCAACTGTACCCTCTCGGCTATGCCGTAGCCTCCACTCCATGTCCAGGGCTTGCTTTGCCGAGCCAATGTAAACAGAACGCCTAATAATCCTGAGCGAAAAACTGCCTGGAGCGGTCTCATAGTGGGAACCTGAGAAGTGAACAGAGCCCATGATGGTAAGCCCATCAGCTAAACTCAGAATAGTACCCTGTTTATTCCGAGAGAAGATCCTAACTGTAGCAGTTGGGAGCTGCTCGTCCACATACTCTGGGGGATCCCTTCTTCGGTCATAGAGCCTTTGGGTAGTACTTAGTCTCTGAACGCTCTGGTCTAGCATTATAATTCTCCTCCGAAGTCCATGGGATGACTCCTAAGAGCCCCTGACTGTAACTTAGTCAGCTCATCCTGTGATAATTCACTCTGCTCCTTCACTACATACAGAGAAGCTATCCAAATGACCTCCGGGGTCTTAGTCTCACCTGAGATATTCAAAGGCTCCACCGCAGGATAACGGTCATGCTCAATACCAATCATCTTAGTGGGATATTCATAGGGGGAGGACTCGTAGTCTATGCAGGCTACAAGGTCCTCAGTGATCCTCTTGATGTCTTCATCCCATTTGAGGTTCTTGATGTCATAGGGGTGCCAGAGGTAATAGAGGAACCCTGGCTTTACCCCCAGGTAAGCGAGGTAGATGTGCTTTCTGGTCTCTGAGGGGTTCATCTCATCGAAGGTAATAGAAGTAGCTCTGGATCCACTCGCTACAGAAGAGAACCTCTGAGGGTACCTCATTGGGTCCCTCCTCCACATCAACCTCCGGAAGCGATACTCCTTGACCCTAGAGTCAAAGTACTTTATGTAACTCCCAGGTTCCGGAAACCAAGGCGTGAATGGCATATCTTCTAACCTCCTTCTCTCTGGTTATTCAGAGGTAAGATCTTTATGCTCTTTCGGCCCCTCTTCCTAATAGCCGAATGCCAGGAAACTCACTTTGAAACTACCACGCATGGCACTGCCAACTCTAGTGGTACCAACCCCGGTTGAAAAGCTACCAACTTGGCAGGCCCTTACCCTCATGTAGTTTCCAGAGCCCATACTCCCTGCTCTACTCTTGTCTAGGTTGCCATAGCTACCCATATAGGTTTCCAGGACAACAGTCCTATAGCCTATATCGGAGCCCAGGCTCTGACCAAAGCCAACAGGGACCTGTGAGCCCATCATCGGGGTGAGTACCAAGCTCCTAATGGTCCTCAGCTCTAGATCCTGGGGCCTAATCAGGCAGTCGTGAGGTCCCATCTTGATTAGCCCGGCGACCATTACCCCCTCACGCCCTCGAGGTTTGAGCTTGAAATCGACAGTGAATGAACCCATATTTAGATAAGTAGCCACTTCGACCTCCCTTAACTTTCGTTAACTACTCCAGCCTAGCTCTCAGAGATCACGAGATCCTTTCTCTTGTAAAGCTGGAATCCCAATGGGACCACATTCTGGTAGCCGGCGGCTTCCACATATCCCCTCAGGTAGATCGAGGTCTCAGGCTCAGCGATGAGTTCAGCACCCTGGTCTTCCTTGAAGAGGATAGCAAAGCCTCCCCATCCCTTAGCCTCCTGGATGTCAATGATCGGATACTTTTTATCTGAGACCTCCATCCTAAGCTCCAGGATTCTCAGGGTCTCATCGGTGATGGCAAATCCGGCGAAGGCATGAAGGATGTCCTTCCGGGTAGTATAGTCGAAAATGGTATGCCACGCGGTGGTTGCCAAGTTCTTCCTAAAGGAATAGGTACCAGAGGCGGTGGTGGCGGTAACGTCGTGGGCCATCTCTCTTGCCCTAAGTGGGCAGATACCAAACTCCTTATCCCCAGGATAGAGCCCTCCAAAGGTAAACCCAGACCAGACCTCTTTGGCCCTGTTTATGGCAGCATCCTGGACAGCCTTGAGTACATCCTCGTACTCTGGGTAAGCTCCCTCACCCTTCACCTTGTCAAGCGGAGCTATAACGTAAGGCATAGTTTTACCCCCTTATGTTGTTCTCTCTATCTTTTACCTTTTACCTTTGTACCCTGTTGAGATAGGCCTGTAGCCTCCCACAGCAGCCCCAACAGTAGCCTTTTCCTCCGCGACGGCTCTGGCAGCTGGAGTGGCCACCGGGCCTATACCTCCCATCTTGGGGAATTCAATGCCCTTGATGAGCTGGGGTATCTGAGCTAGAGGCCTAGTTATCTCAGCAGCAATTGGGATCTCAGGGGTCTGAGGCATAGCCTGAGCTATGCTTGTCATTACCTGAGAAACCTTAGGTGCTCCCATAGGCAGAGAAGCCTCAATGCTGAGAGGAAGCGAGATCTGCTGCGACAATAGGTCTTTGAGCTGTGGCATAGTTTCACCTCCCTAGGTTATTGATTATCCGGTAATATCGTCCACTACCTTTTCCACTTCTTTACGGAATTTCTCAATTACCTCATGTCCAAACCCCCTATCTACTTCACTGTGAGCTCTGTCAACACCCGCCCGTACACGACCTATAACAGAGGTCACAGCGATTTTCCCGGTGGAGACTTCAGACTCAACCAGGCTAACAGCATCGCTCACAGCCCTGGTGGCCCCATGGGCAAGTCCTAAAGCAAGCTTAGCTACCCCATCAGATAGGTCAGTAGCAACGTTTACTCCAGCCTCAGCAGCCCCCTTGACCCCCTGGGCTACCGAGTCAGCTACCTTAGTTATATGGGGGACCTCTGGCATGCCGGTAGGCATAGTCCACCTCCTGATGTTTCTATTATTATATCATGTACGCTAGCCGGTGTCAAGGTTATATTGAGAAGGTGCTATACTCCAAATCCACCTTATTGCTGTCCACCCCGTTGGAGATATCTTAATGCCATGTCCCAGGTAGGTAGACCCCACCCTCTTTCATTAGTCTTAGTCTCTCCATAGAGGGAAACCATCTCCTTAAAAACCTCTGAAGTTAATTTTACCCCCTTTTCTCGGAAAAGCTGTATCATCAGAGCCACTAGCCCACTGAGATGGGGACAAGCCATTGAAGTCCCGGAAATAGCTCCCAGTTTGGGACCGTCCATAAACTGCATAGCATCAATAAGACCGGTAGTGCTCGACAGGATGTATACCCCAGGTGCAACCACATCCGGCTTTATCTCCTTTTGGAAAGTAGGCCCATGGGACGAAAATGAGGCAAGGTTACCATTTCGGTCTATAGCTCCCACACTAATAGCATAGGGCGAGTTAGCTGGGACCCCAACAGTATGTGGATCTGGTCCATCATTACCATTGGCTAGGACACAAATCATACCCTGCTTCGTTAACATTTCGATCGCTCGGCATTCTGGGACAACCTCAGGTGGATCTTCCGTGTAGGGGGAACCTAAGCTCATAGAGATGATGTCAGCTCCCCACTCAAAGGCATCCATCATTCCTCGGAGGACAGATGAGGAGGAGCCTATCCCCACTCCATATCCGAGGACCTTGAAGACCTCCACCTCCACCTCCGGGGCAACCCCTTTTATCTGTCCCCAAGGAGTAGGGATTGAGTTCCCAGCAATCGTAGTTAGGCAATGCACTCCATGCCCGACTTCATCGTAAGCTAGAGGCTGCCCATCTACGGAGGACTTGCCTTTGGGGCGGGGACTCTGGGGACACCCATAATCTACTCCAGTATCCAGTACTGCTACCTTAACTCCCTTCCCCTGGTAACCGTAAGATTCGGCAACATCTGCCCCAACCATTTTCCTTGACTCCGATGTTGGGAACCTTTCCCCGGCCTCCTGGGAAGAATAAGCAAGGGCTTCAGGTATCAGTAGAGGATTCCTTGCATAGTAGATAAACTTGTCCAGTTTCCTATTTATCGGTATCGGCCCCCTAAGTGGAAGAGCCTGTGAAACAACCTCCTGGAGGATTGTCATTTTCCGGTCCACAGTAACCTCGATTACTCCCGGAATCTCTCTTATCTTCCCCAAGACCGGATTATCTCCTAAAGGAAGAAATACTGGGATGTAACCGAACATCTCTTTCCCAGGAGAGACTCCTAGGGCCAGAAGGGCTTTACTAATCTCCTCTCTCTTCTCTGGAGCGACTCTAATTAGATATTTCTCAGCTCCCATAGACCACCTCTTAGTCTCTTTCCATTACTTCTATTGCCGGCTCGAACTGAGGTAACCTCACAGCGGAAGTAATCGTAGCCACCATAGCAGACCTCTCGGGTGCATATTCCTTAGAGGAGTCCTTTACGTCCCAGGCCTTCGAATAGGCTACCAACGTGGACCCCGCAGGGGTGTCCACTGGGATATGCCAATGGAATGGTATAAAGTCCGGTGCATATTCCTCCTGAGGTTGTAGTGTGTAGGGGCCTGCCTGGAGCCAGGCTCCAGTTGTCAGGAAATAGTGAGTAATCTTCCCAGCCAGGACAAAGTCAGCCCGCATACCAAAGTAGAAGTTCAATGGGACCTGACTAATATTCTTAATACTCCAACCTCCATTGAGGGTCTCACCAGCCCCTACCGTCCTTACGTCAGGCACTGGAGTTATTACAATCGCCCCCACCGGAATTAGAGCCCCAATCAGGTTGAAGGAGAATCCCTTCTTAAGTGGAGAGAATGCGGGGACGTTGGGAATTGAGAGTCCCACCTCTCCAGGATATTCCCCTAAGGGAAAACCCGTTGTATCGAATAGAGCTTCTTTGCTCTCTGAGCCCCCCGGAGCCATTGAGGAAAGGTCAAATCTAAAAGATTTCCAAGGCCCTCCTTCTGGATTCTTTATGTCTCCGGTAATGAGGGGAGCTGCCGCTATGGGACCCGTATTTTTGATAGTAATCCCAATACCAACCTTTTTCCCCTGGTGAATATCTCTAGGATTACCGATAATGGGAAACCCCGGTAGCTCAAACCTAGGAAGTGGACCTACTTTTGGGAGCGTCAATTTTGGCATATTACACCTTTCTTATATTTATTCCCTAGGGCAACCTTGGCCCAGCCTGTAGGACCTGCCATTTTATATAGCCAATCCCCTTTTCCTGATATACATCAATCACTCTGGTACCAGGTGGAGCTGGAACGAGTCTCTCAGCAAGAGTTATATCCCACGATGGTAACCACCAAGGCTTAGGAACTGGTATTGGGGTCACACCGACATAATCTTTAGGTAATTGGCCTATATCAGGCATCTTTGGGAATATAGTACCAGAGGGAGGAATGGAGGGGAGAGTCACAGGTGGCCGATCCCCAATCTGGGCCTTGAGGAGATCAACAGTGATTTCAGGAACCATAGTGCCATCAGAGCTCATTGCCTTGAGCTTGCTAATGTCCTCCGGAGTAACATTGGGCATCTGGCTGACGACTGATATTGCCTCAGACAATTTCACCGTTGGTGGAGCCTCCGGCGACGGAGCCGGTGGGGTGACGGGAGGTGGCGTGGGAAGGATACTGGCAACAAAGAATGCCTTCTCAGGTACATAGACTTTGGAGGGGTCTTCTCTATCCCAAGCCCTCGCATAAACCATTAGGACGGCACCCTCATGAATGACATCGGGGATTTTCCAGGCGAAGCTGGCTGTATCACCAGGCAATACCATACCAGGTTGAAGTGTCCACGGACCTTGTTGAGTCCAAGCAAAAAATGGGACATGTTGAGTCTCACTATCGAAGGTTTCAATAAACTCCGCTCGTGAAGCAAAGTAAAAGATTACTGGGGCAGTCCCAGTATTCCTAATAGCCCATGCCCCCACAAGAGTCTCCCCTGCCTTTATCATCTTCGTAAGAGGAATTATTTCCACGGAGAGCGCCCCCACGCCAATTGCTGGAGGAGCGATTAGGTTGAAGGAGAATCCCCTCTTAAGAGGGATAAATGAAGGGATATTGGGGACTGTAAGCTCCCCTTCCCCAGTGTACTCTCCCAGAGGGGCTCCTTTTGTATCAAATAAGGTTTCTCTGAACTCGGAACCTCCTGGAGCTATCGAGAGAAAGTCAAATCTAAAAGGCTGCCAGGACTTTCCCCCTGGGCCCTTTATACTCCCGACTAGAATTGGGACAGCAGCTATAGGCCCCACATTTTTCATAGTAACCTCGAGAGCTACTTTCTTTCCCTGCTGGATGTCCCGAGGGTTACCGACGAGGGGAAAACTCGGGAGTTCAAATTCCGGTAAGGGACCTATATGTGGAAGCTTTAATCTTGGCATGTTAATCTACTTCCCTTATACCTATCTCAATTCCCCCCATTTCAACCTCAGGCTTTTCCTCCCCTTCTACCTCTATACCAAACTCAGGTAGTTGGGGTGTCGGAGTCGGAGTAACCACCGGATAAGGAACAGGATAAGGAACCACCTGAGGAGTTACCTTCTCCCTTATTATCTCCCTATACATAGTTATTCTCTCCGAAGGTATAACCCAAGGAATTGTCTCGATCACCCCCGAAGCAGCCCCAGCAAGGGCTTTTATCTTTAAGGTGGGACTCTCAACCTTAAATGGGGGAAGGCTCAGGTGTTCTGCTTTCACAGCTACTGGAGAGGCAATAGCTAGGAAACCTGCTCGGTATTCTCCAGAAGGTGGACGGGTAAAGACGGTAGTCTGGTTCTCACCAGCTGTCACCTTTATGAGTCCTGGCATACCTAATCCCATCAGAGTTAGATTACCCTTTACCTCAAAGGTCTCCCCAACCTCCACTCCAGGATTTAACAGTTCCAGTGTCAAGTTAAACATCTAAGATTCCCCCTTCGAGGACTCCCCCTTTGAATCCACCTTAGAGAAGCCCCAAAATCTCTCTAACTACATACCAGGTAACACCTCCCATTACACTTGCCGTGAAGAACCAGAGAGGTTTGACTATCTTACTAGAAAGATGATTATAGAGCATACCAAAGCATGCTAAAGTTAAAACGTTGGGGCTAACCTCTCTCCACCCCTGCTTTCCACTGGTAAGATCCTCCATAGCTTCCTGAGTCATCCTCCGGAAAAAGGTGTCATGGTCATTCATAAGGTTACTACCTCCTCGGCTCCGACATAACAAAAGCACGGAGAGCTGCTAAGGTACTAGGCCCAAGCTTATCATACTTTACATAGAGGTCCATCTCCTCCCTAGTTAGAGTTTCCCTCACCTTAGCCCCGTAGGTATCCTCCACTACGTCAGCTATGGCCTCTCCTATAACAGGGACCGTCGCAATAAGGGAAGAAGCATCAATAGCCATAGTGGCCTTTAAGCCGTCTCTTCTTCTATCATCCATCTTAGGGGGGATGAGCCTTGGGAGGGAGACCTCCGGAGTCTTTATCTCACCGAAGGGAGTTCCCATCCTCCTCTCAGGGATATAAGGGATTCTGGAGTAGACCTCCTCTGCCTTTCTAATGATAGGATGCCTGGAGATCCTAGCCCCAACAGAATCCAAGAGCCTGTCCAACTTATCCTCAAGGGGAAGTTTTTTAGGGAACTGTGGAAGGTACGGGAGACTTATCTCCCTGGGCATTATCCTCCTCCTTCAAGGGTCTTTAGGAAGTCTTGAAGTGACTGTGCCTTATCCAACAGTTTATTAAGAGTCTCCTTGTCTGGTATCCTCTCTAACATTGGAAGGGCCTTTGAAAGTCTATCTAGTGTTTTTTGGTCGGGGATCTTCTTAACCAGTCCCTCCAGACTCTTAATGTTACCATCTCCGAGGACTTTCTCAAGCTGAGGGAGGTAGGGAATAAGCTTTTCCAAAGTGGAATTGAGGCTCTGGAGAGTGGTATCAGAAGGTAGCTTCTCGGCTACATCTAAAGCTCTCTTGAAGTTAGAGGGGCCTGTCTGAGTTATATCTTTTAGGAGATCTTGAATTAGTCCCAAGGTTGTAGCCTCCGTAGGTTATTACCTCTAATGTACCTGCCTTTAGTATATCACAAGGTATACATAGTGTCAAGGTGGCAGTGGTGGAAAGTCTTTAATGTTGGGCATAGTTCACCTCCCAGTAAACCCTAGTGTTATGTCTACAAAGAGTAGGAAACTTGGTATAGGTGGTCCCTCCCAAGGTGGAGGTGGAAGAAAGTCTCTAATGTCGGGCATGGCTATTCCTCCAAGAAATACTTTTCTATTATCTCGACTATTAACCTATTATGCCTTTCCTCATCGCCTGCTATAGCCTCCAAGGTATGAGCAACTTCTGGAAGCCCCAACTCTACAGCCTCCTTAGCATAATCGAGGTAAAACCCTCTATCTTCTAATTCACCCCAACCAGCCTCCACAAGCTTATCTCGCAGTTTCCTGGAATTGCCATGAAAGTACTTAGGGAGCGGGGGGCCCTCCCAAGGCAGTGGTGGCAAAAAGTCTTTAAAGTCTGGCACTATCCACCTCCTAAGACAAATTGAGTTACTGTCTTAACAATAAATTCCTCTCTAACCTCCGGGCAGGCCTCCACATCACTATGGAAACTCTCCTCCCCCTTAAGGTAAGGAAGGAATGGAGCTACTAAATGAGAAAATAAAACCTCTATAGGGGTAGGCCTAAACTCCTTAAGGATGCGCAAATCCAAAAGTATTGCTCTTCCTACCCATGAGGTAATCTCCTTTAAGGTAGGGGGATCTGGATTAGTAACCCAAAAAGTTCCTTCATCCAAATGGGTAGCCATAAAGTTGGCTACAGTATCCACAGGGATAATATTCAACCTACCTCTAGGATCCCCCTTGAAACGCAATACTGGCCTCATAGGGGGAAACCTCAGGGCACCCTCCACCTTTCGCCTAATCTCCTCAAGTCTATGATGAACCTTAGCGGCTACAATGGCAAAGTTGTATAGGCCTTGGGCCCCATCGGAATTAAAGTTCCGGGTGTTAGCCACAATAACTGAGGGCTTAAACACAGTAACCTTGAGGTTATGTATTTTCCTGAAGAGATCCACCCTCTTCTCACATTCCTGTTTGGAAAGCTCATACATGTTTCTACCTTGAGTATAGGCCGTTGAGCAGAACAGGAGATGTGGGATATTACAGTCTACACAGAAACTTAGAACATTGTGAGTTCCATCAACGTTTACTTTCCAGATGTGGGACTTGTTTCTTTGCCCAAGGTCTACAATCCCGGCAAGGTGGAAAATGGCGTCCACATGTGGATCCGCCTCTAGGCCCAAATTCCTTTCGGTAACGTCCCCTATAAGATCAGGGCCATGACGAGAGAGACCGAGAACCTCATGCCCCTGTTCCTTCAACCTTAGGTAGAGTTCTTTACCTAAGAATCCGCTAGCCCCAGTCAGCAAAAGCCTCACCAGCCGTCGTTACCTCCCCCTAATAATTTCCATGAGTAGACTCACCAAGGTTCCCCTCTCATAAGGAGTTAAATAGGACACCGTCCCAAGGGTTTTCTCATACCTCTTAACCTTTAGCTGGCCCCTTCCAGACTTACTCTCCTTCCAGGTTATCTCATAAGGTGGGAAGAATTTAGTTCCTACCATCGCTGGAAGTCTTCTTCTCCTTCCTGGCTCCTCTTCTCTTGCCCCTATAATCTTTGATAATAGCCAGGGAGGAAGAGGAGGACGAAGGATTCCTAGTAACCTTTCTTCAATGTCTTCTGGGTTAGGAGGGAAAGGTGGGAACCTAGGCATGTTATCCCTCACTTACTATATTTACTAATCGAGCCCACGGTAATGTCTGTAAACTCATGACGGCCCAAGGTATCTAAACATCTCGAAGGTACATTTACAACCTCAAAGAGTAGTATCCCCCCCTCATCTGTAACCCAAAAAGACCCCAGACCTCTTTCCATGTCAAAGAATACTGGGGCTTTCTTATAAAGTTTGTCGGGAGTGGAACCTAAAAAAGGCTCATCCTCAATTAAATCCAATAGAGGATTCATCCTAGCGGAAAGGAGCTCTCTAAATTCCAAAGGGAGTCTACATATCCTAAGAACCGTTATTCCAGTCTCGGGGTCATGAAGATACAACACTCCTCTCCCCAAGTCAGCTTCCAGTTCCAAGGGACGCTCTGGATACTCTATTCCTCGGTAAAAAAATCCAGGAAAAGGTGGACCTTTCCAAGGTGGAGGTGGAAGAAAATCTTTAGGGTCTGGCATGGTTCACTCCTCCCTTGCATACGGTAGGCAGACACTATGGTATGGTCTTCCCTCAAAGTAAATAGGTCTCGAAACAGGCTTTCCACATTTCCTACAAATATCTCGCTCTGCCTGTCTCTGGAAACACTCCTTGCACATTGGAGAGGCCCCAAAAATAACCGAGAGTAAAGCCTCCTCAGGAGTTATTCTAGTCCCGCACATAATACACTTAGGTATTGGAGGTCCCTCCCAAGGTGGAGATGGTAGGAAGTCTCTCAGGTTAGGCATTATCCACCTCCTAAAGTATTAGGATAACCTTCAGGCACCCAACTCTATCTTAGACACATAGTCTACAGGGACTAGATATTCCCCATTTGCCCCCTCTGGGTCATTCTTATATTGTCTCTCCAGGATAATATATCCGGGGTCGGGTGACCCTGGCCCATAATCATATCTCCCCTGAGGTAGATAATAAAGCCTCCTAACCTCCCTCCCAAGTCTCCTATGTATCACAATACCCCCACTATAGGTATCCGAAGGC
>Ga0180732_1002007_pt1 | contig 11463 bp, 14 predicted proteins | sample KR11_01MetaG_FD_148674 | JGI IMG/M metagenome (GOLD analysis project Ga0180732, IMG submission 148674) | Groundwater microbial communities from the Olkiluoto Island deep subsurface site, Finland - KR11_0.1 MetaG | ecosystem: Environmental > Aquatic > Deep subsurface > Groundwater | place...
GGAATGTTCCCATTGTAAATTCAAATCATAGCCCAAAGACAAAAGCTCCCGGAACCCGAAATATCCGAGAGACTGCACACCGTCAAGCATGTAGTCCTCCGAAACATTCAGGTCTGTGGAGTATGCCATGATCGTATTGTCCTGCATCACGAAGCAATCTATCCCCGATCCAACGGGTCCGCGTGGCTCACCGGCTGTTCTAAATGCCATTTTGTTTCCTCCTTAATTATATTTTCTGACCTGGAACAACAAATGTCAGAAAATTAAATGCGAATCTCGGAGTAACACTCATGGTAAGTGTTGCGGTCGTTATGAACTGTTCTCCGCTTTGCGTAAATACGACGTTATCGAAAGCCTTTTGCCCGTCAGGACCGTTTGTGATCCACTTGTAATCATCCCGATATTTCGGGAACAGATACGTTATGATCCAGTTCTGGATGGTTGCGATTATCACAGAGTTCGCAACCACGTCAAGCGCCCGGATTTTTTCGATTACCTGTTCTTCATAATCCTTCGTGAGCACATTGATTTCGTACACGACTGAAGGATTGGTCCTTGTAACCTGGCTCCCTTGATAAGTGGAATTGTTCACCTTGATTTCAAAGTTGTTGATATTATTGACGTTCTGAGTCTTTTGTATCAACGTCGCTCCAGCCGCCGCGTAATCCTTCTGATCGCTTTTTTTAATTTCCGGGGTCCAGAGAACATTAAGATATTTGAAAACAACGTCCATACCCACGTTATTCGCATATCTGAGTCCTGCGATAAGCGCATACAGATAAAACGGATAGAATTCCGCCGTTACCTTATTAACGAAATCGTATCGCTTGAATGAACTCACGCAATATTCGATATACGCTGAATTGAGCGCCTTCATTTCTGCGATTCTCGTCGCCTTGGTAACGGTCGTTGCTCCGGCCCCAAAACCAGCTTGCCGATACATCTTTTCCTGGACCGCGTTCATTCTCGTTACATGATCGTTGATAAGAGAATGGATTACTTCGCTCCCCGTCACGGCAACAATGTTATTGAGATTGTACTTTTCGAGTTTCAGGAGTGCCGCCGTCCAGTCCGCCGTGGTTGCCGCACTAACGGTCCCGCCGGTAAGATACTGGTACTCCGACATGTTGTCGGGGATAGTCCGGGCTGCCGCCAAGTGAAGCGTGGCATCGACAATTTCAGTTGAATTGAGATACCGGATTATGGCTTCGACCATTCCAACACAATCGTATGCCGCTGATTTTATATCCTGTGCCGCTACCGCGTCAAATACCGCCGGGAGTTCATCACTGAGTCCGGTCAGAAGACACGTATAATTGGCCTGGGTGTTAATGTAATTGATAAGACTTCCGAGGTCAGAATATTCGGCAAGAGTTATATCGAGGTCATCTGCCGCAACCGCCGCGCAAGCAGTAGTCAGCTTCGTCGCGGTTATTGTTACCGTTGACGTTGCCGCCGCTCCAGTGTATCGAATAGACATGAGCAGAAGGTTTACATCGTCCTGACGCGCTACTTCCTGCCCCTTAGAAAGAAGCTGGATGAGCTTCCCGGTATTGGAACCGGAAGAAACTTTTACCGCCATCGTATTCCCGTCGGTCCCCCACTTCTTTGCCGCAACGTCAATGATCGCAACTGCCGCCGCGTCAATTTCGGTATCGGCCTGGGTCATTTTATTTACGACAATACAATTTGCTTGAGAAGGGGTGTTAAATCGTTCGTCTTTTGTCGGGGTAAGAAAGAATTCCGCGCCGTAATAAACCGTTCCACCGCCGAAAATTTCCAGTGCTTGCGCCTGGCTTTCGGCGACATTTACTACGTCCTCGGCATCTGTAAAGGCATCATACGGAATACCGCCCTTGCTGGCCTCGCCCATAATAACGGCAAGCCCCGTTACCGCTCCCGCGCCTTGATCAGCCGGGAAAATTCTTTTCGTGTATGCTCCGGGAAGGATTATCTTTTGTCCGGCGAAGTCATAATATTGTGCCATAACATATCTCCGTTATTAAACTTAGCGTTCGACCTTGCCGGATATTACGTTATGGCGTATGAGTCGTGCGAAATTACTATTCTGACATGAACTTTGAAATTATTTTGTCCCAATCCTCTTTTGTTTTTCGAGTGTTTTGCGGGTCTTTCTTTTGATACCATAGAGTAATCGGATTATCAAGGTTGCGATTCCTTGAATGATTTGCCAAATACTCGTTTAAGGTTATTTCTGTTTCTACAACTTTTGATTTTATTTTTACCATTATGCCTCTTCTCCTGGTCCGACAAATGTTCCAATAAGATCGTGTCCACTGAGAACATCATCACTGTATATAGTATAATTATTATATGTGTTAAGAAATGTCAAGTTATATTCCGTCCCAAAAATTACTCTTCCGAAATTAAAATTGGTCAGTCCTTTAGTCGGCTTCCATTTCATGTTGGATATTCTGGAGTCATCCCCGACAAAACCTACCTGCAAATCGGCCAACAGACTATCCATGACATTCCCCATAACTATGTCAAAATCCGGGGTTTCGTTCCATACGCTGATATTTATTTCTTCGTTTTTCCGCCACTCATGGACTTGCGCTCGAATAGTCCCGGCTGGACTTTTCTTGTACTCGGACGATATCAATTCTATTTGAGTTTTCGTCAAAAGAACGTCCTGAATAACTTCTTTCATGGGTTTATTCAGAAAAACCTTTAATTGGGCGATAAACGCATCGTTTACTATCTCCGGTTTGTAACTCTGTCCCATCGTTACGCCTTCATCCGTAGGACTTCCAGGGGTGACGCTGATTGCCGGGAGTATTCCCGCTCGAATCGCGTCCAGGTTCCGGTTCTCCTGCAATTGGGATGCCATGAGAGATACCAGGGGATGCTGTTTCGTGACCTTGATTATTTCTATTTTATCGTTGGTAAGCCCGGCGATGTCCCGGAAGTTTATCTCTTCTTCAATGGCATCAATGAAATAATCAATGCTGTTTATTGCGTAATCACTGTATTTAGCTATCACTGTTGGCATTACATTCTCAATTTTGCAACATCGTCTTTAGAAATCTTCGACCAGCTTTTTATCATACAAGTACGAGGATACGAACGATTTTCGAGATTATTTGGCTGCGGATTATCGTCAAACACAATAAACGATGGCTTGAATCCGTACCTCACTGATATTACCTTCCCTACCTTCGGTTTATTGTCGGTCAACCACCTAATATTCCGGCCCTGTAAAATATAATCCGTATCTATATAATATTTCTTTCCGTCTTCGTCAAGTATAACATTATTTAATTGGTAAATTTCGAGTTCAAATAATCGGTCAAGGTCTTTCACATGGTTTAATAATTCGTTTTTCCACAGGACCGTTGCCGCGATAGTAATAAGATCGCCCTTCGCGATATCCCAAAATGCGTAAAACGCCATCTTGGTTTCGCCGCTTGCAAGCATGTGTGTCCACTGCTCATTATTGTCCCGTGTCGCTATGTCCGTTGATATCGCCTGCGTGAGATCGGAATAATAATATTCCGCGTACATTTTATTCGCAATAATCGGCTCACTCGTCTTTATCATCCGGCCTTCGAACGTATAATTTTCAAGTTCAACGCCGGTATCGATATTCCATATTTTTACGATTTGAGCGATGTCCGCGAAAGCGTTCAGGGGATTGCTGGACTGATATTGAGCGTCGAATATCGTTCCATTGGCATACATCAGTCCGTTTGCCGCATCAACTTCAAGCTGTTCGCTTTCCACATACGTCCAGCCGTCAAAACTATATGTCACCCGCTTTTTTTGGATAGTGCATATTTCTTCAGATACCTCGATTGATTCATCGTCGAATCCAACGACCTTCAATTCCGTTATCCCACCTTGAACCTGGGACGTGACATTTTGAGCTTTTACGACCGACCGAACAGGGGTCCAATAGGGATAGAATTTTTTCCCAACAGCCAGGCTATTCTCGTCTACTACGAAAAACCGGCGCTGATACGTGTAAACATATCCATCGCCATTACATATTTCGCAATACGCATCCGGGCTGCCGCTATTGGTCGAATTGCATGTACAGGCGAGTGCCTGCTTGACCTTCACGAGCAGTCCGTGATTTCTGATAAGCGATTGAAAACTGTCCGGATTCCCGAATACGGTGAGAGCCGTGAGCTTCCCGATGTTGGAATAAGCGCCCATTATCTGACGACCCGGACACCGTATTCATTTACTTTTTTTATCATTCCATTAACGTCTTTCATAACCGAGTCGGGAACTCCCATCTCTGCGTACTGCTTTTTAAGCCCTTCGAGGTTTTTCATCATCTCATTATTCTGTGTAGTCAACATTTGCTGACGAAGTTCTTCTATTCTTTTCCCGTCCGGGATAAGCGAACTTTTGGAATTTTGAGTCTCTTCGACAATGAACCGGATCAACGTCATATAATTCGAGAGTTGATTGTTCACGAAATATCTACTGTACTCGCCTTCTTTGAAATCGTTTTTTTTCGCATCGTCTATGCTTTCGGCGGTTTCGATTTTAATCTCGTGCCTGCCTTGCATGTATTTTTGTGTTATCATAACTATTTTGCCTTCGTCATATCGGCTTCGTTAGGGTCGAAAGTCCCGCGATTGCCGGTTGCGGACTTGATTTGAGTAGGGGAGAATACAGCCCAATTTATTTCTCCGCGAATATCATCCCTTACTCTAATTGCGTCATAACCTAATTTTTTTGCTTTTTTTGCAATCCGAGCTTCATCTGAAGCATGAATCACTTTAGGCCAAACTTTTTCTGCTTTTAAATAAACTGGAATGATATTAGCCCCTCTCACTGATGCAAATGCTCCGGCTTCTTTTGCACTTTCGGAAAGGAAAATCAATCCACCGAGAGATTCATTAGGTTTAAATTCTTTGAAATCTCCATGCGTTCCATGATAAACCACCAACGGCTTTCCGCTTTCGTCTACAACCTTGCTGTCTCCGAACCACGCCTTGAACTCAGGGGTTTCGGTCTGGTTCCTTGGTTTATTCTGTGCTGACTGTTTATTCTCTTTTACGGTTATCCACTTTCCCTCGGCAATCTTTTTGCGCCCTTTCGACACCGTGCCTACCGGCATACGCTTCGCCTTCAGCAAGCAATCTTCAAGCCCCTGAACCGCCTTCAATAGTGGTGTCATTTCAGCCATTACAGTTTCCCGATCATCGTCCTGCTGTATTTCGCACGATTCTGAGCAAACCACGCCTTGATTTCCTTCTGGTATTGAATAATACGCGCTCCAAACGCCGCGCTCGTCGCGCTCATTGTCGTTCCAATGCTTTCACTCACGCTATTAAGGCTCACGGACCTGTTGGCTATCGCCGCGAACTTACCGTCACCGTAAATATTCATGAGCGTACACGCCGCCAGCTTGCGGATTATATATCTGAATTCATCCGGCACATCCTGGCAATTCTCGTACCCCGTCGTATAATCGATCAGGAACAGGCTTTGCCGGTCATTGCTATACGGCGCGAAAAGAAAATTATTCCAAATGTAAAGAAATGAATTCATCCGGGCCGACAACATGCGCGGCCTAAAATAACATACGCCCATGAATCCCTGCTTCAGTATTCGGTATGGCATCAAGTCGAAAATCACGTTTCCGAAATAAGGGTCAACGAATTTCGCGGTCAACAATTCCCGGACGGGCCTTCGCCTGAATTTTATCCGGCACTCTCTCCGGGCGGCAATTGTACGGTACGGATATCCCGGCTCCTGGATATATAATTCCGATAATTGCTTGCGGTTCATCTTTGAGACAAAATCGCTATCATCGTAATCTGTTCGAGTAATTTCAGCGCCGTCTTCTCCGATTAGCGGATTATAACGAATTCTGCGGGGTAAAATATCAATATTTAATTCAACTTCAACGTGTCGAATTGCCACTCTCACGTAATCGGACAATTGCTCGTCGGTAATAGATTGAGCATCAGCTTCAGCGACAAGAGGATTTCCAAAAAGCTCGTCATACCGCAATTCATCGGCAGTCATGATAAGGCCGAATTTCGGAGCCAAATAATCGCTCGTGGTATCAGGATTATCGAAAGCAAATCCCTTTCGTGTTTCCGCGACTGCCATCTTATCACCTTAATAAAAAAAAGAGAGCAGGGCGCTTGTGGCCCCGCCCCCTTTCAGATTTTAATTTTTTCTTTCCCGGAATTACTGTTTATAGACGAGATAAACGTCTCCGAGATTCGTATCTGCGTTTGTGACAATTTCAACGCCATTTGCCCCGACAAACTTAGAAGCCTGGACGATTGAAGCACATCGCGTTACCGCTCCCGCTACAGCCATTATTACAGCATCGGAAATGTTTGCTCCACCGCCGCCGATCCTTAAACGAGCCGTACCGCTACCGACAGTCGCATTTGCATGAACAACCATGTCAACAATTTCCGCACCTACGGGGATAACCGCCGCTACACCAGCGGTTCCTGAAATGGTTATTGAAACCTTCGAAACCTTGAGAATATTACTGATTACCGAAGGTGCTAATTGTTCCTGCTGGAATTGAGCCGCGCCCAGGTTCGGACTACCGCTCCCAGCATCAAAAGCACTTTGCTTTATAGTCATTTTATTTCACTCCTTAATATTTTCTTTGCCAACGAAAGAGAAGAAAACGAAAGCCGTTCCGATTCATTAAGTATTAAAATTGATCTTCTCATTAGCTCAATTTCTTCACACTCGAATTCTATCTTAACGGCATCCTTCTCAGCAGCCTCTTCCTGGTCATGAATTTTAACTTTGTTCAGTATTGATTCAACCGTCTCAAGGGTAAAAATATTCCCTTGAGCCGGAAGAATATACGAAAACTGAATTCTCTCATCAACTGTCAATTCCATTGACTTCATTACGGCAGTACACTCCTCAGAATGAATCCTTTGAGCATTGCCACATTCCCGGTAATCTCTATCCCGTTATCGCATCGAAGCGGGGAATAATCATTTGAGAATGCCGAAACACCCGCAGCCATCGTAACTCCACTACCATCAATGATAGTAATAGTCGTTCCAGCGGCGGCTTCAACGTGTTCAATGAAAAATATTCCCCTGGAAACCGGATACGTTTCATTGTTTCCCGTGATAACAACCTGGTTATTAGCCCTTGCGCTATCAAGAGATTCTTTTGAAATCGTCGCTTTAATCTGAGAAATGTACCTCGCCATAACTAATCACCTTATATGGTATTGTAAAGGTTGATATTGGACTGAGCAACGCCTATGTTCCGAATTTCTACAAGCACGTTGGGCTTGTAATACTTCGGCACTCCATAGAGGTTGATAAGTCCCATGCTTCCCCTGAAAGTCTTCGCCAGGTCCGTATTATGGATCGGAAGAAGCTGGCTGAACGCCGCAACGCGGTTTTCGCCTGCCGTGGTTTGATCCACAATGAACATCCTTGCGGTTCCGGGGATAAGCGCATTTATGTCACGATGAGTTACTGCCGCAAGCGGATTCACCGCGCTTACCGCAATCGTGTCCATGTATCGGAATTCGCCGCTTCCGGTTACCTGTTCTGCGTAAATCTCAAAACATGTCGGGAGTTTCACACCAGCATCACCCGCAAAAGGCGTAATGGTAATGTCCACCGCGCCGGTTGCCGCGACGTTACCGGCTGCCGCTACGAGAGCACATGCCGCTGATTTGCCGTACCTGTTCCGCGCTACGACACGGTAACGGTAAGAAACTCCGGACGGCCTTGGGGTTCCGGCTGAGAAAAGGGAACCGGCTACGCCCGCTACCACGTTCGCTACCGCAATCGCGGGAGCCGAGGGAGCCTTGTCCGAGGTCGTGCCTTCGGTCCATACACCCGTGGAATTGTTGTACCATTGAGGCACGGACTTGGATTCGTAAGCGATTCCCAGGAGTTTATCCATACGGGGGACCATCTGACCGTAAGCGGTCATAATCCCGGTGATTTTTCCACCGATGGTCACGCCGCCGGAACCCATTTCCACGATTTTCCTGTCGCCCGTCGCCGCTGCCTGGGCTTCGATAATCGTGGAAAGGTTCTGAAGGCCCGCCGGAGAAACGTACACCTTGGCGTTTTCGACATGTCCGTTACCCTCGGTAATGAGCTGGCCCATGAGATTGAAGACGGCCATGCTTACGTTACCACCGCGAAGGTCACGGGTCTGCTGCGCGTTCTGACCGGATATTGTCACCGCCAGTCCGTTAAAGGATTCAGGTATCCATGCCGCGTTACCGGAGTAAAGAGCAATGTCAAGGTTCCTGAGAAGCCTGGTCATCGCCGCACGTTGCGAACGGGACCGCACATCGATGATTGTGTTGGTTGCTTCAGCAACGTCGCCCACCGTCCAGCCTTCGGACATATAGCGAACGATTGCGATTTGCTTCAGGATATCAGGATCGCGGAATTCCGGGTTTTCGAGTTGCCCGACAAATCCACCATCGTTGATACCAAGGCCGATCTGCTGGTCATACTCTTCGACCGTCGAAAAAGCCTTGATTTTGTTAATGTCCTGCCACAGCGTAAAATCCGTTGCATTCAGAGTGAGGTCGGCGAGCATCCCTTCGAGGGACTGCATTGTAATAACCCCACCACTGGTCGAATACATATCGGTAACGCTTTCCGGTGACAGGAGAGCTTTGGTAAGTGCTTCGATTTGAGACGCGCTGGAAACGCTCATCTCCGAATCAGCAAGCATAAGCAGTTCGTTTTCCATTTACTTTCCCTCCTTCTGAATCAGGTCGTTAATATACTGACGTTGCACGGAATTGAGCCTATCAAGCCGTTTCCCGGAACTTTCGAACGCGGATATAATCATCCCCGCCTTTTCGTCCTTGTTTTGCACTGCCTTCATGAGAACAGTATATGCAACCTTCACCATTTCGGGAGTGTATTGGACACCCTTTTGCATCTCTACGCTTGCGGTTACGCCTTTTCGTCCCTGCGGAACGGACATGAATTCGCCCATTCCCTTCGCCGTTTCGACCTGGACCGCTGCGGCCTTTTGCATAAGGTCAAAAGACTTTTCCTGCTGATCCGAGATATACGTAATCTGTTCAGCGAGGGTTTCGATGGCCTTTGCCATCCGCGAATTAAATTCGCCCTGCTCTTCGAGAATGGGTTTGAGGTCGGCCATTTCAACGATTGCACCCTCGGCATCCATGTCGATTTCAGCGGCTTTTTCCATGTTACCACTGAAAATACCGGCTTCTTTCGCCATCTTGCCACAGGCTTTTTTGTTTTCCTTCATATACCGTTTCATATACTTTTTCATATATGATTCGTCATAATCGGAATCCTCGTCATCTTCATCCTCGTCTTCGCCCTTTTCTTTTCCCCCCTTGGCCTTGAAAAGCTCGCCTGTTTCAGGTTCGCTTATTGCCTTTTCGAGCGCTTGGAGGGAATTTTCAGAGCCTTCGTCCTCTGAAGCAGCCGCGATAATTTCATCAGCGACTTCATCAGAAATTCCTTTTTCTAACAGTTCTGCTTTCGTGAACATGTTATTTTCGCTCCTTTCGTGATTTAAAGTATTTGTCGAAAAGCCGAAACGACTTATCGGCAAAATCTTTCTTATTTTGTTTTTCGAAATGCCGCATGTACTCGGCTTTTATAAGTGGAATCTTCTTCTTTTTAATACCGATTATAGTGTCAAGCAAGTCCATGCTCTCGTCTTCGTTAAACGTGAGAGACATGACATGCTTTTCGAGGTCTTGCCTGGTGATTACGCCTCCGCTGGTTGTTTGCATATCGGAAACACTACCAGGGGCCATAAGAGCCTTCATAAGACTTTCTTCGTGCTCTATGATAGTGCTATTGTGCCGAAATACGTTCATGTCATCAAATTCACACATGATCTGGTTGGCTTTCTGGAGTAATCGGACATTCATGCCGGGTTCTCGGTTAATAACCGAGTTCGCGGGGGCAATCGCCAGGTGGTCCCATTTAATTTTGGGGATAATCCTGTGCTTTCTCCCGGAAGCGTCCATCGCCTCTAAGACCATTTTAGAACCGCCAATAGACGCGGCATACACCGGCTGATTGGCTTCCAAGTGCGGGAGCATATCTACAACAATAGGATGGCTTTTTGTCAGATGAGCGGTTACAACCGGCTTTCCATTTTCCCAACGAAACGCGGTCGGTTTCCCGATAAGAAATTTGTTTTTTTCTTCTTTGGTCAGGAGCGGGTTTTTGCTTTCATGCCAGAATTCGAGCACACCAATATCAAGAAATTCCTTCACCGTCTCCGGGTTAAAGGCTTCCTTCAAAACAATTTCATTATCGGTATCTTCGGTGAGATGGTTGGCAATAATATCAACGGCGATAACCGCTGAGTCGGGAGCCTTCTGAAGATTTGAAATGGATAAACCATTTATCTGGAAAAGCATGTAATATAAAATCCCTTATCATGGAGTATTACACCTTTTCCTTATAAAGCGGATTATTGTGTTTATTATCGCAATAGTACACTATACGCAAAACAATGTCAAGAATTTTATTTTATATATATCTCATTCTTGCACTGCTTACACCGGAGCCGACACGCCCCGGTTGTTTTCTCTCTATAGAAGAGAGTGATATTGCGGTAAAGAATTTCTGTATCATTCTCTACCGCATATACAGAATTGCAATGAGGACATTTGTGTTTCTCGCCGTTTTCAATGTTTATTCCGTACATTTATTTTTGTCCTTCCTTTTTCTTATCCGCTACAGCAGGCTTCTTTTTGCCCATTATCTTTATGTTTTCCCCGGTCTGTTCTACCGCCGCCCCGGTAGGAGCATTTACGTCCCGGCCCGAAAGGGCTTCAGCCAGGATGTTTGCCACTTTTTTGAGTGCGCTTTTCAGAATACCACGCTTTTCTTCGTCCAAGCCGCCTTTTTCAGCAGGCTTTTTTTCAGGATTTTTTTCGGGTTTCTTTTCAGGTTTTTTCCCACCGAGCTGTTCTTTTCCGCCTTTTCCCTTTTCCTTTACCCACTTCCCTTCGGCAACTTTTTTGTATCCCTGTTTGTTGACCGTGCCGATGGGCATTTTTTTCGCCTTTTCCAGAGCCTCGAAAAGTATGTCAGCGGCCTTATTCAGATTCGAATCTGCGGAATCTTCCATCCTCTTTAACCGTGCATAATAATCCGGGATTTCCCCGATATGATCTTTGGCAATGCTCTCATAAATTTCCTTATTGGAAGGAAGTTTATCATGCTTTTTCAGGTATTGAGCGATGAAATCGACCGTCGTTTTGTGCTCGCTTTCAACCTTGGTCCCAGCGGAAAGCTCGGAGGCTTTTTCCATCTCGGTCATTTCCCTGTTTTTGTTTCGTATCGGCATCAAAACTGCTTTTATCTCATTGCCAACTTTGAAAACGGCAGGGGATTGTTCTCCAGTCAGGTGCATCTTCGCGTCCGGAAACTTACTTTTTATTGTAGCAATATAATCAGCTTGAAAATGATTTACAGTGTTGCCATCTGAATATTCTATTACATT
>Ga0180732_1002008_pt1 | contig 11460 bp, 6 predicted proteins | sample KR11_01MetaG_FD_148674 | JGI IMG/M metagenome (GOLD analysis project Ga0180732, IMG submission 148674) | Groundwater microbial communities from the Olkiluoto Island deep subsurface site, Finland - KR11_0.1 MetaG | ecosystem: Environmental > Aquatic > Deep subsurface > Groundwater | place...
CAATATATAACTATACCGCCCTTCTTTGTAACCCTCTCCATTTCCTTATGCTCCGCTTCTTTGTTATCTCCAAATACATAGCCTCCCATAACTATATCTGCAAAATTATCTTGAAAGGGTGTGTCTATTTAAATTCATTCATTATTAAATTCATGGCATCTTCGGCTTTAAGTTTTTATTTATTCCCATTTATCAGCAGCCATTTCCACAGAGGAATTATTTTAATTTTTACATTTCTTATTTCTTTTTCCATTTCTTCATCTTCTGTAATAATACTCAAATGCTCTATTTTATACTCATCTTTAGCTATTAACAGGCTCTCAATCTCTCTATCTAAGGTTTTTTTATAATTCAAATTATAGGATACCTGGATAGCTTCTTCTATGTTTAAGCCTTTCTTGATTAGAAAATCAACTTCTTTACCTTTTTTCGATTTCCAATAGTAAATTTCTTTATTTCTTCTTTTTAATTCCAGAAATACTAAATTTTCATAAATGTGTCCGATATTTTCTGAAAATTTGAAAGATATGGAATTTCCTAAGACAGTGTCGATAATATAAATTTTAGAGGGATTGTAAATTTGCCGCTTAATAGAATAGTCAAATAAGTTTATTCGAAAAAATAGAAATACTTCTTCTAAGATTTCTAAATAACTTTTTACGGTATTAATGCTCTTTACTCCAATCAAGTTTTGTAATCTGCCATAACTATGGATTGATCCGAGATTAGAAGCCAGGAATAAACATAATTCCCGTATCTCTTTTATCTTCTTTATAGAATATCTGGGCAAAATATCTCGGTAGATGATATCCTTGAAATATTGTTCCAAAAGAGTGGGGTCGTTAATTTTTATTATCTCAGGATAACCACCTAATTTTAGATATTCTTGAAAGAAACTTTTTATTGCTGCCCTTTTCTTGGTTTGATAAAAATCATTTTCCTGTAGTCTATAATTCTTAAAGACTAAAAACTCTCGAAAAGAAAAAGGGAAATTAGTTATCACTCTGTTTCTTCCGGTTAAAGCAGTAGATATTTCAGAACTTAATAAACTTGCGTTAGAACCGGTGATAAATATCTTAATATTTTCATTTTCATATAATCTATTTACCCATCTTTCCCAGCCGGTTACATTTTGGATTTCATCTAAAAAGAAATACAACCTACCGACTGGCTTATTTATTTGCAGAAAAAGTTCATAAATCTGAGCGAAATCATCAGTATTAAATTCGATAAATCTTTCATCTTCAAAATTTAGATATAGAATGTTAGAAGGGGAAACTTTATCTTTCTTTATAAGATCATCGCAAATCAGTTTCATTAAAGAAGATTTTCCGCCTCTTCTTGGGCCGGTGATTATAACAACTTCTTTAAATTTAATAAATGGTTCTATATTGTCTTGACTTTCTCTTCTAATCAAATCAGTTCTGTTGGTCAGGAATCTTTGTTTATATTCGATTAATAACTCTTTTAATTTATTTTTATCCATTTGGCTCACCTAATAAATTATATTGCATTTTAATTATAATATATAATATAATATATTGCAAATCAAATGTAAGATTAGCAAGGGCAAAATTGGAAATGGTTGAGAAATTAACAATTAATGGTTATCAGTGATATTCCCTATTTATGCTGAAATTTATAAAAACAGTTCTCTTTCCACTATCTGCTCGGCAATCTGGACGGCATTTAGGGCTGCACCTTTTCGTAAGTTATCCGATACTACCCACATTACTAAACCATTTTCTACGGAAATATCTTCTCTAATTCTTCCCACAAAGACTTCGTCTTTCCCTTCAGCAAATAAAGGCATGGGATATGCTAAATTTTCAGGATTATCGATCACTTTTATTCCGGGGAAGTTCCTTAATAATTCTCGCGTTTTCTGAGCAGATATCTTCCCCTTGGTTTCTATATGAACTACTTCCGAATGAGCCCGATAGACGGGAACTCTAACTGTAGTGGCGGAAACTTTGATATGATCATCTCCTAATATTTTTCTGGTTTCATCTAACATCTTCATCTCTTCAGAGGTATAGCCATTCTCTTTAAATGAGCCGATATGAGGTAGAAGATTATAGGCAATCTGATAAGGATAGGCACTAATTTTAACTTCTTCTCCTTTGGTAATAGATTCACTTTGCATCTTTAATTCTTCCATAGCCTCTCTCCCGGTTCCAGAAACACTCTGGTAAGTAGCCACCACAACCCTTTCTATCCCCACCTCATCATAAATGGGTTTTAGAGCAACTACCATCTGAATAGTGGAACAGTTAGGGTTAGCAATAATTCCTTTATGCCATTTTAAATCATGAGGATTTACTTCTGGCACTACCAGAGGAACGTTGGGATCCATACGGAAGTATTTACAATTATCTATTACTATCGTCCCCTGCCGGACTGCCAGGGGGGCAAAGTGGGCACTTACTTCATCACCGGCCGAAAAAAGGGCGATATCAATTCCGGAAAAGGAATCTTCCTTTAATTCCCGGACTATAATTTTTTCTCCGTTAAATTGATATACTCTGCCAGCTGAACGGCCAGAGGCAAAGAGACTTAATTTTTCAATCGGAAAACTTCTCTCTTCCAAAACCAATTTCATCTCTTCTCCTACCGCTCCGGTTGCTCCTACGATGGCTACATTAAATTTTCTCATTTAACTTCACCCACTTTGTCTAAATTAAATTCTTCATGGATTGCCCTGACTGCATCTTCAATGCGGGAAGAACTGATCAAACAGGATATTCTGATTCCAGAAGTGCTAATCATATCTATATTTACTCCTTCTTTGGCTAAGGCCCCAAACATCCTGGCTGCTATAGATGGATCACTAGTTATTCCTGCTCCTACAATGGAAACTTTAGCTACTTCAGGTTCTGATAATACACCTTTGGCTTTAATCTCTTTTGCCACCTGTTCAGTAGTCTTTGTCGCCTTATCAAAATCGCTTGAAGCTACCGTAAAAGCAATATCGTTAATCTCATTATGATGAGAGCTTTGAATAATCATATCTACAATTATTTCTTTTTCAGCTAAGGTCTTAAATAACTTATAAGCTATTCCTGGAATATCAGGAACTTCCTGAACCACGATTTTGCCTACATTGGTTTCATGGGTTACTCCCCTTACAATAACTTTTTCTAACATTGAGTCTGCCTCCTTTATAATCGTCCCTTCTCCTGGAATAAAAGACGATTTAACTATAATCATCACTTTATAATTTCTAGCTAAGTCTATAGCCCTATAGTGCATCACTTTAGCCCCTAAACTGGCCATTTCTGCCATCTCATCATAAGAAATGACCGAAATTCGGCGAGCCGAGGGGACAATTCGCGGGTCAGCCGTGTAAACCCCACCAACATCGGTATAGATCTCACACCTGCTTGCTCCCAGCTGAGCAGCCAGGGCAATGGCGGTAGTGTCGGACCCTCCCCTGCCCAGGGTAGTGATATCACCATTAGCATCAATACCTTGAAAGCCAGCAACAATAACTATCTTACCTTTTTCTAAAGCTAACTTAATCTTTTTATGGTTTACGGCGGTAACCTTGGCCTTAGTATGAACGGCATTGGTCACAATCCCGGCCTGCATTCCGGTAAATGAGATAGCATCCCAGCCCAGGGAGTGAATAGCCATAGTTAGCAGGGCGATAGAAACCTGTTCGCCGGTAGAAATTAGCATGTCTAATTCTCGCTCATTGGGAGAGGAGGTAATTTTGCCAGCCATCTTGATTAGTTCATCGGTGGTCTTCCCCATAGCCGAAACTACTACCACCACTTTATTTCCTTCTTTTGCCTTTTCTACTATTTTCTCGGCTACCTTTTTTATCCGCTCGATATTTGCTACCGAGCTTCCTCCGTATTTTTGCACAATAATTTTATTCATCAGTAAAAGATTCACCTCTTAATTAGTCGTTAGTGAATAGTGAATAGTCGTTAGTACTAAATACAAATTGCAAGATACAAGATGCAAGTTTATACTAGGTTACCCAGTTACCTGGTTTACCTGTTTGCCAGTTAGTGCCAATTCACCGATTTGCCGATTCACCAATTCGTAGGACAGGCGTCTCGCCTGTCTATTCCTATTTGTTGTTTACTTGACTACCCAAAATTAAATTATTTTCTACTAATCTGTCATTGCTAGAGGAGCGCTCAATATTACTTGAGTGTTTCTCGTGGCAATCTCGGGTTGAAATTACTTCCCCTGCTTTCGCATGGGGCAGGCTTGCTTCGTTATTCGCAATGACAAAATATATTGTTTTTTTTGTAGGGGGCGGATTCATCCGCCCCGGGTTACTTGGTAATTTTTCTAACGGGTTCGATGAATCGAACCCCTACCTTAATTCAGAGACAGGCGGGACGCCTGTCCTACGGTTTTAGAATAATCTTTGAGGGTGTATGCAATACACCCCTACTTTTTCTCTCTTGTATTTCTTAACCAGCTAACCAGGCAACTAATTAACCAACTAACTAATTATAAACGCTATCCGCTATTTTCTTCTTCACTATATACGATATACTACATACTATATACTGTTTTTGTTCCCTCCAAATCTGCCTCTAATACCAGGATGCGGCAAGTTATCCCTGCATTTAAAAAAGCGTCTTTCATTATCTTGCTTATTGCTTCCTCTCTACCCTTTTTGGTTAAAGAAACTACCGAGGGTCCGGAACCGCTTAGGGCAGCACCGGCTAAGCCCGTTTTTTTAATTTGGGAGAACATATCTTCAATCCCCGGGATAAAGGGAGTCCTATAAGGTTGATGAAGTCTGTCTTCCATGGCCTCAGCCAACACTTCCCAATCGGAATTTTGCAAGGCATTAACTAAAAGAGCAGACCTGCTTAAATTAAATATCGCCTCAGGCAAAGCTACTTTTTGGGGCAAAACTTTTCTCATCTCTTTTGTATTTAAAGTAAATTCCGGTATCGCCAGCACAATTCGTAAATCAAGCGGGGTTTTTATCCTGGTCCACTTTATTCCCTCTTGGCCTGTTTTATAGGCCAGGGTAAGTCCCCCGATTAGAGCAGGGACAATATTATCCATATGCCCTTCTAAAGAGAGAGCCAATTCAAGCATCTCCTGATTAGTTAAATCAATATTATATAGTCTAGCTGCTCCCACTATTCCCCCTATTATTGCTGATGCACTACTACCCAATCCCCGAGTAATCGGAATTTGGTTAAAAGCTTTTATCCTTAATCCTTTTTTAAATTTATCCTGTCCTATCTTTTTTAAAACTAGTTCAGCTGATTTCCCGATTAGGGTATCCTTTTTGACCGAAAACTTTTCCGCTCCTTCTCCCTGGTATTCAATAACCAGGCCCTCTTCTATTTCTTCTATCTCCAGATTTAAATATAATTTTAAAGCCAGACCCAGGCAGTCAAAGCCCGGACCCAAGTTGGCGGTAGTAGCCGGAACTCTAATTTTTATCATAAATTCTTTCTCCTTTAAAATAGTCGTTAGTGAATAGTTATAATTCGTATTGCGTATTGCGTTAAGAAAATCAGAATTCAAAACTCAAAACTGTTTTCGGACTTTTCTGTCATTGCGAGCTCTGATTTATCAGAGCGCGGCAATCCCGGATTGAGCTTATTATGGCGGATGAAATACGCCCCTACTTCTAGTTCCTGGAACCTGACTTTTTCTTCACGCAATACGCAATACGCGATACGCAATACTATTTTAAATTTCCACCACTCTGATAGCACTGCATATTTTTTCTACGCATTCTAAGCGGGCAACTTCCTTTAAGGCCTCCTGGACATTGCCTTCTTTGGCCTGATGGGTTAAGAAAACAATATCTGCTACTTCTCCGGCCTCTCCCTTTTGTATAACCGAAAGAAAGCTGACTTTTTTCCGAGCGAAAACACCGGCAATCTCTGCTAAGACCCCGGGCCTATCTTTTACCCTGATCCTTAAATAATAAGGAGAATAAGTTTGGCTGAAATCCCTGATCTTCTTCTTTTCAAAACAATTATACTGGTTATGGTGATTATCGTAATTTTTAATTATCTCTACTATATCACTGACAATCATGCTTCCCGCAGGTAAGGCCCCGGCTCCCAGACCGGAAAAAGTTAAATCTCCAAAATCCCCTCCCCGAACCAGAATTCCATTGTAGGCACCACCAATATTAGCCAAAGTATGCCTTTGGGGTATTAATGCCGGGTGAACCCTTATGTCTAAATCCGAACCTGTATTTCGGGCCAAAGCCAAGAGTTTAACTGTATAACCAAACTCTCGGGCATATTCAATATCCAGCTTAGCAATATTTTTTATCCCCTCATAATAGATATCGTCCGGATCGATCTTTGCCCTGAAGGCAATAGCAGAAAGAATAAATATCTTGTTAAAAGCATCAAACCCATCAATATCTTTGCCGGGATCGGCCTCGGCATACCCCTTCTCCTGAGCCTCCTTTAAGGCTTCTTCATAATCTTTGCCCTCTTCACTCATCTTAGTGAGGATATAATTGGTAGTACCATTTAAAATTCCTATTATCTCCTTTAATTTATAAGAAGTAAGAGAATGGGAAAGTACCCCGATGATAGGGATACCGCTGGCAACACTTGCTTCAAAAAGAAAATACACCTTATTTTCCCGGGCTAAATCTAAAATTTCATATCCTGCTTTGGCTATCACTTCTTTGTTGGCAGTAACTACGTGTTTTCCTGACTTAAGGGCTTGTATAATCAAACTTTTTGCCGGCTCAAAACCGCCTATGGTCTCTACTACAATATCTATTTCCGGATCATTTATTATTTCTTCGGCAGAATCAGTAAAAATTTTATAGAACTTTTTGTCGGGCAGAATTTTGTTTTTATCTTTATCTGCCAATTTCTTTAAGATTATTTTTTTAGGATATATTTTTTGCTCGATAAACTCTTTATTCTCCTGCAAAATCTTAAGAGTGCCCTGACCTACCGTGCCCAATCCTAATATCCCGATATTAATCGTATTTTTCTTCATAATTATCTACCAACCTTTCAGATTAGTCGTTAGCATATAAAAAAATCTTTCGCCTTATATGTTAAATATAAAGACGAAAGATTTTCGCGGTTCCACTTTATTTCTCTGAAATAAATATTTTCAGAACTCTCTTGTAAGATATAAAGGTCTTTCCCTTAAAAAGATTTACTCTTTTTGTAAGATTCATCTTAAGCCTCCGGGCTGGTCTTCGGTCGAAAAATCTCTACAGTAAAAAATTTCAACCTACTCTTCCCGTCATCGGCCTGTTATTAAATTTTTATAATTTTAGCACTCAAATTTAATTTTGTCAAAATTTCGCTGGGTCAAAATATAGTATCAAGTATATAGTATCGAGTATCGAGTTAAGAAAGAGAAAGAAAAGATAGAAAAATTTGTTTTCCTAAATTTATTTAGCTTAGATCAACATCTTCACTCGATACCAGGGCAACGCTAGCCACTATGTCTTCCGGAGCAAGGTTCATTGCCCTAACTCCTTGCGAGTATCTCCCGGTATGACGAATCTCTTTAACCGGGACCCGAATTACAATTCCTTGCTGGCTGATTAACACTATTTCATCTTCTTCTTTTACCACTTTAACTGCTACTACCAGACCTTTTTCTTTGGTTAATTTAATAGACCTTACTCCTTTGCCACCCCTTTTCTTGGCTTCTCTAAACTTCTTTAGGGGGGTTCTTTTAGCAAGTCCACCTTCGGTAACTATTAATAAGTCTTCATCTGTTTCTGGACTAACTAAACTTATATTCAGAAGATGATCATTTTCATTTATAGATATCCCTCTTAAACCACAAGCGACCCTGGTTAATGGCCTTATTTGGTTCCCTGAAAAACAAGTAGAATTTCCTCTTTTAGTAGTTAAAATGATCTTTTCTTCTTCACCGGCAAGCCTCACTCCAATTAATTCATCCTCTGGCAGAAGACGTATGGCGACAATTCCTACATTTCTTAAATTATAAAAATGGGAAAGGGGAACCTTTTTTATCTTTCCTTTTTTGGTAGCCATAAACAGACACTTTCCGCTTTTTTCTTTCGATTCTGCAATTTCATTGCTTTCTATAGGAATAATCGTAGTAATATGTTCATCTTTCTCGATACCCAATAAATTAACTATGGCAACTCCTCGGGAAGTCCTCCCTCCCTCAGGAATCTGATATGCTCTCCTTCTATAAACTATCCCTTTGCTGGTGAAAAATAAGATATCATGAAGGTTGGTAGTGACAAACACCTGGTCTACAAGGTCTTCTAATTTAGTGGTCATGCCAATTTTGCCTTTTCCTCCCCTCCTCTGTTTTCTGTAAGTGCTTAAAGGAAGGCGCTTAAGGTATCCGTCCCGGGTGTAGGTTATAACAATATCCTCAGAGGTAATGAAATCTTCAATCTCGTACTCTCCTTCTTCTTCTATTATCTCGGTCCTTCTTTCATCGCCGTATTTCTCCTTCATTTCCAACAGCTCGTCTCTAATTATCAACATGAGTTTCTTTTCATTTTGTAATATATCTTCTAAATAGGCAATGCGTTTTATTAATTCTAAATATTCTTCTAAAATCTTTTCGGTCTCCAAAGATGTAAGACGCTGCAGCTTCATATCTAAAATGGCCTGTGCCTGAATATCGCTTAAACCAAATCTGCTTTTTAGCTTAGCGTGCGCTGTTTTTACATTATCTGATTTTTTAATAATCTGCACTACTTCATCAATATTAGACAGAGCAATTTTTAGCCCCTCTAAAATGTGGGCTCTTTCTCTGGCTTTTTTTAATTCATATCTGGTTCTTCTTTCCACCACCTCTTTACGGTGGGCCAAAAAGCATTCTAACAGCTCTTTTAAATTAAAGGTTTTGGGGCGGCCTTCGGAAATTGCTAAAATATTAATTCCGAAGGTGGTTTTCATGTTAGTATGCTTATACAGATTGTTCAGCACTATATCTACATTAGCACCTCTCCTTAATTCAATAACTACCCGCATACCTTTTCTGTCTGACTCGTCCCTTAGATTGGTAATATCAAGAATCTTTTTATCCTGAACCAGATGGGCAATATCCCCTATCAACTTTGCTTTATTTACTTGATAAGGTAGCTCTTTAATTATTACGCGGGGATTTTTCTTGCCTCCATTTTTTCCGCCATCTACTCCTTCGGTAAATACTGCAGCCTGCACTTTTATGATTCCCTTTCCGGTTTCATAGGCGCTCCTTATTCCCGCTCTGCCGCAAATTATGCCACCGGTGGGAAAATCAGGGCCCTTAATTGCGGTCATTAATTCTTTAACGGAAACTTGCGGGTCTTCGATTGTCATTATTGCGCCATCAACTACCTCTCCTAAATTATGAGGAGGGACGTTGGTGGCCATTCCTACAGCAATTCCCGAAGAACCATTAAGTAAAAGTTGGGGAATTTTTGCCGGTAAAACTCTCGGCTCTTTAAGGGAATTATCATAATTGGGAGCAAAGTCAACCGTTTCCTTGTCTATATCAGCTAATAATTCCTGGGCAATCTTTGACATTCGAATTTCGGTATATCTTTGGGCAGCTGCCGGGTCGCCATCTATCGAACCAAAATTTCCCTGACCATCGACCAAAGGATAACGACAGGAAAAATCCTGGGCCATCCGGACGATGGTGTCATATACTGCTATATCGCCATGAGGATGGTATTTACCTATTATATCTCCTACTATTCGAGCAGATTTTTTATAGGCTTTATCAGGGGTGTTGCCCATTTTTTCCATAGAATATAATGCCCGGCGATGAACCGGTTTTAATCCATCACGAACATCAGGCAAAGCTCGCCCCACTATTACGCTCATGGCGTAACTGAGATAGGCATCTTTTATCTCTTTTCCAACATCAGTAAGTAAGTGCCTGGTTGTTTCTGTTAATTCTTCTTCGCGCTCTTCTTTTTCTTCTTTATTATTATCTAAATTATCTTTTTCTTCTTTCATAGTTTAACAATTCTCCGATTTACTTAGTTGTTAGTACAGAATATAGGTTTATGGTTTTTCGTTTTTAGTTTTTAGATAGAGATAATAAGTTATCAGTTTTTGTAGGGGCCTATAGCAATACGCCCCTACAACTGGCTTCTGGCTTCTGACTACCTCTTTCTTCACGCAATACGCAATACGCAATACGCAATACGCGATACGAATTTAAATATCCAGATCCTTCACTTCTAAGCCATGTTGATATATAAAATCTTTTCTGGGCTCAACTTTTTTCCCCATTAAAACCGTAAACATGGTTTCTGCTTCTATATTATCTTCCAGCTCTATTCTCTTTAAAACTCTGTTTCCCGGATTCATGGTGGTCTCCCATAACTGCTCAGGATTCATTTCTCCCAAACCTTTATACCTCTGAATTCGAGGATTACCGTCTATCTCTTTTAACTTATCGTTTAACTCCTGCTCGTTATATAAATAATAACTTTCTTTATTATATTCAAGTTTATAGAGAGGGGGTTGGGCAATATAAATATTCCCTCTTTCGATTAACGGTTTCATATAACGGAAGAAAAAGGTTAAAAGTAGAGTTTTTATGTGGGCTCCGTCGACGTCTGCATCGGTCATTATAATAACTTTATAATATCTTAATTTTTCAATATCCAAATCTTCCCCGATGTTTATACCTAAAGCGGTAACCATAGATTTTATTTCGTTATTATCTAATATTTTATGCAAACGTGCTTTTTCTACATTTAAAATTTTGCCCCTTAAAGGTAGGATGGCCTGAAATCTCCTGTCTCTCCCTTGTTTGGCAGAGCCTCCTGCGGAATCACCCTCTACTAAAAATATCTCTCTGAATAAGGGATCTTTTTCCGAACAATCAGCTAATTTCCCGGGGAGAGTGCCCAATCCTAATATTCCATTTTTTTGGCGGATTAAATTTCGAGCTTTTCTGGCTGCCTCCCTGGCATTTAAGGCAGAAATGGATTTAGCCAGTATCTTCTTACTTACGCTCGGATTCTCGTTAAGAAAATTGCCTAGGCCTTCTCCGACAACATAAGATACTATCCCCCTTACCTCACTGTTTCCCAGCTTGGTTTTAGTCTGGCCCTCAAATTGAGGGTTTAATAGTTTTACACTAATTACGGCGGTCAATCCCTCTCTTACATCATTACCGGAAAGATTGTTTTCTCCTTCTTTTAAAGATGATTTTTTACCATTAGACAATAAATTGTTACGGGCATAATCGTTTATTACTCTGGTTATAGCGGCTTTAAATCCTGCTAAATGGGTTCCTCCTTCTTCTGTATTTATATTATTGGCAAAAGAAAGGATGTTTTCAGTATAACCGTCATTATATTGTAATGCGGCCTCTACTTCTATATCATCCTTCTTCTCTGTAAAACAGATGGGCTTTGGAAATAAAAGGTCTTTGTTTTTGTTTAAATGGCTGACAAATTCACTTATCCCTCCATTGTATTTATAAGAAACTTCTTTATTCTCTTCCCTTTCATCTTTTAAATTAATCTTGACCCCG
>Ga0180732_1002009_pt1 | contig 11459 bp, 5 predicted proteins | sample KR11_01MetaG_FD_148674 | JGI IMG/M metagenome (GOLD analysis project Ga0180732, IMG submission 148674) | Groundwater microbial communities from the Olkiluoto Island deep subsurface site, Finland - KR11_0.1 MetaG | ecosystem: Environmental > Aquatic > Deep subsurface > Groundwater | place...
GACGGGAGGGACATTCAGATTAGTAGACGATTACGAAACGGCTGCCAGTTTCACTATGACGGCAGGAACTTTTGATGCGACTACAAATAGCAAAAAGGTTACCTTGACAGGAGGTGCGGTAGTTATTGTTCCGACTGTTTCTCTAACGTTTTATGACCTTACAAGAACTGGGAGTGCCAGTTTGACGGCTTCCCTTGAAATGCGAGGAAATATAACCATAACTCATACGCTTGCTCTTAATGGAAATTCCGCTATTTACCGTTTATTGGTTTATTCCTCTACTATCGGCACTCCCCGCACTATTACCATCACAGGCACAACGGGCAATTCTTATTCCAATGTGGATTTCAAAGATATTTACTTATACGATGAAGCTGGCGATGTGGATTTATCCGCTATTACAGGATTTTCAGGCGACTGTGGGGGAAATGATGGAATAATCTTTACAGACTCCGACACGATGACTTGGAAAGACGCTTTAGGCGGAAATTGGAGCGATGTTCTTAATTGGACTAAAACCGCCGCCGCTGCGGATAGAGTTCCTCTTCCTCAAGATGATGTGGATATGGGAGTAGCTTTTGACGTTTCGCAGACCGTAACTCAAAATATGCCTCGTGCTGGACGAAGTATTGATTGGACGGGAGCGACAGGAACTCCGACTTGGACAACTTCAACTGTCACTTCAATTTTCGGTTCTTTGACTTTAGTGGCAGGAATGGTTTTAACCGCTTCCACGCAGGCTTATACTTTTGAGGGAAGAGATGTTGGTATGCCAGTTGGAGGTTGGACAATAACGAGTGCTGGACTTATTTTTGGGAAGGTTGTTGTTATAAATTCTATCGGTGGAACATACAAATTATCAGACAATTTCGCAAATACGGGTTCTACTTTTTCATTGGCAATAACTAATGGTAATTTTACGGCAAACGACCAAAATATCACCTGTGGAGTATTCTCTTTATCAGGGGTTGGAACAGTTGCGACAAGGATAGTTAATATGGGGGCTGGAACATTGGAATTGACAGGGACAGGCAATGTGTTTGTAGGTTCTTCAACGTATCTTACACTTACTGCTTCATCATTAAATGTAAAAATATCAAATACTTCAAATACAAGTTTAACGTTTTATTCAGGGACTGGCACTGGAGCTATTTTTAACAACATCTGGTTCTCTCGTGGTGCTTCAACGGCTTCAAACACTATTTCAGGTTCTAACACTTTCAACGATTTCAAAGATGACGGAACTGCGGCGCATTCAATACTATTTACAGCTGCAACAACACAAACCTTTACAACTTTTACGGTAAACGGAACGGCAGGCAATTTAATCACAATAGGAAGTGTAACGGCGGCACAGCATTATTTAGTCAACACAGGAGGTCAGGTGTCGTGTGATTACCTTTCAGTTAGTCGTTCTACCATTACACCCGCAACTTGTTTGGCTGGTGCGAATTCCACCGATGGCGGACTTAATAACGGTTGGAAGTTTGCGGCAGAATTAGATAAGGGATTTCAAGCAATTTTGTAATGGCAAATAATTAAAAAATGAAACCACAAATAAAGACAAAAATAGGAGAAATAGTGGGAGTTGATGTTTTAATCTATTTCCCCGATTTAACCGACAATGAATTGACTTTTCTATCTGCGGATGAAACGAGTGGGCAGACTACCTTAAGCGTTGATAGTGGACGCAACTTCGTGGCTAACGATTATGTAGTGATAGGAGAAGGTGAGTTTGCGGAAATTCGCAAGTTATCCTCGCAATCGGACACGACAATCACAACTGACACTACTCTATACGCCCACAGTAGAGGCACGAAGGTTCAGTTTATCCCTTATAATCAAATAGTCGTTTCTCGTTCAACCGATGGAGTGACTTATACTGCTTTATCCGCAGTGGATATTAACCCGCAAAATCTTTATACGGTTATCCACCGAACAACAGATGTTTCCACAGACTATTACAAAGCAAGATTCTATAATTCAACATTAGGTGTTACCGGTTATTCCGATTATTCAGATGTTGTGACTGCGACTGGGTATGCCGATAACACTGTGTGGGCGATTAAAGACCGAGCATTGAGAGAGTTAGGCGAACAAAAAAGCGAACTCATTACAGACCAGTTTCTTAACGAGTCTTTGTGGGAAGGACGCAGGGAATTAGACCAAGACCCCAGAGTTAATCGCTGGAGTTGGAGGAATAAAATAGACGAAAATATAGGAAGCATTGTTTCAGGAACTTATACTTTTGCTCTTCCTACAAACTTAAGAGACCCAGAAAGCAATAAAAACATTTCATCAATCCGCATAGGGAAAGAGAATACACCTCTTGATTATCAGGATACGATAAGATTCAACCAGAATTATCTTGATGTGGCTCATACCACCCTTAATGGAGCTGTCTTAACGGCTGATACTTCTATTATTCTGACTGACAGCGGAGATTTTGACGAGAGTGGTTCAATCTATGTTGCTTCTCAAGCGATTGGCGAAACAGTTGATGTTATCGCTTACACGGCTAATACGGAAACCACGAATACTATTTCAGGTGTTACAGGCATAAGAACCGCTGGACACGCCACAGGAACTGATGTTTGGCAAGATGTTTCATTCGGCAAACCTACCGCTTACACGGTAGACGGAGATTCTGGAGTGATAAAATTTGATGTTCCTTTTAAGGATGATTTGGCGGGAGAGAATATTTACATGGATTATTACTCTACGATGACTGCCTACGACAGCGATGCGGATTTGCTTGATGAACCATCCACAGATTTATTCGTGAATTATTTGAAGTGGAAAATCAAATCGAAGCAGTCTGGCGGTAAGTTAATGCCGACACAAGACCCTGATTTTATACTTTGGGAACGAGGTAAGGAAACGATAATCACCAAGGAGTATTTAGGTAGAACAATTCGACTTATCCCTTCTTAAATAATATGGACAAAGTTTTAAGTAGAAAAGAAATAAAACGAAGAAAGAAAATAAGTGTCCATAATAGTAAATTTTGGCTTGGTAAAAAGAGACCACCTTTTTCGAAAGAATGGATAGGGAAAATTACTAAGAATCTTAATCCTTATGCGACAAAAGGAATGAAATTTCCTAATAGGAAAAGAACACAACGACATTCAGAAGCAACTAAAAGGAAAATAGGGTTAAATGGTTTTCATTATGGAATGTTAGGAAAACATCTTTCCAAAGAAGCTAAAAGAAAAATTGGCGAGGCAGAAAGGGGTGAAAAACATTATTTATGGGATGGTGGATGTTTAAGATTTTGGATAATACAAGCAAAGATTAGAGATAATTACACTTGTCAAATCTGCGGGTTGCAAGATAAAGATATTATTGAAGTTGACCATATTATCCCAAAAACTATAAATCCCGATTTAAAGAAAGATATAAATAATATGGTTGCTCTTTGTCCGAATTGTCATCGTCGTAAAACATTAAGAGAGAAACAACAAAAACTTTACTAAAATGGCGAAGTTAAATATCTCAAATTTGACTGACATCACAAATGGCTTGATTTGTAAAGGTGCGGTATCAGATTCACAGATGCCTTTAAGCGCCGTAAGTGAAAGTATCAACTTTAATTTTGATTCCATCGGAAACGCCAAAACCCGTTTAGGAACAACTTTGTTAGGCAATCAAATAACTCCTTCCACTGATATAACCGGACTTTATGAATTTAGGGACAACGATAATACTTACAATCGGATAATGGCTGTATGCACGACAGTCTTATACTATTTAGACAGTGCGACTTGGACGAGCAAGAGAACAGGGCTTACAAGCGGAAGCAAGGCGGATTTTACTTCATTTCTTGACTATGTGTGGATGGTGAACGGAACGGAAGCTACGGCGATTTGGGATGGAAGCAGTGCTGATTTTCTTACCACAGGTCAAGCATCCGATGCTCCGAAAGGAAGTTATATCGAGAACTTTAGGTCGCGAGTTTGGATATTGGATGATAACGACAGGCTTTATTATTCTTCTCTGCCAGATACGAATTTAGACATTACTTGGGATACGACAAACGACTGGATTGATATTAGCCCGCAAGATGGCAATAAGTCTTCAGGGTTGGTAAGAGATAAAAATTCGCTGTTGGTTTTTAAAAATAACTACATTTATAGAGTTTATTCACCGCAAGATACCGAACCCGACCCGAAAGTTCATATTGGGACTTACTCGAATAGAAGCATCGTGGAAGGCAAGAATGGAATTTATTTTCACCATCCTACTGGAATCTATCGCTACTTGGATGGCGGGGTAGAAGACATCTCAAGACCGATTTCCGATTTTATAGACGCAGTCCCGACTTCTCAATATGCGGAAGTTTGCGGATGGACTGATGGCGACCACATTTATCACTCACTTGGAACTCTGACAGTTAATGGAATTTCTTACACGAATGTCGTTTCACGATACACGATTTCCTCAAAGGTTTGGACAATTTATTCTTATCCTACAAAGTTTTTATGTTCGTCAAATTACGATGATGGGACTACTTTATTTAGGTTGGTGGGCGATGATGACGGGAATGTTTCGAAAATGAATGTTGGAAACACAGATAATGGGACACCTATCTTCTTTTCTCTCATAAGCAGGCCATACACGATTGACGGCTTGTTCAGCACAAGAAAATCAATTAGTCAAATGGGCTTGAGCCACGAACGCGCTCAAGGTGGAGTGCTTTCGTATAAAGTTGATAACGAGTCGGACAATAAATTCAGGACTCTGCATATTATAAAAGAAGATATTTCAAAACCTTTTTCTTGTGATATACGAGGCAATAAGATTTGGTTCAGATTACAAGGTGTTTCATCTGGCGAACCGATAACTTGGAATGGAATCGAGATTTTGGAAAGCACAAGTGAAATAATAATTTAATATGCCAAATGGAGACAAGTAATTTATATAACATTTTCGGCAAGAATCTTTATCGTATAGGGATGGAAGAAATTTCTTTAAATTCGGTAGATGTGGATCCCGATACTATTATTTCAGGGTCTTCGGTTAGTATCACCGCTCAACCAACAGGATTATTATTTTCTGGTAAAACCTTGTTTGATAATTCTCAAACAGGATATATTTTAGGACTTGACAATGGAGTGCCTAAACTTTACGTGGGGACTCCGACTGATTATTTTAACTTTACTGGGACTTCTATTGTTATGTCTGGAGCATTTTTTGCTACATCTGGAACAATAGGCGGTTGGACAATCAACGCAACCTCAATTTACACAGGCACGGAAGACCATTCAGGTTACACAGCTAACGCAGGTGATTTAACGATTTATTCAGACGGAAGTGATGCCTCTATCCACGCCAAGAATTTTTATATTGATACTGCTGGCGCTTTGTATTGCACTTCAGCTAATGTTTCTGGTGCTTTAACTACCTCGGCTGGTTCTACGATAAATGGAACTTATATTGATAGTTTAGATGTTTCGAAATTAAACGCTGGTACAATTACTTCTAAAACAATCACTTTAGCTATTGCCGCGGGGACTGGAGATGTCTATATCGCATCTGGAAAGACAGATTTTACCAATGTCCAGAGCGGTTTCATTTTGGGGATGGATGACGATGATTTGGATAAATCCAAGTTTTACATTGGTGACGCAACTAATTATCTCAACTGGGACGCAACGAATTTAACCGTTACTGGAATTATCACAGCTGTTAGTGGTTCTTCAATATCTGGAACGGCTACTGATACTTTTACAATAAACAGCGATTTGACCGATGCCAATGTTGACTTGATTTTTGGAAGAACAACGGGTGGAAATGCTACTTTAAGATGGAATGGCACAATCCTTAATTCTGATGTTGATATTGCGAGTGCGGGAGTTAAGTTAGTTAAACCATTTGTTGTTGTTGCGACTACCGCACCTGCAGACTATATCTGCGATGGGACGGCAGATGATGTTCAAATACAGGCGGCAATAGATGCTGTAAATGCAGCAGGAGGAGGGATAGTTTTCATCAAGACTGGCACTTACGATATTCAAATTGGAATTGTTCTTTGTGATAATCTTCATTTAATAGGAGCAGGTTATTCAACTATTTTAAAGGCAAATGCCGCTATTGTCGGGGAATTAATCAATGATTATACCGTAGGCGTTAAACACTACGATATGGTCATTTCCGATATGGTATTGGATAGTAACAATGTCTCAGGATGTCAGGGCTTATATATTGGTTCGTTTGATAATTTGGTTGTGGAAAGGGTAAAAATAATGAATATAAATGGAGCTTGGGGGGTTCATTTTGGGACACTATTAACCGACGAGGATACATCAAAAAGTAATAACTTAATTTTTAGGGATTGTGAGATTGATGGACACGAGAATGGAACATTGGAAACTGTTATTATCTCCAATACTAACTATTTCACCATTGACAATATTCGTTTTTATAATTGCACCGTAACAGCCAGAAGATTACATCCCTATGTTTTTTGTAGACACGGAATTATAAGAAATATCAGGTTTGATGATACTTCTGGGAAATATATAATTATTGTTTTGGGAAGCGATATAACGATAGACAATTGTTCATTTTTAGATTTTACTTTCAGTGCACTCACTTTCGTTAATAGTTGGAATATAAAAATATCAAAATGCACTTTTTCTACTACCACCACAACATCAACGACTATTTTACAATATGATTGGACAGGAGATACCATCGATGGGACTTGGCTAATTGGCGACCAAACACATTCAAAGGACATTATTATTTCTGGTTGTAAGTTTAAGGGGTCATATTCTCATATTCTTTTACAGGGACAAAGTGGTGAAACAAAAAATACTGGTTGTTCACAGGTTACTATTGTTGATAATGCATTTGAGGATTACGAATATCGTGGAATTTCCATTGGTTCATCTACCCCCACCCAAGAAACAACTGATATTATTATCTCTAACAACCGTTTTTATAAGGCGGACTCTACTGGTGGTTATGCCATAGCGTTGCTTGGAGATACGACTTATAACACAAAATACATAATCATAAGTGGGAATATATTTCGTGGAATAGCAGGAAATCAGGGATTTGTAATCGGAAACTATGTAAACAATATCAAAATTGAAGGTAACAATTCAACGGTTTATGGAACTGCGCAACACATACTTTTAACCAACGATACGAAACAAACCATTATTTCGAATAATTTTTCAAGTAATGTGGCGACCTATACTATGGGGGCAGGAACAATTATAAAAAACAATCGTGGTTTAGATATGACGCAAGAAACAGAAATGGCTTATGTTAAAAACACATCTGGCGGAGATTTAGTAGCAGGAAATGTGGTAGTGATAAAAGCAGATGCTGATGGATATGAAGTTACCATCACTACCACTCAAGGCGATGATTTGATATTTGGTATGTTGGCAGAGGACATTGCCAATGATGCTTATGGATATATCCAAACCTTAGGCAAAACTACTCTTCTTAAGGTTGACGGAACAACCGATATAGCCATAGGAGATTTCTTGGGGACTTTTACTTCGGCAGGGATAGCGATGAAAGCGGCAAGTGGAGATATGGCGTTTGCTATAGCCTTGGAAGCGTATACTGCCGACGATTCAAGTGGTGTAATTGACGCTTTGTTAATCAAACCGAGAAAATATGGAGCCGATTTGATTTCAGGCAGCGGGACTGTTAATTATATTCCTCTGTTTGACGGCGTTAATACCTTGACTAATTCTCCGATTTATATCACTGATGGTAATCTTATGGCCGCCCCGACTGGTGATGTTATCTTTGACCCGACAGGGAACGATATTTTGCCTAATACTGGTTATGATTTAAACATAGGTTCTCTCTCTAAAAAGTATCTTACCTTACACGCCGCTGAACTTTGGGTGGAAACTTTGGTTGCTCAAAACACTATTGCTACAATCGGCGGTCGGATTTTGGTTGGGCCGACAACAGTATTAACTTCTGATTTAACCACAGTGGCTACTACGATTTATGTCAAACATAATGAAATGGCTTCAGGAGACAGAGTTTATATGGAAGCTAATGGTGCTATTGAATTTATGTCTATTGATTCGGCTGCGGGCGGTGCAGGCCCTTATTCTTATACCGTAACCCGCAATCTCGATGGAACCGGCGCTAATGCGTGGAGTGCAGGAGACGCGATATTCAACACAGGAACTACTGGAGATGGATTTATCGATGTTTATTCGGTAGCAGGAGTTAAGGCAGGTACGGAATACGGGCCAACTATCGCTGGTAATGTGCGCAACTCTGCGACCTTTAATGATTGGACAAGCCATTGGGCTATCGGGAATCTCAATGGACTTTATGGTTATGGCGCAACAACTTACGGTGCAGCTTTTGGAGAATATGCGGCCAGTAAAGCGCATCTGACGATTGATTCCACTAATGGCATTCGTTTCTTTACGGGGACGGCATCTGTTATAGGCCAGTGGAGTCCGACTGGCGGAATTACGGTGGGAAGCACAAGTACGGAACACATTTCCATAAGCTCGACCGCCGTTCAAATCAAAGACGGGGCAACGGTTTACACCGACCTTACGGCCGGAGCCCTTTCTTTGGGTGATACTTCAAACGAGCATACTTTAATCAATTCTTCTGGGGTTGCCTTGAAAGACGGTGCTAATGTTTATGCTTTATTCGCGGCTACCACAACAATAGGATTGACTTCTTCCGAACACATCAGCATTTCCAGCACGGCAGTTCAGATTAAAGACAGCACTAATGTTTATACAGATTTGGCTGCTGGAGTTCTTACGCTTGGATTGGTTTCAGGCGGAGAATATATGACACTTGACGGCACTAATGGAATTAAACTTTATGGCGGCGGAACTGAAAACATATCTTTAAGCAACGCTGGGGTAATAACGATTGGCGAAGTTGGGGCTTCAAAATCAAATGTCTTAATATCGGGCAACGCGATTTATTTAAGAACAAACACTACTAATAAAATCACTTTAGGAACGGACGGGAATATATCTTTGGATGGCAGTTTGGCCGTAGGAACAACCAGTCATATCAGAGGCGGACAAACCGCTTTCAACACGGGAACAGGATTTTTCTTGGGATATTCCACTGACGCTTATAAGTTTTCTATAGGAAATCCCGCTTCAGATTATTTTGTTTTTGACGGGGCTGATATAGAATTTACCGGCACAATCAATAACGCTTTAATCGCAAAAACTTTTACCGCTGGACACGCAATTGCCGCGGGCGATGCGGTTTTTGTGTCAGACGGAGCAAGTGGATATAGGACAGTTATTTCAAATACAACAGTTACGGAGTCAATTAGTGAATTAGGGACTACTGAAGATGGGACTTGGCAATGTGAAAAAGCCGCTCAAAGTGTTACACCTACGGTTAATCTATATATAAAGAAAATTGTTATACAGGCAAACAAAAACAATACGCCTACTGATGATTTAGAGGTGGCATTGCAAGCTGATAGCGCTGGAGTTCCAAGCGGGACAGATTTAGCAGTCACGGCGGCGGTAGATATTCCATCGGCAGCAAACTATGATTTTATCTTTTCTACTATACAAACTTTGACTGCCAATACTAAATATTGGTTTGTAGTCAGGAGAACGGGAGCATTAGGAACATTTGATAATTATAACCTTAACGCTGGGAATGGATACGTCGGTGGAACTATATATGTTTTAAACGATGGAGTTTGGGCAGATAGAGGTGTTGATTTGGTATTTTCTTTACAAGAACTTTTACCAAGCGGATATATCGGCAAAGCAGAAGCGGATGTAACGGGAAGATATGAATCTTTTGTCGGTTTTGCTTCTGAAGCGATAGCTATGGACGCAAGCGGTAAAGTGGCTATTTCTGGAGTGGTTACTGGATTAAGCGGATTAACTCCAGGACGGTATTACTTATCAGACACGGCTGGGGCAATTTCAACTTCGGTTGGCACAAACACAAGAAAAGTCGGCATAGCGATTAGTGCTACGGCGTTGCTTGTAACTAATTTGTGGTGATTTATTGAAATAAAACTAAAAAAATGTTAAAATAGAAGATTAAAATAATATGGCAAAAAATTATTCAGGATACAGCGTTTCTACCCGCACAACCCCGCAAGGGAAAACAGCTTACTTATTGCGTGGGGCAAAAGGAACTGGTTCCATTAAACTCACGGATTGGATGGAGGAAAAAGAGCTAAGAGGATTTATAACTAAAAACACCAATCTTACAACCAGTGAAGTTGATGCGCTTTTTAAACAAGGGAACATTAGGGCGCAGGAGTTGGATAAAGCGATAGGTGTTTCCGCAATTCCGACTACTCCGACTACTACGCCTGCACAAGCGACCCCAATTACCACGGAACAATATCAAATGACTCAAGAAGAAATGATGGGTGGGGCGGCTGGACAAGCGGCTTATACTGCCAGAATTGCCGCTTTAAGGGCAGGAACTGTGACAACTCCGACTGCGACAACTCCGACTGCGACAACGACTACTGTTTCAGCGACCGATACAGGCGACCCGACCTTAAACGCGATTCTCGCGAGCGTTAATAAACTATTATCCGATGCTGAAGCGCAAGGGAAGAAAATCAACCCGAACGCAGATTTAGAAACCTTGGCGAAAGCCGCTTTAGATGAAGCGATTGCGACCGTTGACCCTTATTACGCCTCGCAAGTTAAGTCTATTAGGGCGGATTTAGAACAGGGGATAACTTCTTTAGCCAAAGAATACGAACTCGCGAAGGAAGAGAAAGCCGCGCAATACAGACAATCATTGGGAATTCAACAAGAAACCGAAGCTGGCAAAGGAACTATCTTTTCTGGCGGAAGGATACAAAGAGAACGCGAATTAGGCGCGTCAGCGGCAAGAAGTTTTGAAAGTTTAGCAACTCAAACAGCGGAAGCGGCAAGAGCGGCGGGGCAGACAACGGAGAAAACTATCGGTTCGCTTGGACTCACAGGTTATCAAATGCCGACTATTGGACAATATGGAGTCGGCCCTACGAGCCAATTAGCGCCAACCACAAGAACGCTATGGACTCCCGAAGGCGGAATCATCGGAAGTTTGGAAAGAGAACGAGATGTAATAAGAGAGCAAACACGTCGTGAACTGCTCGCTAAAAAACAAGAAGAAAGTCTATGGTTATAAAATGATTATCAAATTAAGACAACAAGGTGGATTTTTTGAACAAAGTCCAGAAGGATTGAAAGCGGTAAGTAATCCGAGAACACTGCAAAGTCTTATGGGTGGTGGTACGCCTTATACCACACAAGACTATGGAACTAATACGGTATTTTCTACAAGCATATCTGAACCTTTACCGATGCAGGGTGGAACATCAGTAGGAGCAGGTACGGGCACAACTCCTATTACGATTCCGCAAGAAACTCCGATTGTTAAATTCAATCGCGCTTTATTGGGTATGATGGACAGGGCGAGCAGGGGCGTTTCCGCCGTGACTGAAAAACAGGGAG